>Ga0224501_10003085_pt1 | contig 13112 bp, 4 predicted proteins | sample SF_Oct11_sed_USG_4_FD_169105 | JGI IMG/M metagenome (GOLD analysis project Ga0224501, IMG submission 169105) | Sediment microbial communities from San Francisco Bay, California, United States - SF_Oct11_sed_USGS_8_1 | ecosystem: Environmental > Aquatic > Marine > Sediment | place: USA... | reverse complement strand
GGGGTGGGGCTGGTTATGAACTTACAGTTGAGTATAAACTGGTCACCCGGTGTAGCTGTCCAGGTTTCCTATCCTCTCCCGCTCTATATCCAAACCTATGGAATGTAATCATGCAAGTCACCGCACAGAATCATTATAGCGGATGTGAATACCGTAATCTACCAGCCAAGTACAACGACACAACCAAGACGTGCAACTTACCAAAGATGTAAGATAATTAACTACAAAAGTACCTGCTACGATCGACTGCATGTGGATAATCTTTACTCCAGGATTAATACGTGTAAATGTATGTCATGTTGACTACAGTCAGACCGACACAGACAGGAGATAAGGTCAATGCATCAGCTGCACTGTGTCTCACCATTGATCAGTAACATAAACTCATAGCATTCATATATGCATGAGAAATATATCAGGTTTTTAATCAAAAGTTCCCTTAGTCTTTCCTTAGGCTACCAAACATATGTGGTTTACCCCTTAGGTTTGGCCCAGGATATACGTTTGGGGTTTGGGGATTACAGAAACGAAGATATATGTATCATGATTTCTTTACAGCCGAATTGTGCGTGGTGCATGCTCCATAGAGAAGGTTGCTCTATGGGCCTCCACCGGTTTTACTCCTCACAATCTAACCCTGATGTTGTCCGTTCACAGAGCAACTCTTCAAAATATTATCAAGGTGGCTTTCTAGGCTTAATTTGTTTGTATTCTCCTGTGCATTTTTCAATCTTCAGGACTGTCAGAAAATTATCCAAGGCAGGTTTTACTCTACAAAAAACTTAGAGAACGAATGAAATTATTGATAGCACACCGGAGTTAGGTTGATAAGCCTGTGGTTCAATTCCCAGTGTGGTAATCACATTGCCACAGACTCTGTTTAATATAAACTTGTTTAGAGTGTTGTACTGAGCTCATTAAAAAAAGCAAAGGCCGGTTGTTCCCATAACCCACAATGGCCGTGCCGGAATGTGACTGCTTGAAAGTCAACTTGTTCTGGCAAAGGTGTAACTGAGGTGGAGTGCCACTCATCTTCCTCACTGCTTTAATCTTCCCCCAGCACAGAATAGAGTCAGGTACACATTTACTGCTGGGTGAACAGAGAAAGAGATTTTGAAAAAACCCTGTGTCGGTCTACAAGCTGTGTTTATTTGAACCCGGGACCTTCAGCTGCAGTGACGAGTGCTCTTACCGCTTAGTCACGGGACCTCCTAGTAAAACTAGCGCACCGAGAGTTAGACCAACAGCCCAGAGCATTATTATCCACCAAGCCATCACCTCACCCTAACAATTTTACTGTCGCCGTGATAGGATTTCGAGTGTGTACTGACACGCTTAGCTCATAGAGAGCAGCTAAGCCGATAGATACTAAATAATTACTATTGGTTATAATGGAGCTCTTACGCTCACCTAAATCAATGGTTGCTACTGGCTAGCATGCTGAGATGCACAAACATTGGTAAAGTAGCCAGAATACTCTTATCTTTAATAGGCAAACATGGACTGGCCTAAGTCTATATAAGGAGAAGGGGAAGTAGCCAGATCATCGCAAGAAAGAGCTCATAAGGAGAAAGCAGGGCAGTGAGGGTAGTGCTACAGGTGCACATGTAAACGCAGTGAGGGTAGTGCTACAGGTGCACATGTAAACGCAGTGAGGGTAGTGCTACAGGTGCACATGTAAACGCAGTGAGGGTAGTGCTACAGGTGCACATGTAAACGCAGTGAGGGTAGGGAACTCATGAGACTTTCCCCCACCTACACTGTAATGGAGCTCAGAATTTTGACATTTACAGCTATCCCTCTTCACAGCAGAATGAGCAAGCCCCTCCTACCTCTCCTTATCCCTATTAAACCGGCTTTCTCACGGGACACACCATACACACATCATCTATATGCTAGGGGTTTAAAGATGTGCTGAGCAAATACCCAAATTGACAACACCGCAGGGGCATTCATCCGGACTCACTGAGGAGTGAGACGACCAGATAATGGTGGAGGTTAGCAGGCTAACGCCTGTGGTGTTCAAAGCATAAAGTGACATTTTTATATCTCCATCAGGTATCAATGTTTCTCATCATCTTACTACAATTTGTAGCACATGGTTGCAAAAGATTTACCTCCCTTAATTCTCATATGAAGTAGCCAAATTCTGGGCAGGTGATGTGTAAACAAATGGGTTTAGGTTGATTGACCCCAACATCCCAGAATCATCGGTTTATTCTTGTAACTGGTACTTCACACTGAATCGCCAGGTGCTCTGGTAGAGTGAAACTGGTCCTGGGCATGGCCAACTCCTATACTATGCCAACCCAGCCCAGCAAAAAACTTCACTACTATGGTATAATTGAAATAAATGGCTTACACTAGCCTCACTTTAACTATAGCACAAAATGGTTCCACTCTTTAAAAGAAATGAGTATTAGCACATGGGGATCAGAGCTATGCTCACACATGGCATGGAGTTCCAACTAAAATAATGATTGTTATAACTATCTGTGTATGTGACGTGTATATAAAAACAAATGACACTTTCCTAAGCCTTGATACTACCTAAACATACTTATTGTATACCGTAAAAATTAATTTCAATGCAACACTTTGAAGGAAGATTAGACAGTTTGGGGGGGGGAAATTACATAAGATTTGGTCATGAAATCGATACAGGATGACGTTCAATTAACAACCTGATTATCTGCCATGGTTTAAAATAGTTCTGTTCACTGTACCGACATTATTACTATACAGCACACCCTGGACCACCCAATGAGAAACCTTCTCTATACAGCACACTCTGGGCCACTCAGAGAAACCTTCTCTATACAGTAAACCATGGACCACCCATAGAGAAACCATCTCTATACAGTAAACCATGGACCACCCATAGAGAAACCTTCTCTATACAGCACACCGTCATGGCCGAGATTCAAACCCAAGTTCCCATGGCAGTGAGCCCAGCACTCTACCACCGGGTTATCCCTAAACTAACCCCTAGTCATAGCTATAGAAGTCTGAGGTAAGCCAGGTGCATATATACCGTGGCTGAAGCTTCATTCCAATATACTTACCTGAAATAATAAATAGCCTTACCGCTAGATGCACACCTACAAACACTCACCTAAGCACAGAGTCTGCGAGTTTATTATCAGGGTGACACGCGCCGCGCTATACCTGTCACTGTCACTGCAGAGCACAGATATATCAGAGTAAATTATAGGTTAGTTTCAGCTCATTACTACCTCACACACTTATTGATCCTCCCCAGGAAATTGCCCTTTTGTTTGCCGAGTAATAATATCTTTCTAATGATACTTGGGATTCTACTGCCAATCAATCTAACTCAAACTGTTTAATTCCTCTAGTTAAGTTGTTTTTCTTTTCGTTTTGGTATATTTCAGTTGATTTTGAGTGGTACGAGGAATGTGGTTCTTATTAGTATGGGTATATTGATTCACCCAGGCAGTTGAAAACCGTACGCAGAAAATTTAATGTGCCAACATCTTATAGGCAATGTTCCTAATAAGCAATCATTCAAATCTCAATCGCTAAAGCAAAAACTATGGTTTATTTTTATCACACGATCTTGACCTGCTCGTGAACTTTGTGCATGCGACCTATGACCTGGGTGCTGGGAATGTTTTGCTCAATGGTAGAGCATTGGGGTTGCCACTGTGAGAACCTGGGTTTGAATCGAGGTCACGACAGACTCCCACTGTGAGTATGAGCCTTTTGAATATATGAGGTGCTGGAGTATTGATACTGACCCGCTAGTGGTGCTCCATACTAAGCCGTAACAGGTGACAAACATATGTCTGATCCGACAATTTCATCACAACAGTGAAGACATCATATGAAAACAACGAACTGTATGCGTTGGACCCAGGACCTTCTGGCCGTAAACCAAGCGCACCATTCTCTATAGAATACTGCTCCACCATGCATGCTATATGAATCTGGTTAAATTATCTGGCAGAGATCAGGGGTTGGAGACACCAGAGAGAGAATTAAGGTGAGCAATGGACTGACAAGGGACTGACCACAGTAAGAAGTAAACCGAAACCCATGAACTCACACTGACACTTCAGGCAGGAGAGCAGAAAAATTGCACAGGGCTTAGTACATCTCTGAATAAATGCAATTAAAATTGATTTGCTTGCTGAACTTATAATCAATTACAACCCAAGTCTCCGAGGGACTATAGAATTTGAGAAAAAAGGATTTTGATTTCAGATCATTCGAGATGATTCATGTCCGAGGCTCACAGAATGTATGAAAGTACATTATTGTCTCCCATAGCTATGGCTTGATAAGCCAGGTAGCTATTCCTCCCCAGGGAGTTGTTAAGGCTTATGTGTAATCGTATTTCAAAGATTACACAAGGCATTATAACAAGTGCAGCTGTACGGGTCACAACACAACCAAATGTTTCGGTCTCTGCCATTCAGAAACAAGACAGAAGACTTAACCAAACAGTCCCAGATTAATTATAAGGTGTTAAGGGTTGTCCTATATAGCTGGTGACCACTCAGGGAAGTGGCTGTTACTGCGTCAACTTATACCGATAACAGTGTAACTAAAATGGGGCACCATTCCCTTTATTCACCAGCTTCCCCAGCTCTGAAGAGACCCAGGTACCTATTCCCTGCTGGGTGAACAGAGAAAGTTGTTGAAGAATCCCGCACACAAGCAGGGTTTAAACCCAGAACCTTCAGCGCCATTGGTGAGTGCTCAAACCAGTTAGCGGAGGCAGCCCATCTCCATCAAATAAATTAAACAACCTTACTTTTATTAAATTTTAGTGTTTCAGATTGTGATAAGTGAAGTTGCCCTTCCCTGTCAAACTGATTCATTCCACCTCATATATGTAAAAATTATCTAAACATGTGTCAACAGCCTAACTAGCCTAATGACAGGTATTTCCATTGTCCATTGCCTCTTAAATGCTAGCAATAATCTTTATAAAGCTTGATTTAAAATACGATCTAGATAGGGACTGCTTGAGAAGGTGTATGTTTTTCAGTCTGCTTGACCCCTCTTACAAGATAACTCCATTTAGGTTGATGATTTCTGGGTTTTCATCATTCAAAGGTTTTATTGGATGGTATGGCCATGCTTCGATTCAGAACTACCAGTGCTACATATCTATTGATAAAAGTATATCCACTTTACTTTATGCTGCTATTCAAATACACCACGGGCGCTAACTTCTATATCCAGTATGACTGGAAAAGAGCAAGGATTTTTCCAACATATTTGAATAAGTGGTAAAACATGCCATGGATGTTAGGTCTATGCTGGATAGCTCGTGGGTGAGCTCACAGGTTAGTTGGGACGCACCCCTACCAGCATAGTGACAGAGTAATGACCATAGAATGCCCAGTTTATCTGATGAGAAGGCGTGTTATTGATTTTCCTTCTTATTATTCCTTCTGATTATCCTGGCCAGTGTCAAGAGCGTGCAAAAAATTGCCTACTGAGTCTTTGACTCGGCGTTTTCAGAGGTACATTATTGCACCCGCATAGATACCCCATAGAGAAGGTAATTCTCTAAGAGCGGGTTTCTTTTATTTAAAATTGGGACCTGAAACCAACGTGGGCGCTGCAAAAGTTTTTGGCGGGACTGGAAATTGAATCAGGGACCCCAGGTGCAATTATACAGCTCAATACGTTATCCACTAAGACATGACCAAATCCCATTATTAGCCATTAGTGGTGAAGCTGCTATGATGGTTCTAAAATGAACATCACTCACCTTTCAGCGGCAGCAGAGTTACTGGCAGGGATATCTGTGGCAGCAGTTCGTGGCCTCTTCCTCTCATGAATTGGCTTAGATAGCCTCTTCTGGTACAGCCTCGGGGACCTGTTACACAATAATCCAGGAGGCTTAGCGAGCTATCCACTAAACCCAGCGTGCCATCCATTATAAGCCCATTGAGCTATCCGCTACCACTGCTTTAACTGATTGTACCAACCTTGGTCTCCGGCCAGTCGGTTCATCATTATCACTGGCTGAAACTTCGCCTTCTTGTCTAAAAAAAAACTTAAGACCATGATAATGTGTGCAGCCCATCTAAAAAAATTATAACTCTGATTTCAAATGACTTTTACTCTTAGGTATAAAGTACCGTACTAGCGCTAGCTATCCGCATGGAGCTAGTCATTCATACACGCAGCCAAATCTTGTTTGGGAAATAGTTCACCTCAAGCTCACGTGGCATGTAAAATGATAAAAACAAGCAGCTTCTAGTGAGATCATTGGTATGACCTATCATACAGTATAATTTCTGTATGTGAAAGTAGGTACATGTCGTATGTTTTCTGATGTAGGGTGTGTACTAATCTAGGTAAAAGAAAGGAATGAGCTTCAAAGTTAATTTGCAGATTGTGGCATAGGACCAACACATGTGTGCAGATACAAGCATTAAGACTCGTTTTCATGCACTGTACAGCAAGAAAGTATTTTGCACGAGAGGCACCCCGATTGAGTGGTTAGAGCACTCGCCCCTGCCATAGATGGCCCTGAGTTCGAGACAGCTTGCGCATGGGATATTTCAAAAACTCTCTCTGTTTACCCAGCAGAAACTGGGTACCCAGGTCTCTTCAGAGGTGGGGAAGGTGAAAGTGGTGAGGAAGAGGAGTGGGGCACCCCACCTCAATTGCACCAGTATACAGGTTCCCTACATGGCCAATGGGCATGAGACCTTGATAAATGACATAATACTCTGGTTGAGTTATTAGAATTTCTTCCGGTTCTTTATATTATCATTTCTTGATAAAATGAGATCGAAGTTTGGTTGGTCCTTGTTTCATACTCACTCAGTCCAGTTAGAGCGTTTCATAAACTGCTTGGCAGCAGTTCTCTTGATAACCACGCTTCGTAAAGACTGGTTTGCTTTATCAGATGACCTGCTGTCGCTGGCTGACTTGACCCGCTGCCTGGACATTGTTCTGAACCAGGGACGTAGAAGGTATTTTACTTATCTAACAGGTTCTGCAGTGAGTAAACCTATGTAGACAAGGACAGTATAAGATGATATTTGGGTACTTGAGTTAGTATCCTGGCTTTATAAGCCAAACCAATCGTCAAGAAATATACCATCGCTTAGTGTCTGGCGAGGCGTTTCTTTTCATTTCAGCCATGCATTGTCTGTCTGTGATTAGAGGTAGACCTCCCTCCTCACTGTCCACAGGCTGTGCGGTGCCTTTGAGGGGAGATTGAGCCATTTGCTGCCACGCTGGCTTGGGGCGGGTTGGCAGAGTGTGATCAGCGAGGGCAAAATCTCGGCCGGCCGGGAGTTGAGCCAAGGCCACGGAGAGGACAGACACTGATATATATTCATTCTTTCACTGAGCAACATGCAGACTCACATAAAAAAACCGTAAAATGGCTTGCCCACCGCACAGCCAATAGAATGGCAAGATCAAAAAGAGCAACAACTAAATGCTATAACGACATCCAGCAGAGTCCTATAAACCATGCGTCAGCACTGACCAGATACAGACTGGAGCCCAATTAATCCGTGAGGGGAGTGTTCAATTTAAATATGTAAATATTCAAATCCCGACAACCGAAGTCTCTATTCTTTCCAGTTGTAACTTGTTCTAAACCTAGGTATTATGGGAAAACTAGAAACGACGGCTTGAACCCAGGATCTAGCAATCTCAAATTAAGCGCTCTATCGCTTGAGCTATAATACTGTCCTATTTCTTTCCTAGTTTATCCAAATGACTATAATGTTAGTATTATTTTATAGCCTAGGGAAGGGGTTTTGGTGCTGTGGGTCATATTGGTCTCCACTATAGGGTGAGGTAAGAAAAAGTTAACCAAATTCTATATTTAGATATTTATCTTTATTATTGGTCTTATTGTGAGAATTTGGTCATTCTATTAAGAAAACCACCTATAGCACTAAGCTGGAGTGGGGAATAGAAAGGGTTCATTCTAATATTCTAAAAATGAATTAGCAACTTTATGCTGACCTGAAGAGCATGGCATGACCAAATCACAAACCCTGGATCTTTTTAATCTCAAGCCAACCAGTCTAGCTATTACCAGGTTATCTCACAGTCTAGCTATTACCAGGTTATCCCACAGTCTAGCTATTACCAGGTTATCCCACAGTCTAGCTGTTACCAGGTTATCCCACAGTCTAGCTATTACCAGGTTATCCCACAGAACTGACTGGAGTCATTAATAGTTTTCATGACTCTGCACTGGGGCTCTCGGCTCATTTTTCAGACATCTAAAAATCACTTACTACATTAAGTGTATCAGTTACTAACCTGACCGATGGATCTTCTTGCAGTCTCCACGCAGGCATGGAATGCCACCAACCACTGGCATTACTGTGTGACCGATATGGAGCCAAACCAGTAATTACTAAACTGAGCAAATACTTCTATTGAAAAGCCAGATTAGCATTGCCTTTAGTTAAGTTCTTATCTTGGCGTAACCTGCTTTTCCATACATAGTAATTTGTATGATTCAAAATGGTGAATTATATTGTCAACTAATCGGAAAGGTAATACTTGGTTGGAATGCATCGTATTATGTATTTTGATCATAAATAAAATTCAATGTATAAAAGTGGCTTCGAATAAACTTATAATTTAATAAATTAATGAAAAAAGCAAAAAGTTAGAGGCTTGAAGTGGGCTGATATGAATGTAAAGCCCTCTGTCTTTATGCTCCGAAACTGAAGTGATCGATGGCAAGTGGAAGGGGGTTAAAATACCTCTATTAATAATTATACTGATAAAACCCGGTGACAAAATAAACAAAATGGCCGATGTGTAGCAACAGTAAACAAAAAACTGTGGTGAGAAATATCAGCAATATAGTAATGATAAGGCCAGAGAGTACTTTCATATTACAAGTACTTTTACTAGTACTATTACATTAGGGGCAGATTTCATGTGCCAAAAATTACCAATCATGAGACGAAAATTCCTATTCATCGGCTGCATATTTTGACCACCGCCCACTTCCTGTTTAGCCACCAGCTTCCCGGAGGGGTTAATTCTGCCTTTAATATTCCTCATTGGCCCTCTTTCATGAGAGTAGAAAGGAGTGGGTTGACCTCTGTCCCTGCAGGCGTGGTATGTTTCTTTATAGCAGCATTGATGGCGTCTTTACTTATGCTGAGGGCATAAATATCATTGTATTCATTGACTAGCCACTTACACTCATCCGGCTTTATTACACCTGCAAATAAAATATGTTGACTTTAAGTTTTACTGTTATAAAAAGAAGGATTCCGAGAACATCTTGTGATTGTCTTGTCTTATTTTTTCTCCCACAGTATATCCAAAAGAGGAGATGCTCTCAGTGCTCTACATGTGCTCTTGTCCATCCTAATTAATGGACCTTCCAACCCTGAGGTGTGCTGAAGCAGTAGCAGCTAGGATTAAAGTGAAGAGCTCACACTCACAACGGGAGCCCGCGATGACCGGGAGTTGAACTCAGGTTCTCAAGGTTGCGAGCCCAGCGCCCTTCCATTGATCTATCCCGCTATTTTCAGATCACTGTACTTCATACAAAGCCAGCTGTAGTGAAAACCTAAGTTGACCTTACACAGTCTAATGTTGAAACCAGGGAATAAATTGAGTAAAATTGCTAACGGTTTATAGGCAAAGTGAGCTCTACCCACTAGCCCTGCCAGCTACCCACTAGCCCAGCCAGCTACCCACTAGCCCAGCCAGCTACCCACTAGCCCTGCCAGCTACCCACTAGCCCAGCCAGCTACCCACTAGCCCAGCCAGCTACCCACTAGCCCAGCCAACTACCCACTAGCCCAGCCAGCTACCCACTAGCCCAGCCAGCTTTAACTATGGCGGTCAGCAATCCATGGATCTGCCGTATTCTGTGTTTATGACTGAATAGACCCAAGCACTGCCTGCCGCAGACAGCACACTCCAGGGCACAGGCTGCGTGTAGATATAAAAGCAGTCAGTAGTGAGACCGATTTCCACCAGCAGTTTGGCGAATGTGTAATCTGGTTGTTCCTGTATTATCACAAGTAAAGTGCGCCTGTACTAAACTAAAATCACAATAGGCATTTTTGGACAAGGTAACATACCCTAATGCATTGGGTCAAAAGGGGCATTATCTTTATCTTAATTTAGATGACCTGCACGTTAGCCAAATAGACTGAAATTTGGCTTGCAGCTCAATAAAAAGTGAAAGTCCAATGCAATAGTCTGTCCGAACAAATATGACAGAGGGTCAACATATTTTTCTCACCATCGCACATTTAGCCCCGAGTCGCCTCGGCCGAAACGTGTTCAAGTGACTTGTTTGATTGAGCAAAAGACTCCAGCGCGTGTGCTCGGGCAGTATAGCGCGTTGCCGGGGCATCAGATTAATGGCAGGGCAACGCGCAACGAACGTTAGCCTGTCTGAAAATGCCTACTGTCTTCTAGTTCAACAATCGAAGGTTAGGGCTTAAAAAGGTGTCAATCAAACTGGAAATTCAGCCAATGATGTAACAGCTAGCCTTTCAATTTTGGACCAATTTTTGTCACGATTTAGTAAGTGTAACTAGTTTATGCAACTTTAAAACTCTGCTTTGCACTTTAAATAAAATATCTGATTTCCGTGAACCTCCATGTAAAAAAAGACGTTTTTTAGCTACCCAGGTAAAATAAAATTAAAATGAAAACGGGCAGGTACATTCTGGGACACATACCTTTCCTATCAAGATCATTTCTGAAGAGAGCCTCGGCGAGTTTAGAGAATCGCTGAAACCACGAATCCTCATCTTCCTAAAGACAGAAGGGAATCAATCTACCACAAAATAACCGACAGTTATAACTGCTGATTTACAGAATAAGTTTAAAAATGAGCTCAGTAGACTGAGTAGAGGAACATTTTCTCTTCTGAAATGCAAAATAATTGCATACCGTTTTACAGGGAACTTAATAGTAGATTAAAGACCACAAATGAACTGAACTCTACAGCCTGGACTTTATAAATAACTATTGAAAAGGTGTTTCGCATACTTTAAAATCCACCGAGACTTGACACAACAGCCACCTCTGTTTTGAATGTGAGTCAGGTACATATGGCCTATATTGTATTTGGTGGAGCATTTTATGAACAAAACACTGCTTCGACAAGGTAATTCGTGCGAGTCAACTTTGCCCTAAAACTTGTATGTTTTTAAACTTTCAGAGAAATAAAATAATGGGATTGAATTATGCCGGTAATAACCAGTGCAGTAACCCAGAATCTTGTCATCTGTGCCTACATTTAAATTTGCGTCTTGAGGATATAGATACACCAGGATTTATCAAACAGCACTGCTTGTATTATATAATGTTATCATTGTGAGAAAGGCAGCGGTGTCAGGGACCTCATGTAGATGTTAGATATGATTGGTAGCGCCCAGAAAGGCTGACATTATCATGATGATGACCTGGGAATGAGTTAAGCTACGTGTGTTATCTTTTAGCTCTAATGAGTAGATGAGTCTGGTTAGTTTTCTCAAGTTACAGGAGTCATTCATTATAATTTGGGATTGTCATGTCACAGATCCCTTAATAAATAAATTTGTAATGGTTCCGGTACTGCAAGTGTTCAGGCTGCCTATAAATAACCTGATAATGATTACTGCAATCGGCTGAACCTATGGGTGCATCTCGTGGTGTTCGTTTGAATCCGAGCGGCCCAATCATGTTGCACACCTTCAATACCGTACTACACGGCGAAGCTCACACTTTAACCGTGGTTTAAAGGAACCATTATACATTTGCATGCATAGGAGGACAGCTCCTGTTAAGATTCACTCGGTTAGAGTTTTTTATTGGGGAGCTGACCGCCCTTACTTGTAGATGTATAACAACTAAATTAAAACATTCTCAATGCGTGAGCTTCATAACTGGACTCTGTCCTTGAAGTTCAGCATGCTATGAGCATGGCAAGAGGTAAGAGTGCATCTAATCTCTCGCTTTCTCTCATTAAACCACAGGCTTTAGAGTGAAGAGAATAGCTGTGTTAAAGCTATATGCGAGAGATGGTCACCAACGTTGACATGACATGAACTATTTAAGTTAGATCAATTTCATGATAAAAGTTCCTGGTTTTACATATACTTGCACTGTCTCCATTTAGGGGGAGTAGGGGGACTGAATAACCCGGAAGTTATCTTCTCATTACCCTCAGTAATGAGGGGACAGACAACTCTTGTATAGGGCTGCATTTTACCTGCTGTGGATAAGAGAGGGGTAGTGATGTGTCTGTCTGGACGGCGTCTGAGTGAACTTTCTTTCCGTCAGCTCGGGGCATATTGCTTGCTGAAGGCATTGCACTGATTGACTGTTTAGTCCCCTGGGTGGGCTGAGGTTCCCCAGGCATCTGACGCGGAGCGTGTCTGAAACAACAGGAATTGGACCTGTTAGTGTAGGCACTTGGGCTTTGGCTTGTTCTTGAAGTGTGATCCAGTCTCTGAGTTACCCCCTATCTCTAGTGGCATGCTTCATGTAACAGGAGCTGAAAATATTGGAGGAAACGCTGTCCCATTAGGCTAGAACAGTAGCTAGACACTGCGACTTGGGATAGAGCAATGGCCAGAGTTTTTGCCTTAAAATCAAAAGATCCCTGTTTCAAGTCTTAGTCATGCTGAGCACCCACTGTGAGAATGAGCTCCTCACAATCACTCCTAGTCTTGCTGAGCACCCACTGTGAGAATGAGCTCCTCACAACCACTCCTAGTCATGCTGAGCAACCACTGTGAGAATGAGCTCCTCACAATCACTCCTAGTCATGCTGAGCAACCACTGTGGGAATGAGCTCCTCATAATCACTCCTAGTCATGCTGAGCACCCACTGTAAGAATGAGCTCCTCACCATCACTCCTAGTCATGCTGAGCACCCACTGTAAGAATGAGCTCCTCACAATCACTCCTAGTCATGCTGAGCAACCACTGTGGGAATGAGCTCCTTATAATCACTCCTAGTCATGCTGAGCACCCACTGTAAGAATGAGCTCATCACCATCACTCCTAGTCATGCTGAGCAACCACTGTAAGAATGAGCTCCTCACAATCACTCCTAGTCATGCTGAGCACCCACTGTGAGAATGAGCTCCTCACAATCACTCCTAGTCATGCTGAGC
>Ga0224501_10003084_pt1 | contig 13116 bp, 10 predicted proteins | sample SF_Oct11_sed_USG_4_FD_169105 | JGI IMG/M metagenome (GOLD analysis project Ga0224501, IMG submission 169105) | Sediment microbial communities from San Francisco Bay, California, United States - SF_Oct11_sed_USGS_8_1 | ecosystem: Environmental > Aquatic > Marine > Sediment | place: USA... | reverse complement strand
TGCTTTACATTGTCTGGTTGGTATAAAAAGATTTTCCAAACGTTGCTGATGTAACTTTCTTCCAGTCACAGCTCCCTTTTTCATTTTCATTCCCTTTCAAACCTCAAGAAAAACAGTAGTAATGAGCTTGCCTAGTAAGAATCCTGCGCGCGAGCGCAAAAAGCAGAGAAAAAAAGGACAAAATTTTTAGGTTTTGTGTCCCAATTGTTAAACAGTGAATAAATTGGACGATCTCGATATTTCCATTCTGAAGATGTTGACAACTAACAGTCGAACGTCGGATCACAGCATAGCCAAAAGGCTTCAAGTTACCACAAACACAGTGAAGAACAGAATAAGGAATCTAATGAAAGAAGGGGTTTTGCAGGGATTCGAAACCCACCTTAGCGCAACTTTTTTCAACGCCACTCACTGCTGGCTAAGCGCACAACTACATAGCAATGAACCTGAGGGAAAGACTGTTGAGGAACTCGGCGAAATTGATAAAGTAAGTTTCATCATGCCCACCACAGAAAATCTGATGCTAATAGCCATGGATTTTTTCAACTCAACCGATCTTGATAACACTATACAACAGATGAGTGGGAGAAAAGGAATAACTGGGATTCAGACGTACATCTACTCGTCGCAACACATTCACAAAAAAATTGACATCTCACCGTTAGACTGGAAAATCATCAAATCCATCAGGTTCAACAGCAGAAAAAGTCCAAGCGAAATCGCAAAAGAATGTGGTATTTCAACAAGAACCGTGAATAGAAGACTGAGAAGACTCTACGATGGCGGAGTCATTCACCACATAATAGCCTTTGATCCGATGGCGTCGAAGGGCACCATAGTTTACGGAATCTTCGCGGAATATGACACAAGATTCCTACGAGACAAAATTGTAAAATCAATTACCAGTAACGTCAAAAATCTCTTCAATCATTTCGTCATGGTCAACTCACCGACTATACTGATGATATTCTTCGGAAAAAGATTCAGCGACATCCACGACAACGAGAATGCTATAAAAGCTGTGGAAGGAGTCAGGTCAATAAAAACGTATTTTTGCACAAAAGTCTACCACTTCAAAGATTGGAGAGACAGACTAGTTGAAAAAAACATAGGATAACAAATATTTCTCCCACACTTCAAACAGAGAAAAAAAATCTAGCTTCAAAACGTATGGATTTGCGCTCATAGTGGCGCGCGCGCAACCGCGACAAAAAAAGACACAACACCCCAACCTTTACTTACAGTTTTGTGTTGTTCATAGAAATAAAAAAGGAGGGGTTTTTGGTTTTTATGGTTCCGACTTACCGAAGGTTCCTGCGAGTTTGATAGCGTCTAAGATGTTTACTTTGCCGTCGCCGTTTATGTCTGCGTTAGGGTTCCAATTGATGTCGCCCGGCTTAGTCCCGAAGGCTCCAGCTAAGCGTATCGCGTCCAGAATGTTAACCTTTCCATTGCCGTCGAGGTCACCCGGAATAACCACCTTGATCACACCATCCACGAAGTTGTTATCTGAGACGTCGATTTCGTCTTGAACTATAGTGGCTATAGTGTTTATTATGTAGTCACCATAGGGAAAGCCCGTTGTATCCCAAGTGAAGCTCAATACGATCTGCTGGCCTTCGGCTAGGCTAGGGATGGTTTGTGTTCCGACGAAGGTGTTGTTGGCATATACGGTGACCTGGATGGATGTTTCTGTGAAGTTGCCTTGATTTTCAACTGTGACGTTCACTTGCGCTGTGAGGCCTTGGCCGACAGTTGGCATTGGCAAACAGCCAGTTTTGGATGTTACAACATCTATGATCGCAATGTCATGGTTTGGGAATGGGAACATGCACGGATAGATCTTTGAGATAGCAACTGAACGGATTGGTGCGCCTGCAAATGATGGTCCCCATATAAGGCCAACATCTTTGTCGAACATTGCGTACCCTCCGTCGCTGCTGCCCACTACTCCGTATTGTCCGGTGAAGGTGAGATCAACTGACTGGACGGTTGGTCCGTCGCCCACGGTGTTTACGAGAGTTCCGTCGCGCCACAACACATATACGTTGCTGATTCCGTCGGCTCCTCCAGTTGCAATGACATCGCCGTTTTCTGAAATTGACACAGTGTAGAAGTCGTGCGTGGGAGTTTGTCCGCTTCCAATTTCTTTGCCAGGCCAGTAATTCCAGACTGGTGTGTCATCTCCAAGGTCCCAACCGTCACCGCCATCGCTGAAGTAGTTGAGGTCGCATCCAAAGACGTCTAATGGATCGTCGTTGACGGACACCACACTTCGTCCATCGCATGGCATGTCCACTCTCACGTAGCCACCTTTCATAAGTGCAGTGAACATAACGATTGCACCAGTTCTGTTGAGTACAACGACACCAGCAGTCATTGGGTCTACCCAAACAGGATTAGGGTAGACGCTGACAGCCACGTAGTCTCCAAGGCCTGATATGGCTACCCAAAAGGCATACATTTCTTCCATTCCGGCGCCGAAATTCCATATTGGCATCCAGTCTGCTGGGCCCCAGCCTGGTACTCCATCTCGTAGATGAGAGAAGTAATGAACCTCGCCGGTATTGTAGTCAGCGCACACGATGTAGTTGCCGTCTTGCGAAATTCTTACGATGGTCTCAGGGCCCTTTTCGTCAAAGTATTGCCAGATCAGGTTGCCCCATTGGTCGTATAAGTTTAGACCATAGTCATGGGCTGCTGCTACTATGTAGTATTGATTGTAGAAGTTGTATTTGACATCGACTGATTTGGATTCCTTGCCTGCCCAGCCTCCGTCGTAGCTCTCTGATATCACTAAGCTCTTACTCCACAGTGGTGTGTTCCATCCTCCGTCAGTCACCGCGAGTACGTCAAAGAAATTGAGTTCTCCATAATCCGAATATCTCCATCCACCAGCCAAGTATCTTGCCTCGTTGTCAAACGCAACCGACACACAATAAGCCTCTGTTCCCCAATTCCACAGCAGATTTCCATAGAAGTCGTGAACGCGAACGTAACCATCTTCAGAACCTGCTGCAATTCTGCCTGTTTCGCATGATACGATGATTGCATATTCTATTTCCGTGTACACTGGCAAGAGGGGGTTGTATCGTTCGTCGAACTGAATGAACTCCTCTGGGGTGTTCTGGCATGAATCGAAGTTGTAGATGAAACCTTCTTCTTCTGCGTAGTAGTCCACTAGTCCCCATGCGCCGCCTGGGCTTGGGGAGGGGCCAACGTGGTATATGTCGTGAGAAACGTAGGTGGCGTTGTTGTGAAGAGTTTCTGGCGGACCAGTGTGGTCCCATGGGCCATGTCCTGGTGGAAGAACTCGGCCCATTCCGCCAAATTCGGCTGCGTCGCGGAATGGGTCGCTGACTGCTATGTACATGCTGGTTGAATCTACACCTACAACTGTTACGTAGTGTCCGCCGGGACGCCACCAGTTGACTCCATCAGCACTCTGCCAGAAGCCGAGCAGCAAGATGACGTCTTCGCATTTCTCAACCTGCTCCTCTATCCAGTAAAAGTGGGGGGCTTTCTCGGTGTGTTCGTAGAACTTCCAGGCAAGTCCCTTTTCTTCAAGATACATGTCAATTCCCATCTGCATTTCCATGGGAGTCGTACCACAATGATCATCTAACGGAATGCCCTGCAAGTTGTTTGTATTCATTAGAAACGCCAAGTCTTCAATGAGAGGCGGAACGTTCTGCGGGTCATGATCGTCCCAAACGCCTGGATTATATGACTCAACAAGTGGGAAGCCGTCGTTTATTTCTGGTGGAGGTACCGGGTTAGGCTCAAATTGAGAGTCGAGCCACCAAAGCGAGTTCGCCACAGCCGTTGGACCACAGTAACTCCAGCTGCCGACCGGCGGAAAGGGATTTATCCATTTGTCTTGCCTTTGGTCGAAGTCTGGAACTCCGCTGGGAGCGTAATCTGGTTGCGGCGGTTTCCAATAGAGGTCATATTGATGGACCAATGCACCTTCCCATTGAAGGGGCCACCAGACGTCCAGCATGTCCATCACCTCGACGAAGTCGAAGGATAGTGCAGATGTTCCCGATGCGTCACAGTGAAACACTATATCCGCTAGTGGTACAGGTCCTGGACCCACTATTTCGTCAATTCCTGCAACCCATATGTACCCAGGTCCTATATCGAGTCCCGACTGTATCCATGGCGGTATGACCATAACGTTGACAACGCTCATTTGTGTAGGGTCGAAAAGCAACAGAAACTCGAACGCCTTTATCGGCGCGTCAACAAAAGCAAACACTGTGACAACGAAATCTTCACAAACGTTAACGTGGGTCTCAACGGGATCAATATATGCATAGCCAATCTGTGCAAAACCAACTTGAACGAACACCAAAGACGCGATCAGCAAAGTCAAAGCAAACATGACCACTGCTTTCTTTTCATGGATTTTCATCATGAATTTCCTTCCTTTCTCCTTTCACTCTTGTATGTGTTGTATCTTAGCTAAAAAACCTTATGGAAAAATCTTCCACAAATTTATCAAAAACAATACGTCCGTGCGAGCGTATGATGCCGAAGATGCCAAAAGCGTATTGAATGAAATAACTTCGGCCTTTTGAGATAGGGTATGCGCGCGCACTTACTTCAAGCGGTCGCGTTGACTAGTAGTGTTATGCACACGGATGTTGAATAGAAAGTTAATTGCGGTTTTCCTCTTCCCATTTCTCTACGGTTAATTCTTTTTCTCCAACTTTGAGGTGCATCTTGACCATAACAGGTGAGTGTTTTTTTGAGTGGGAACATGCTATCCTCAGCTAGGTTCTTCGGAATTTACAGTAGATACTTGTCGTCCTTTCTTCGGAGCAGTCTTCCTTTTGCTTCACTAACCATAACTAAGTAACCAGTTGGAATTTTCAAGCGTGCATGAGCCAATTTAGACGTTGGATTCCCAAATGAGAAGTATACCCGGTGGGGATACATCTTGGAAAGAATTTTTATCCAGTTTTTGTTGGCTTGGCCGAATTCTGCGGCTAAAAAGAAGGAGAGTTTTAAGGTATAGTGTGATCCGGGCTATGAGAAACAGATATTCCAAAGAGAGAGACCAAAATCCTTCCAGAAGCAAAGCAGAAAAATTTAAACATGAATGCGGAGTCCCCCATATATTATACGATAGACTGAGATGAAAAGCATGACAAGGCTAGGTGCCATAGCCGCACGACTGGTGAAACAAACCCCCCTTCTGTTAGTTCAGCATCCTTTCAGGGCTTAAAATGGAACTTAGATCACATATTAAACAGGCGTTCAGAAAGCTTTCCGAAATAAAAAAGAGACGTCTACATCTTCTTCTGTCATCTTTCTTTTTTATACCCATCCTTCTAATTTTGTTCCTTGATCTTTCTAATATTGAAGCCTTTGCTTCGTTCAATCAAACATTTATGTTCGACCTGACGTGGAAAGGTAGAATGTTTTACCTGTTCTTCATATGGTTGTTCCTATTGGAGTCTATGCTGGACTGGGAAGTCATCATCGAAAAACAGTATCGATTTCAGAACCGATTTCGCGTTCTGCTAATATGTATTTTTGCAGCAGTTCCTACACTTTACATTTTAAGTGTTAACTTTCTCGGCTTAGACCAAATGATTCTTGACCTCGGTCAAACCCTACAAATCAGACCAGAATTCATAAACGACTGGGCATTATCATTCGAGTATCTCACCCTCGTATCTTTTTTCATACTTGCAACATGGTTGGCATATGGACTTGCCGGACTCAAAAGGTTCTCCATCTCACTGTCTCTTCTTGCGGGAATGGGCGGAATATACTTGGTTGACACGATCTTGCCATTCGGTACTTTTAAACTGATGGAATCATTGGCGGTTCCCACAGCAGCATGTGCAGCAGCTTTGCTGGACCTTTTGGGCTACGGCGTCGAGTTGACATATCCAGTCTTTTCTCCAGAACACGGGTCTATGCCCCGAATAACCGTGATTGAGGGCGCAAAAATTGCGAGGGCGGATATAGCGTGGCCCTGTGCTGGTGTCCACAGCCTACTCCTTTTCACCCTAATCACACTAGTATTCTTCAAGAAAACAACAATACAAAGAGAACGAAGAATAATATTCTTCTTGGTCGGAGCCGCTGGGACATACTTAACCAACATTATTAGAATAACCTCTTACTTCACAATCTCTATACATTATGGATCAGAAGCTGGCTTGGTCTTTCACAACTCCTACGGAGAATTATGCTTCATCGCTTGGATGCTCCTATACCTCATAAGCATAATCGCCATTCAATCGGGCAAAATCAATAGATTCACCCAAGCCTTCCGAAAAAGGTTAAAAGTTTTTAGGATTATGGCCCCAGATGACGCTGGAAAGGAAACACATGCTTGAAGGATCTTCTATCCTAAGACTAGGTTCAACAAAAGAGGATATGAACGCTTCGGCCATATTGATATGGATTACCATCGCAACTAATTATGGTTCTGATGTTTCAGAAACTTCGCTGCACAAAGAGTTTTCTTTGGCTGGTTTGATTTAGTTCCTTTCTTTTTTTCACCAAAACTGTATTGGTTTCTACAATATCTATGTCAGATATGCCAAGGGTATTTTTTATTTTATAGCCTCCGGCAGCTATAGGATAGTATTTTAAGGTACTGTTATATCCTTGATCCTGAAAATACGTTTCTTCAGGACCTACCTCGCTCATTGCATTTTCTATTGCTTCATCCACCGTATTTCCTAGGGTTAAGTGTTGGAGCAAGCCTATGGTTGCGTGATCTGTATGAGGTGTACTCACAAGTCCGTCCCAGCCTACACAAATTTTAGCTCCTTTTCTTCTAAATGCCTCAGCCATCGTGCTATATTTTAATCCGTCGCACCCCATCATTATGACTGTAGTGTTTTGAAAGTCTCCATATTTCTCAACAAACTCGGGGGATATTGCGAAGTACTGGGTGGGATCGTCTGGAAAGTATGCTTTCACAATTCTTTGGGGTTTGGCATTTACAATATCATCATAGTAAGGTGCTGAAGGAGTATCATACTTACTTTCGTCAAAAAGTTCAGAACTGAAGAGACCAAGCCTCGTGCTATTACCTATTATTGCCGAGTGCACCCTGAGAACTATCAAGCCATTATTGTGCGAAATAAGGGTTCTATAAAAATTCACGGTGATGTCTTCACCGGGATAGTAAGTTACATCGAATCCAGCTGCCTCCAATATGCTTATAGATGACTCTTTGAAGGTTTCGTTTTTTGTTTGATTCCTGAAGCTTAGGTGGTCAACTATTGCAGCTTCGTAGGACAATTGATTGCCGTTTGTTTCGTCAGTTTGATTTGGTTGATTTAGAAAAGAATAGGTGGCAAAGCATAGGAGGATAAAGATTACAGCGATAATCCCGTATACTAGCTTCTTCCTACTCTTCCCACGTTTCCTTCTTCTGCTCATACTAAATTTATTCTCCGCTATGGCTATAGTCTCTAACTTTCCCGTCTTGACGAATTGTTTCTGCGTCTAATTAAAATAATTGTTGCAGCCATAGCGACTAGGAGAACGGAAACTATGCCTATTCTCGGGGCCAAGGCAATTTTTGGGACTAACAAAGGAGGTTTGTCTATTGGCATGGCGTGTCCTCCAACAGGTGGAGGCGGGGATGAAGCTTCTCTAAAGACAGCGTGCAGAGTGTGGTCTTTATCCATTGTTACAGATATGAGGCTATCAGAACCAGCATCTTCACCGTCAAGAACCCAATGATCAAGCACATAACTTGTTTCCGGGTTGGCCGTGACGTTAACAACAGTTCCTTCTTCATATGAATGCGCGCCCGGCGGTGGATCAGTCGTTCCGCCGGATGTAGAGGTTATGGTTAACGTGTATGTCGGCGGAGTTATGATGCTGATAAATGCGATATCTCCAGGATTGGACTCGTCAAACAGTTCAATGTCCACGGTCTCGTTAGAATTCACCTGGACAACATGGTCTCCCGGATAATCTGTGCTGTTCCAGTAGATATCTACGGCTAGACTTTCCGGCGTTATTTCTACACTAAGGGGATTCTTCCAATCAGCTTCACGGTCTTCCAAGCGAATTTCTACGTTTATTATATCATTGACAACGGCGTATAAACTAAGCACGACATCATTCCAATCGTAGTCTGTCCAATCTTCAAACAGATACGTGTAATTCGCATCCTTGTCACTCCACTCATCGTCCACAAGAAGCGTTTTTGCAGATTTACATGGGTGATAATGCGGCTTGCAAACATCGTCTTCTAGTGTAGTACACGTAATTGCAGGTGCCACCGTCACTTTCTTGCCGTTGACAGGTATGACCAATGGCGCATAATCGTCGTTGAGATGGTCACTATGATGCGCGGCGTAAATTGGTTTGAGGGTTCCGTCGCCAGAAACTGTCAAATTAGTCGGATTAGCATTCGCGTCAGATACGGAGACCAGACCAGTTGTCTCCCAATGATCAAACAAGTAGCCAGCATCAGCAAAGTACTCAGCAGAATAGTTTCCAATCGCTTTAGAAATGTCATCTGGAAGACTGTATGGCACACCGTCAAAGGTTATCGTTCCCAGATTTGCGGATGCGCCGGTATCTTCCTCAGACTCCAAATGAATACCTTTGAGAGAGCGCCCGCGCATGGAGCTAAGTGTCCCGAGAAGGAGGGCAAAGGTTACCAATAATACAATAGAGAAAAGTACGGCGTCATACGCGCGCCTTCGTGCGAGCGCGCGTAAACTAGATCTTTTCAGAATTATCTTCTCCGTTCTGTTCAATTACTGAAATAGAGGAAAAATCCATTTTAAGGTTTCTGGAAGTTTCTTCTATACGCATATGCATCAACTAAGCGCGCGCAGTAACATCTTTCATGTCTACTTCAAAATGAACAACGTTAAAGGTTGTATTCTCATACAGGGAATATGATTGTTCAAGATATATCTTAAGGAGAACTTTCGTCCAGTTTCTGCTGACTTGGCGCGCGCGCGCGCGCAAACTGCTAATGGTTCATACATAAGAAAAAAGACTTTAACTGACTCTACATGCGTTTAACTGGTTCTTTGATTGCTTGTTCAAGAGATAGTTTCTGCGTTTCTCTTTCTTTTCTTGAAGCAGACAACTGTCAAGACGCGCGCGCAGCTTCAGGCGCACCAATTAAGTAATCCATATGTCTCTGCATTCCAAAATCTCTTTGCAAGTTAGGCATTCTTCCGGGATAGGAGCATCCTTATCGAGACTCGTCAAATATCCAAAAAAATAAAGACACTTTGAAGAGACTCTTCCTTTCTTCCCAGCGGGTTTAGCCAGCGGTGTCTCTTTTTGATGCGCGCAGACGTGCTGACCAGAAAATACGTTCCGAGTTTTTCTCAACAACGACCGCACTCGCATTTTTTGACACTTATCTATCAAACATAACTTCAAACCCTAAAAGGAGTGTTCCCTCCACAAAATATTCCAAGGCGTGGAATAATTTATGCACACGCGCATGCGCACGCGAAGACGAATTAGTAAGGACTTATTGCTTCAAAAGCATGAGCTTCGGCTCTTTTGAGCCAAACAAGTGCACGTGTGGTATAGTCTTCGGCAATATCAATAAGTCTTAGAGTCTCTAACAGCAATTCGCCAGCAGAAATAAGTTCGTTTAGTGCAGATAGACTTGCCTGTAAAATCGAAACCACTTTATCCCTATTAATCCTGGCTTCACTAAGTGATTGCATAATGGTAGGTATCGCTTCACCCAGTTCTGTAAATCGTTTTCCAGCTTCAATAATATTACGACTTGCTTTTTCTAACTCTCCTCGAGAGAATCCTCGTTGATACTGTTCTGCAAGGCTTAAGTGATGTTTGGCTTTCACACCGATTTCATTTGCCAACTCTCTTATGCTCATAAGATTCCACCCCTTCCAATAAGCTCCTTTGAGATAAGGTTTTGTGGAAACTTTCTTTTCCTCCTTTTGGAAGATTCTTCTATAATTATTGTCAATTTCACTTTACTCTCTCTCGCCTCTGACCGTTTACTTTGCAACTCAAACCCTAGTAGCGATTTGTGACTCTGAAGGTTCTTCAACTCAATTTCACTGTCTCCTAAAGAGACAGAAAAAGGAAGAGAGAAAGAAGATCGACATTCAGGTCGTGAAGGGAGGCAAATTCTTGGTGATAATTTCTTCGGTTTCCCGTACGCACAACACGACAAAGCTTAAATGTGGATGTCACGACTCTTTTTGTTCTAGAGTTTAATGGAAGGTGATGTGAAAAATGGGTAGAGTAGTGGACGGCTACAAACAATTCGTTGAACAGGCTAGCAAAAACGCGGAAGTGAAGGGCGTAGTAACTGGATGGGACAGAGTTGTTCAGTTCATCGTTGATGGAGACGACGACTTCTACATCGAAACCAAAGGAGGAGCAATCTCGTTCAAAGTGGGAGTACATGCGTCGCCTAATGTAACGTTGAAAGGCTCAGAAGAAGTTTTTTACAAGATGTTGACCCGAGAGCTCGATCAGACTAGGGCTTACTTTGCCAAGCAGTACACGATTGAGGGCTCTATGAGCGATGCTATGAAGTTTGGAAGGATAGGCTCTGCGCTCGCCAAAAGCCAATAAGAGACTTAGTAGTGCAAAAGCAAAGAGAACTAAATTCAAGGTTTGCCCGTTTCAGGGTTTGCCCCTATCTTTTTTCTTGCAAGATAGTTAGAACTCTACTAACTTGTCATAGTTTATTTCCTCTCTCTTTACAGGGTTTCACGCCGAAAGTTTTCTGTAATAGTCCTAGACAGCTCGTCTCATAATCCGTTATCACTAACGAAAACAGGAACCTCACTAATTTTGATCTTTTGCTTGCGAAACAGTGTATATGAATGCGAAAATTTTCATTCACGTTTCTACAGTTCACTTTGGCGTTTGCGTGCATTCATGACAAAGGCATTGTGCCCTTCCCTGACTTTGAGCGCGCGAGCATGTCTCTCTCAAACAAGCTCAAATTAACTCGGTCAAAAACATAGATCATAAGAAGGAAAAAAGAAAAAAAGGATTAAGAGGGTTCTTAGGCTTCAGGTGACTATTTGGCAACGGAGAGTCGATGTGGTTTGTGCTTTCTTTTGACTAGGATTGTGGCTATTGTGATTAGGAAGATTGTAACGAAAAGCGATAGCCATGTTGAGAACTCAGGGATGACTAGATAGGGGTAATATTCTCCTGCATTGTCTTGAACAGCACTGTTGTTAGCATTGTCATACGCCGTAATTTTGTATTTCACGGTAATGTCAAGAGATTGTCCTGGGATGATTCCTTCGTATAGGGATGTTGTGGAGTTATAACTCATCGTCACGTTATCCCACGAAGTTCCGTTATTAAGAGTATACGAGAGGATTACCTCATGCACATCGCTGTCTACGTCAGTTACGTTTACTGAAACTTTTACTTCTTCGTCTGCCATTACATTATCTGCACTTGGCTCTTGGGAAGGGATACCGATTGATGGCGGGATATTGTCCGTCCAATTGAGTTTGAAGTAGCCGTCTCCCACCGTATGCGGAATATCATCGCCATTCATGTCACCGAGTATTGTATCGATAACGGTGAACTCCAAGGCAGTTTCTAAGAAGCCCTCCGTCGATGTGGGTTCATCTTCGACGTGGAGTGTGATTCTGGCTATGACCCGTGATCCATCCGTTATGTTTATAGGCAGGTAACCATTATCGACTCCCCTCTCAAGGTCCATGTAGGTATATCCATACTCTACGTGGTCCGCTGTCACGTAGTCCCATAGTGTCCAAATGTTACTTTCCTCGCCTGAAGGAGTATTCTCTGTAAACAATACTTCTTCCATGCTTATGCCCGAGAGAAGCGTGGAATTCCACGAAAGTGTGAACTGGACGCCGGCGAGATTAGTTACATTTGCGATACGCACTTCCACTGTAAAGTTAGTGCAAGCAGGATGAAGCGTTGTGTTGGTCACAATCTCGGGGGGGTCTACGAATATCTTGGGTTCCTCAGGTGAAGCATCTACCGGAACAATTGTAGTCATACCAGTAATGCTTAGGATGAGCAATGTTGCAAAAGAGAACCAAAGCAAGTCTCTTCCTTTTGCGTTCATCAGGGATTTCTTCATTTTTCATCGCGCCCTAAAGTATGATCAATGAGTATTTGAAATTTTCCATTCCTATAGCCTTAATTGCGAAATTTCGCACTGCGCACAGAAGCCACTTTTCAGCGATCTATACCATGTGCTTCGTCAACAGACTCTTTCTTCCAAGAACTATGGCGAACACCGTCGCAACCATCAACAGCAACAGAAGCATGAACCCTGAAAACTCAGGAACCACGACGACTGTACCATCATTAAGACTGTGAGAAAGTACGTTCTCTGTTGGAGGTGGACCTATTGTGCCGGATACTATAGCATCGTACAAGTCTAAGGTCGTCTCGCCCGGTGCCTTGCTGACAAATGTAATTGTCACAAGTACGCCTGTGCCATTTTTAGGTTGCTCTGGCCATTCTGGAGGAGCACAGGTAAATATTGCAACACCATAATATACGTAATTTGAATACGCGGTCTGTGCTAGAATCCACAGGTTATCAATATTCTCTGGTGTCATAAAGTGTCCTTCGGGAAGATCGACGCTTGTGGCCTCTAGAATTGCGGGATCGAAGCCAAGCTTGAATTCGAGGCCTGAAATATATTGCGACAGGTTTTCAGGGTTCTCAGGCTGATATGCGATGGTTACATTTACCGTAAACGAGGTGCCGATGTCTTCTTCAGGTATCGTAAGGGTGTCTGGCTCTACCTCAAGTATTGCGATTCCTGCTTCTTGTGCGCTTGTGTTGGGGATGGATATGCTGCAAAGCGCGGCGATTAAAGCTATGAGCAACAGTGCTCTTCCTCTTAGAAACGTGACTTTTCTCAAACCATGGTCACCTACACCTACATACAATCAATAGTTTTTTAAAGCTTTCTCTGTAGAAATCAGATGTTAACCTGCCAAGTTTGAACAAAAAATTGGGAAGAGAAAAAAGGCTAGTTTCTTGAGACGCTAATACGTTGACTCGCTGGCTAACCAGTATTCCCAAAGTTTGAAGCAACGACAATCATGTCCAGAATGTTCACTGTGCCGTCGCCGTTTAGGTCGGCCCATGGATTCCATC
>Ga0224501_10003083_pt1 | contig 13117 bp, 9 predicted proteins | sample SF_Oct11_sed_USG_4_FD_169105 | JGI IMG/M metagenome (GOLD analysis project Ga0224501, IMG submission 169105) | Sediment microbial communities from San Francisco Bay, California, United States - SF_Oct11_sed_USGS_8_1 | ecosystem: Environmental > Aquatic > Marine > Sediment | place: USA... | reverse complement strand
TACTCGAATTCTTGGGCGAAGGACCTAAGGGTCTCCGGGGACTCTCCGGGGTCAATATCGATGGACACCAAAACGATTCTGTCCCTATAATCTTCTTTTTCCCAAATATCCCCCAGATGGGGTATCTCAGCCCTGCATCCTCCGCACCATGTGGCCATGAAATCTAGGACAACCACCTTGCCTCTGAAATCGCTCAACCGGAAACTGTTTCCCTCCATGTCGACCAGAGAAAAATCTGTAGCCAAAGCTCCTTTGTTCCCCTCACTTTTCGGCTGAAGCAAATACCAGCCAACCCCCAAGGCAGAGATTACGATAGCGAGAACCATAAGCAAAAAAATCGTTCGTCTGCTTATTGGTGTTTGCGTGTCTGGCTGTTTCTCCATCGCTGACGACTCCCTAAGGAAAAATGACATACGTCATACTTATGTGTTGTGGGTACACATTTACGAGCAAAGATGGAAGATGGGTTTTAGTGTTTCTTTCTATTTTTGACATAAGTTATGGATAGGACAGCCCCAACTATTAGTAAGGCCGAGCCAATCCACGGTGCTAACAGTGCAGTCTTGTCTATTGGAACCCAAACACCGCCAACAGGAGGAGGCTTCCTGAAAACTGCTTTGAGAGTGCCACCACAAGCTACTGTCACCGTCGTAGGATTAGCAGTTGTACTCGAGACCGCAACGTTTCCACTCACAACCCAATGATCAAAAACGTAGCCGACGGGAACGTTAGCAGTTGCAAGCCCTGAAGTCCTATACGCGAAAGTGTCAGAATCCCCATTGCTGTAAGTTCCGCTTTCAAAGCTGATGGTGCCAACTGTTGAGGGATCAGTGTAGAATTCCACCGTGCACTGGATCTGAGTGAAGACCGCGGTGAGAGATCCGCCGCAGGTGACGGTGAAGGTGGTTGGATTGTCGGTTGTGCTGCCAACCGCAACGTTGCCGCTGACCACCCAGTGACTAAAAGTGTAGCCGGTTGGAACGTTGGCGGTGACCTGGCCAGAAGTTCCATATGTGAAAGTGTCAGAATTCCCATTAACGTATTCTGTACTCATGAAGGTGACGCTGCCAACTGTTGATGGGTCAGTGTAGAAGTCTACAGTGCATTGCGCGCGCTCATCGGTGAAGGTGACGTTGATCTCCTCACCCGGGTCAAGGTCGATTGTAGCAGTGGAGATACTGGAGCTGCTTCCGCCATCCGTGTCACCCGTGAAGGTGACGCTTGTTAGGTCCCACCCTGTGGGAACCGTCTCGGTGACATCATAGCTGCCAGCATCCAGATTGCTGAAGATCTTAGTGTTAGAATAGGGAGGGTCAGCGTCATCATCCAAAGTGAAGGCGCCGAGATCGCCACTGAAGCTGAAGTCCTGGGGGTCATCTGGAATGGCGTTTTTCACCACTGTGATATTGCCATGTCCCTTATTGGTGAAGATGACGGTAACGGTCTCATTTGTAGCGAGATCGATGTTGGCAGTGTAGCCGGATGATGAACTGCCACCCGAAGGGTCTACTATGATGATGTTTGTCAGATCCCACCATGCGGGGGGGACCGCTTCGGTGACATCATAGGTTCCTGCAGCCAAATCAGAGAAGATGATGCAACAGTCCCCAACGCCGTCATCGTCCAGATAGAAGGGACTGGGAGATAGAGTGGTGCTGGTGAACTCAAACATCTGCGAGTCATCTGGGATAGCATCTTTATAAACGATTATCGTGCCCGTGTCCATTGGCGCGTAAACAGCTACTGCGCTGAGTGAACGATCTTGCTGGCCGATATTGTCGAGGGTCCAATCTATCAAGCGCATATGATAAGGTGAACCCGAAATTCCTCCAGCCGATCTTGGATCTCCTCCGGCATCAAGTCCCCAGTCTGTTCTGCTGGCAATGTGGCCGCCCCAGGCCAGTACGGCAGTGGAACTATCAGCCGAGAAAGTAACGCTAATCTGAGTTTCTGCCTGAGACGCAGTCAGACTACCCTGGGAAACGTAGGAAACGCCTGTTATTGTTCCGCCGAAAAGAGTCATTACTCTCTCCCCTGCTGGTAGACTGTTAAAGCTATTAGTCGGCTGATTCGGCACCGGCGAACCTACTGAACTTGGGGCAGGAATGGCAAACGTGGTTGTTGTAGAGGAGACACCAGCTACTCCAGCCAACGGATCAATTATCTCGGGAACATGACCATAGATGGTATTGTGATCTGGATTGTCTATGCGATTGTAATGTGTCAGATAGTCGAGCGCGTGTCTGCCGCTGTGTTTTATGTCATAGCCCAGTGTGAGTGTGATTGATGTACCAGTCGGTAGATCAGTCAGTACAGCACGGTAAGCAACTGAGTGGCCTTCGACATAATGAGCTTGCTGTGAACCAAGGTTTCCATTACTCCAATCGCCCGGACTCACAGGAGCTGTGGCCCGACCATTTCTCAGCTGATCCAAATTCACCGCTGGGGGCGCCGGCGATGCGCGTGCGCATAACGTCAACACTAACGACACAGATAACATCAGCACGACGGAAAATAGTTTCCACCTAGTCATTTAATATACTGCTCCCCTTTCTCCTTCTATAGAAGACATTGTTTGATTCTCTCTAAAAGCTTTATGGAGACAAGTTCTACTTCTGAAACAAATACTCCAAGCATTCGATTACATGAAAAATGAAAAAGCAATTCAACCCACAAAATCATAGACGCCAAACAATCAGAGGAAACAACAAGCGCGCGCGGAGATAGCAGGCATTGACAAAATTCTAGAAGAAGCTGCAGCGAGAGGAAGAACCTACGCAGTAGATGGTTGTTTAGGAAGCTACAAAGAGGCTCTAGAATGGGTATTGGAGTAGAAAACTCAGGCTACCCTTACCCGTACCCACCTTTTTTATCCTGTCACCTTGTTGAGAGGAATAACAACATTATGAAGAACATATAGCGGTGACAAATAGTAATGCGCGCAAGCCGTTTAGCGAGCCTCGCCAGCGCGTCATAATCTTCTTTCGGAATCTCAACTTTAACATATTCTTTTTGATTCACGTTCCTCCACCTCAAGCGCGCGCATGCGAGTATAATGTATAATTAGCGCCTATTGTACTACGGCTTCTTCCATCTCTTGTCTTTCTTGGCCTTCTTCAATGTGAAACTACGCTTTCCCTCCAGCTTATACTCTCTAAAATCTGTTCCACACACGCAAGCATATGCTTCCACATCAAACTTTCCGTACTTCCACTTTTTCTTGTGTTCTTCATATTCTTTCATACCATCAGGGCACTTAGCCACGAAGATCTCTCCGAACCAATTTCTATTTAGTAGATTCAAAATCTTTTGAAATATCGTGGATTATTATTGCCCAAAATCTTTCCATGAACTCTTCGAAATGTTTGCATGTATGTACTCTCTTCTATATTCCTTCCACATTGAAAGACTGCGCGCGCGCAGAAAGCTCAAATACGCAGAGTGCATACGCGAACTGGAGGAATAGGAAATTGGCGTATACTCAGTCACCTCATCTGACCGACGAGGAAATCGAATCTTTTCTCAGGAAATCTGAGGTTGCGAGGTTTTGTAGCTTGAATGCGGACGGGACGATACATGCGGTTCCCGTGTGGTATAGTTATAAAAATGGGCAAATTTTAGTGGCAACTCCTGTTGCTAGCCGTAAAGCCAGAAACGTTAGGCGTGACAAGAACGTTACGCTATTGATTGATGACTCTGGGACCCGTGGAGTATGGCCCAAGGGCGTTTTAATCTATGGCAAGGCGGAATTGGACGCGACCGATCTCGCCTTAGGTGAGTTCACGCGCTTATGCGAGAAGTATTTCCAGAGAGAAAGAGCTGAAAACTACGCCAAAGGTCTGCTAAGCCTGACAAGGTGGGTGAAGATAGTCGTCAAGCCGCAGCGCTTGGCATCATTCGATTACACGAAGGACGAGGCATACAAGACTGCTGTAGGTGAGTAGCCACCTGTAGATATTGAGCGCGCGCATTGTTAGGGATGTTCAATTATCACCTTCAATCTAACAGGTTCAGCAGCTCCACCGCACGAAATAGAAAAAAGAGGGAAGGGTTAGGCTTGTTTTTTCTTCATACGTTTGACGATGACGCCTGATACTGCTGCACCAGATGCAATCACTGAGACCAAACCTAAGTATGGGGCCAACAGTTCAAACTTGTTTGTTTGAGTCCAGATGCCACCGACTGGAGGTGGTTCAGCTCTCCAGACCTCGCATCCTTCAAAGGGGTTTGCGGTACCGACAAAAAGAGACCCCGCCACCATGGTTCTGAACCCGTAGTTAGTTGGGTTGTCGAAACCGTTGAGACTCACTGGGGCCCAGTGGATGCCATCGGGGCTCTTCCATAGGTCGGCTCCACCAAGGTACTGTACTAGTTTTTGAATAAGTACGGCCGGATCGCCTTCTTCAAGTATTGTGAGCAATTCCTGCACGTATTGTTCGTCTATCCCGCTGCTAAGCAGTTCTTGAGCTATCCAGTCAAGCGTTTCCTGGTCAATCAGAGAATTAATCTGATCTTGTGTAAGGTAACCTAGGAATACGCTCGCATCAAAGCTTCCCAGGTATAGATAGCCATTATAGACCTGCAGTGACCAGCAATAGAAGTTTAAGGGGTTTCCAAAGCCGGCAGGCCACCCGCTCAAGGGAGGCCCTCGAGATTCTGTGGGAGCACGAGGATAATAGCTTCCCACAATCAAATCCCACGCGTCATTTGTATAGATGCGAATGAAGTCAAATCCTTTCGGACCAATGGGTTCGATTGGCAGGGACATCGATCCAACGTAGAGATGACCATTGAAAGTCCCTGTTGTCCCACCCCATACATTCCAAGCGTCTCCAGCTCCACCAGAAACAACTCGAGTCCAATCATCTATCGATTTTCCAGGATCTTCCGGTGCTTGTGCGTTACTTCTCCAGACCTCAAAGCCGTTTATGTTGCCTGTGGCAGCGTAGAGGTATCCGTTAAAGCTGTTCAGAGACAGAACAGCTGTATTATTTTCTCCAAAATCAACTATTTTTTCCCAAGTATTAGGCCCAGGTAAGGGCTGTGGATCGCTGGAAGCGTAGATCCCACCAACCCCGTCTCCTAATATCTGTCCCGAAGTACCCACATAGAGCTTTCCATTATGAACCGCAAGTGCCCTCGTATCCCCCGGAGAAGGTATGCTTGCGGTATTTACTGGAAGCCAGTTTTCGCCGTCAGTTGACATCATAAGGAGAATCGGACCAAAACCCTCTCCGACGCCTGCGTAAATGGCACCGTTAAAGGTAGCCATAATTCGATATCCTATTCCTTCAGGATATGTACCATACGGTGTCCCGAAAGTTGTGGCTTTGTGAACTCGGGTCCATTGGCCACTGTGGTAACGCCAGATTTCCCCTGACATGTCCTCTGCCCATTCTGGATCGCCGGGTGTACCTCTTGGATGAGTGAGGTATGGGAGTTCAGTGTCTTCTGGGATGATGCCAGCCTCTTTGAGGGCTAAACCGAGACTGTAGGGAATGTTGCGACCCGTTCCCACGTATAGATCATCCTTGAAATACGCCATGGACCAAGCATAATTGTTCATGGGATCGCCAAAGCCGCCTACGCTGATCCTCGTAAAATCGTCTTCCTCTAGTCCGCGTCCGGAAGCAACTTCCGGGAAAGTCATGAACGCAACAACAAGAAAGGCAACGAGGATCAGTACCACTGCTAACCTATTTCTTCTGCGATGCACTCTTCTCCCTTCTCCTTTCAGCGTTTATATTGTGGCTTATTCTGTATATAAAAGTTGCGTTTTGTATATATTTTGGCGTTATGTATTAAATGAAACAATTTTAATCTTCAAGGAACATCTATCCTATTTAGTATAGAAAGGTGATAAACATCGAAAACAGTGGCTTGCTTTTATCCTAATTCAATTTGGGCGAGCAGTTTTCAGACCGGGTATTGCTTCGCTTTCTCTGCTGGCTGTTCCTTGCGCTTCAGCCTCCCCAAGCCCCTGCGCGCGCATCCAAACTTTGATAGGTGATGTAGCAGTTTTTCAATGTGGAAGGAATATTCTCAGAAGAAAAATCGTCAAGAGATGAAGGCAATTTGACAGGTATCCTTAGGCAAGACAATTACAAGAACATAATCCCCTCAGCTAATACTCTGGAAGAATTAAGGGTCTTCTGAATCTAATTCGACTGGAGTAGATCTCCGCGCGCGATCGAGCTTTGAAGCATATTTTGGAAAATTTTGGTTCAGAAGAGGGGCAAGGAGGGAGTATGAAAATCGCGTGAGGGAAAACAGCTTCCTAATAGCAGGATGTATGTCCTTCTCCTTTGTCTCTTTCAGCTCATTCAAAAACTATCGTTGTCAGTTAAGAGTTTTGTGAAGAATTTTACTAGAGAAACTTTCCATCTTGAAGATTCAAAAAATCGTGATTAATCAACATCATCGATTTTTGTTAGTATGTTTTTCCAAAGTTGGTTGCAACTAAGACTACGTCAAATATGTCTACTATATCATCATTGTTTGCGTCTGCTATTAGATCCCAATTAGAGTCTCCTAGTCTGGAGCCAAAAGCCATTGTTACGGTAATAACATCGAAGATGTCGACTTTTCCGTTAAAATTCAAGTCTCCTGTCACAATAGGTGCAATCTCTGTTATTGCCATGTCTTCGGTCAGTTTGTCCAGTGAGCCTTCATATCTTAGGACTGTCAGTATAGCTTTGTCCTCAAACAGGTAAGCCATACTAGGGTCTATTGTAGATAACTCTTCATTTGACACCCAGAATTGAATGGGTTGGAAAAAGTCTAGACCATGATAGTAGGCTTTTTCAAGTGGGTAATAACCGTCTTCAAGTAGCCCCTCGGTTAGGAGAAACAGTAAGATCTTCCCTTCCCCTCCAATTGGAGAAGTGATCAGAAGAGGATAGTATAGAAAGTCGGTGTCAAACTCGTATAGTATCGGTTCCACGCTCTTTCGGTCAGGGGACAACTCTACCAGATCGAGAACGTAGAAATGGAATCCCCTTGACATATAGTCTTCGATAATCGACTCAAAGTCTCGCAGAGAAACTTCCTGATTCATTCCGTTTTTGATAAGGAACTCGTCCATCCATTCAACAAACTCTGATACGTTGCCTGCCTCAACTACTGTGATGTCGTGCATTCCTATTTTTTCATGGAAGAGCACTTCTATGTCCCTCTTGGTTTCGCCAAAGTTGAATGCTGAAGGCGGAGGCGTGTGAAGCCAGATTAACTCTTGAATAACGTTAAATGACTCCAGACTTGCTTCGGCTATCTTCTTTGGATTTGACGGCAAAGGTAAAATCTCCAAGGTTGTGGTGTTGTAGGTCGACGACGCGTCTGTTGAGAGAATCAGAATTTCTTCTTGCCCATTCCAAGCGATAATAGCTTTTTGTCCAGGTTCATATATCGAAACCTCTGGAATTATTGGAATCATTCCTCTGTCCGCTGAGGTCAACATGATATTGGACGATAAGAGTAGGAAGAAAAGGAAAGAGGCTACCTTCAACGGTACAACTATTCTGTATCTCATCTCTTTTTGATTCTCCTTCCCCACAACAATAGGAGCCGAACTGCAATATTAAAGTTGCTGACGCATTAAACGTGGGAAAGGTTTTTCTATAATGAATTAGACGCGTGCGCAAGCGAAATTACGAAAGCTCACGGAAGCTGCTTGGAAGTAGACAAGAAACACAAAAAAGAAACAATAGAAGATTCTTCCCTAAATTTTATATGACTCTTATATGCAGACAATGTAAACGGATACTGGTCTGTGAATAGACTTGTTCTTTCTATATGAAACCTGAGGAGAAATGGAGGAAGATGAGAAAAGGGAAACCGATAAGGTCCGTTGCGCTTCTTGCGCTCATCGTTGGTTTTGTAATCAGCACGACACCAATAGCCCTAACTGAAGATGAGCCGATTTTTACGGAAGAGATGGTGGAGATGCGCGATGGAGCCCATTTGTACACAAGAATCTATCTACCTGGTCCTGGAGAATATCCAGTAATTCTTATGAGAACTCCGTATGGAATTGGCACTCCAGGCGAATGGCCAACAGAATGGCCACTTGAAACATTGAAGGGATATGCATATGTAAGTCAAGATACTCGAGGAAGATACTATTCAGAGGGTGTAGACTGCCTCTTTTACAATGATACTACAGATGGATACGATACGATTGATTGGATTGCCAATCAGAACTGGTGTGACGGAAACATCGGCATGGCAGGATATTCAGCCCCGGGCATAACCACATTTCTAGCTGCTGGCGAAAGCCATCCTAATCTCAAGGCTATTGCGCCCTTGGCCTCAAGTGGAAACCTCATGAACGACCTTACCTTTGATGGAGGGGCCTTCCGTGGAGATGCTTTGATGTGGGGACTTGGACAGACTTTGTGGGGTCTCTCTGATGTACCTAACGGCCATTTGAAAACAGTTTTACCTTCTACACAGTGGTCATTGATACCTGAGTACCTTGAAGACTTGAACGAACTTCTCACGGATCTAGGGATGCATCTGTTGTGGCATGACCCGACGTTCATGGGCTGGCCTTTCCTTCCAAAAGCAACAGAGTCAGAGTGGTGGATGCATCTTCCTTTGATGGATTACCACCCCAGCTTGGCAGTTTTACAGCCACACATGAACGAAATTATTTCTCATCCCAACGAAGACGAATGGAGAAACCACTACGAGGTATACGACACAGTAAATGTTCCCACTCTGCTATTCACCGCCTGGTACGACTTTTTCGCCAAGTGCCAAGTTGACGCTTTCGTCGCTCTCCAGAGCAGGGGTGTTCCAGTGAAACTCTTAGTGGGAAACGGCACCCACGGTAACCCTGGACTCTCTTTCAGCAACATTACAGAATTAGTATTCAAATGGTTTGACTATTGGCTGAAAGGTGAAGATACGGGGATAATGGACGAGCCACCAGTTTTCTACTATTCCTTAGAAGCCGAAGAATGGCAGTGGGCATACCAGTGGCCTCCAAAAGGAGTCAAATACACTAACTACTATCTACACAATGATGGAGTCCTCAGCACTGAGGCATGTGCTGACGGAGAAGCATCCGAAAGTTATGTTTATGATCCAATGGATCCGGTGCTAACCATGGGTGGAACAAACGAGCCCAGTGGCGGAGCCATAAAAGCCGGATCCTTCGATCAAAGACCTGTGATATTTTGGGATTATCCCACTATGAGTGTTCAGAGAGATGACATTCTAAGCTATACAAGTCCGCCGCTAACAGAGGATGTTGAAATTGCAGGCCCGCTAAAGGTTGTCCTCAGCGCCTCTTCAAACTGCTTGGATACGGATTTCACCGCTAAGCTAATAGACGTTCATCCCACTGGAGAGCTAATGCTGGTCGCTGATGGCATTATAAGAGCGAGATATCGGAATTCCATGACAACCCCTGAATTAATGACGCCAAGCGATGTCTACGAGTTCACAATAGACATGGGCGACATTGCCCAAGTGTTTGAAGCTAATCACAGTATTCGAGTGGACATTTCCAGCAGCAATTTTCCCAAGCACGATCGCAATCTCAACACTGGAGGGGAATTGTATAAGGAAACAGAGATGCTTGTTGCTGAGAACACCGTCTACCATGACGCTGAGCATCCATCCTACATAGTGCTTCCCTTAGTGTCTACGTCGGTGCTAGGCGATTTGAATAATGATGGTATCGTAGATATCTTCGACGTAGTCACAGTTTCTATAGCCTTCGGATCTGAACCAGGAGACTCCAATTGGAATGCAATCGCAGACTTGAACAATGACGGTATCGTAGACATCTTCGACGTAGTCACAGTTACAAGCAACTTTGGAAAAACTGCCTGATGTCAAGTCTCTCCTACTTAGCGTGCGCGTCTTTCAAACATACAATCAAAGAATAAATGGAAACAATCTAGCTGTTTTTGTTTCGCTTTTTTTGGCATGTGGTGTAAGGACTATCCTTGGTTTCCAAAAAAGCTGATGGAGCATGCGCGCGTGTCAAAATTAAGCAGTATTTCCAAAGTTGGTTGTGACTGCTACTACGTCGAAGATGTCTATTTCTCCGTAGGGTTCAGCTACGTCTGCCTCAGGATTCCAATTTGAGTCTCCTGGCTTAGACCCAAATGCTATAGCCACTGTGACCACGTCGTAAATATCGACAATTCCGTCGTCGTTAGTGTCACCCAGTAGAACGTAACTGAAGTAACCGTAGCCGTCCGTCGATTGGTGGATGATCGGTTGTTCGAGTGAGCTAACCAGCGTTGAGTCGTAAAGATCTAGGATTGTTTCTCCGTTGTTTTCTATATAAAACTCAACGACAGCCAATGTTCCGTCTCCGCTTACCCCAGATATGTCGCCAATGAGGGTGCAATCAACTAGGACGTAGCCCTTGGCATTGTCTGTTTTGTTGGCGAAGAAGGTGTCTCCGACTTGCTTCAGGAAGGTCCCCTCAGTAACGCTAGCCACATCTAAAAGCGTGGAGTTCCATCTCAGCCTGAACTCCCAACCGTAAAGGTCAACAACACTAGAAACATTTATGTTAATCGTGAAACTCTCGCCGGCCACCGTGATTGTGGGGGGATCTACAGAAATTGTGGTAGTTTGACACAAGGCTACCTCCACCGTTGCTTCGTAAAGGCACATAACTAAGAAAATTGTCAACGCGAGAGCGAATGAAACAAATTTTTTCTTCATTCTGTTCGCCGTCGTTCCGTTCAGGCATCTAGTACCTTTAGTCTCCAGCGTGATTTATTTTCGTTGTTCCCAATAGAAAAGGAGAAGGGGGAAAGGAGAAGGGGGAAGGGAGACGATCAGCCTTCTCCTTTCTAATACTCCGTTCCCAAGTTGGCTGCGACAGTTGTCAGCTCGCCGAGACCTACTTCGAAGTCGTCGTCAAAGTCAATGTCGAAATCGAAGTCCGGTTTTCCAGGTGTAGTTCCGTAGCGCTTGGCTATATGGACGAGGTCCCAGACATCAACAATGTAATCATCGTTCACATCGCCCTGAGGAATCATGAAGGATCTGTGTAGAAGGAAAACTACTTTGCCGCCAGCTACCACGTCCGAGATTGTTAGAGTGAAATACCTCCAGTCAGCAGTAACAGTGAAATCACCTTCTGCGTCTTCCAACACGCTTTCGAAAGTACACGTGAAGTTTCCTTCACCGTGATAGGTCCATGAAATGTTGAAGAGGTTCCAAAGACCTTGAATGTAGAAGGCGCTATCGGAATAGCCGATCTCCACCATAGTTGCATTGGCCAATACAGCTGCGTAGAAGGAGAATGTGAAACCGATGTTCAAATGGTCGTCGTCGCCTTCATCGAAGTCTCCTATCGCGGGCAGATTCATTGTGGTCCAGAAAGCGCGAACGTGTGTCGATTCTCCCAATTTGGCGTGGGCTTTAAGCCAACCGAAAGCAGGCTCTCCGCCGGATGAATTCACCAACCCCTTGATCTTGACCCATGTTTTCTCGGTGGGGAGTGGAGCTGAAATCGGTTGTATTGTAACTTCCAATTCGCCGCTTGCCTCGTACTCCTCCGCAGGTTCATCTGAATCCATTCCCAAACCATACTCATACTCATTTTCATGCTCGTACTCATTTCCAAATTCTTGTCCATATTCATGTTCATATTCATGTTCACCACTTACAGGTATCCCATAGGTGTTTGGAACTGTGAAGCTTACATGGAACTCGTATTCTTCAACATTTGGAGTCACATATAGATCTCCTCTGAAAAAGATGTTCTGCATAGTCGCGCGGGCTTTTCCAGAAAACAAGGCGTTGTAGCTGCCGTGTGCAAGTTGGGTTGGAACCATAGCTGTGAAGTTCGCTTGAAGGCCAATGATTTCGAAGGTTCCTGGATCACCTGTCAGATTCAAGTCTCCCTGGGCGATCACATCGGCGGGATAACGTTCTCTTATGCTGTCATAGCTGGTTACGCCAGTAGGTATTGCAAGGAGCGTAAATCCCAAAACAAATAGCACTAGAGTTGTCTTAATTCTTTTAATGTCCATTCTTTCATCTTCCTCTCTCTCGTTTTCAGCGAAAAACTTTTTGGAAAACCGAAATAAAAGCTTTTCCCAGACTAGTTTCCAATATAATTGTTGAATATTGTTTATTTGACCAATAAAACGTTGAAAACCGTTTATTCATGCCAAAAAACCCTATTCTCCGTTTCTCTATGGAACCTTCAGCAAAAAAGTGCCCGCCGCAATTAGAATACACGGATCAAGACCCTCAATCGTGACCAGTTAATGCGGACATTGAAGTCCAAAGAAAAACCTTCCCCCTTCCTTGTTTTGTCTCCACATTTCTTAAATAAATCCAGCAGTACCAGTTTGAATGAAAAACTATGGCAAGGAAACTAGGCATAGTGTTCTTTCTTCTCCTATTTTTCAGCGTTTTCCTTTCCGATAGTATTGTTTTGGGCTTACGTGAACTTGAATATAGAATAGAGGTGCACGTCGATGGATCAGCTAGGTGGGTTATCGAACATCGTTTTCTACTAGAGACTGAAGACGACGAAACGATGTTCGCGCAATATTCTAATTGGACATATTTTAGCGATTATTTGATCAAGAATGTAAAGGCACTAGTGAATGTGGTCAAGCAAAACATAACCAGAAATATGACCGTTGAAAGCTTCAAAATGACGGTTGACGTTTCTGACTCTTATAGGGTTGTAAAATATGAGTTTGATTGGATCAAATTTGCTGAAGAAACAGGCAGCCGCATCAAGATAGGAGACGTGTTTGAAGTAGACGGATTATTCCTCTATGGAGATGGGCCTTTGAGTATGACTTACCCCGCGGATTACGTGGTTGAAACCGTATCTCCGAAGCCAAACGACGATTCTGAGGGAACGATGACATGGAACAGAGTTGGAGATTTCGGCAGGGGTCAGCCAACAGTTGTTCTTTACGAAAGAGTCCCCAGCATCATGGATATACTGAAGCCATATTTTCCTGTGATTTTTGCTCTAGTGGCCCTCGGAGGTATGGGCTTCATCGGTTTGTGGTTCTTCAGATTTAGAAAGAAAGAAAAGATGGAAGATTTTGGTCCCGTTCCACACATTCCTCCAGTCACGTTTGGAATCGAGGATGATGAAGAGAAAGTGGTTGCT
>Ga0224501_10003082_pt1 | contig 13118 bp, 10 predicted proteins | sample SF_Oct11_sed_USG_4_FD_169105 | JGI IMG/M metagenome (GOLD analysis project Ga0224501, IMG submission 169105) | Sediment microbial communities from San Francisco Bay, California, United States - SF_Oct11_sed_USGS_8_1 | ecosystem: Environmental > Aquatic > Marine > Sediment | place: USA... | reverse complement strand
GCATTGATTACAAAATCCAGATTGCCTACCAGTATAAAACCACTAACAAGCTGTTTGTAGGAATAAATCTTAGGATAGCAATATAGTATCTCCTCAACGGAACCCATGTTGAACAAAATGTGTAGAACATCATCGAACGGCAAATGTTTTGAAGATTTTCGGGCTATATTGATTTGATTCTGTCTGCAAGTAAAAGGCCCAGATGCATACTTGTAAAAGCCCATCATATTGATTAGCCTGTGGTTATGAGTAGTACCCACTAAAATACCCTGGATACTCTAACCAGTGTATTATAGCCACTGCAATCATATCCCATCAATCATGTACTAAGTATAAAGAATAGCTATAAATGAATGATCACTATATCCTTTTATTCGCTATACTAATCCAGCAAACCATGCTATGAATGCTTGGATTAGTGAAACGGCGGTGTCACGGATCCTTTATAAAATACATGTTACATGTAAGTCTATCCATTACCCATTCATTCATGCCGACAGTTTTTTTACTAATGACAATCGGGAAAAATTTTCCTGCGGACTTTATGCAGTGCTTTACCAAACAGGTTTTTTGCATAGGACACTCTGCAGATGGACACTCTCACAGTGGGACTTCTATAGTAAACATCCCAACCAATAATGATAATCACAACGTAGAAAGGGCAATGCCCTTAACAAACAGTGAGCTGACACACCAAAAGCTGGCCATGTAGCAATGCAATGCACTAAGCGGCTAGAATGCGAAGATTTAGCAATAAACTTGCTTTGAATAGAACACCTAGCCCCATCTGGACCTATTGGCAGAAAATGTGGAACAAAACAGAGTAACTTATGAAAGAACCAAAAAACATCAAGAAACAAAACGAAACCGGGCCCTTTCCAACTTTAACCATGTGTAATAGGTTTGCAGTCTTAATTAATTCGGCCACCATGGATACATACCACAGAGCTATGCAGCGCATGCAGAAAATGCATGGGTGCTAGCGGATCAACCGCTTATGCTCATGTACTGTGATGTCTCATAATTACACACTACACCGCTCACACATAGATCCATTGCAACCAGGGTAGTTACGTACATCATATATACAGCGCTAATAGAGGGCCTATCTTTAGCCCTATCTATGTTGTAAGAAATTAAGTTGATTTATTAAATTTGAATCTTGTCACATCTTTACTACTGGACTGTGGGATCCTAAGAAAGCAATCCCTCATTACTTTACCGCAATGTGGTACTCACTCCTAGTCATAAAGCTGGCAGTTTGGTAAGAAAGACACACAGCCACCCTATACTGTACAGAAAATAATCTGAGATAAGTGGCTGCAGCCCTATGGGATAGTGGGATAGTTCAGTGGCTGTAGCCCTATAGGATAGTGGGACAGCTCAGTGGCTGTAGGCCTACATGATAGCTGGACAGCTCAGTGGCTGTAGCCCTATAGGATAGTGATCCGGACAGCTCAGTGGCTACAGGCCTATAGGATAGTGGGATGGCTCAGTGGCTGTAGGCCTATAGGATAGCTGGACAGCTCAGTGGCTGCAGCCCTATAGGATAGTGGGATAGCTCAGTGACTGAAGCCCTATAGGATAGTGGGGTAGCTCAGTGGCTGTAGCCCTATGGGATAGTGGGACAGGTCAGTGGCTGTAGGTCTATAGGATAGCTGGACAGCTCAGTGGCTGCAACCCTATAGGATAGTGGTCCGGACAGCTCAGTGGCTACAGCCCTATAAGACAGTGGTCCGGACAGCTCAGTGACTGAAGCCCTATAGGATAGTGGGATAACTCTGTGGCTGTAGCCCAATAGGATAGCGGGAGAGCTCGGTGGCTGCAGCCCTATAGGATAACGGGACAGCTCAGTGGTCGTACCCCTATGGGATAGCCAGATTGCTCAGTAGGTAGAGCACTTGGCTCAAGAATGACAGATCGTTGAATTAAGTTTCGATCACGATAGGTTCTTTCTCTGAGTTTAATGAGTTTCCAGCCCCTACTGCTTCAGAACAAGCATCAGGCTTAGGAGGTTCATGTCACCCTTTACCTATAGTGTGAAGATCATACTGATAATAATGATCGCCAAATGACAAAGCAGCGTGCTGGAGGTTGACAACGGTTTATCAATTCAGAGGAATAGATGCGCAGAAGATAGATTTGGGTCTGTATATGCAGCACGTATCGGCATCCGAGTAAACCCCCTGGGGTCGAGTTTATCTTCCACAGACCCGCTAGCACTTCAGATAATCCTGGTTTAGTACTGTCTGTTTGCATTACATACTTGTCGTTAGTATAACATGCATTCTGTATAGTATTGTGACTTGTTTCAACTATTTTATCAATGACTATAGTCAGCTCTTTCATCAGATCTATCTTTCTTTTTGACATGGGAATTCAACAATGTACGCAGGCAATTATCTTATTTCATTTGAATAAAGATTTATGTGCGTTGTGGATGAATTACTCTATATAACTGAAATTCATATCAATCTTTTGAGTACATCTATGGCTGCCATAAGGCTATATGTTTTCTGATTGAGTTTTTTCAGGTTATCGTTACCATCGTTTATAGACTCGGAACCTTTTATCTTGGAATAAACTGAGTAGTCAATTGTTTACTAACCATGTGTCTATAATATTCAGAAGCAGGGGGTATTGGCTTCCCTTCTCTGCATATAAAGTTGCTTCTAAATATTTATTGCATAGATTATGGTTTACCCAAACTGACCATCCACAGTCTGTTCTCTACAGGAGGGCAGGTCATCAATCTTGCCTGACCACTTGTTATGGTCAGCCCTTGTGACTGGATGTCCATGCAACACCCAGCGCCACAACCAAACCATGTAAACGCATAAGAGCCAGCTTCTATAGCAGAAGCCTCTCAGCGACAAATTATTTTTCCCACACCTGTGTGTTTTTGTGTAAGCCAATTTGACTTGGCTCGGAAATCCGTGTTTCCTTCACAGCTGCAAAGCAATGTAATGCAGAGCTACGACAAACCCATGCTGTGACCAACAATAAAAATACAAACATGTTACCTACTAGGTGCTAAACTATAAATTTAAGACACATAATTTCAGGGATGTTTCTATTGTTCAGCTTGTGAAGGTAGCCTGTTATTTGTAAACTGGATAATCACTAGCTTGAGCCTGCCAAGCGGAAAATCTTGCGGCCTGTAGTAAACTAGGCTCCGCCCACCGGCTTTATAAACTAAACTATGCAGACTAAACGTTACACATCATTGCTATACTCCTGTCATGGCTTCTCTCACCCGTGTGAAAACAGAACCAGGTCTGCCTGCCATGAAATCTAACACACATCAATCCAAGATGTCTTCAAACGTCAAAGGTTAGTTCGTTCCTTTCTCAATTAAAACAATAGTTCCGCATCACCATTTCAATTCACTCATGTGGAGGAAAACCAGAAGTCTGTGGTTCTCGTTATTTTTCATTTTAATCATGAGACCTCTTCTGCTTAGCATACTTTTTACTAGTTTCTCGCTGTTTTGGTTAGACAAACCAAATCAAATATTTGAATGGACATAGCAATTATCTTAATCTACTTGGCAGTCACCCAGGTACCTAAGCTTCCGGTCACAGTGCAAATATTGCCATGCTGAGAGCTTAGTGGTGTTCAGTGCCTGTTGGCTATCAATTTTAGCAAACTATACTGCCCAGTCAGAGTATACCGAGTACTAGTTGACCATACCATAACTAGGTGACAAAGCAGCGTATTACATTTACCACTTTTTTGAGAAGTGGAGTCGTATGTCATGTTTATAGTTGAGCCAAACTTCATAATGGTTGTCTGACTCTAAGGGTAGCTTTGTTTTATAGCTGATGTTAAGATATAATTCGTTTATTATAACAATAATAAGTGAAAAGTGGATTTCATGTAATCTGATACGAGTGAGTTTGAAAAAGAAACCAGACTTGACTGATTCTGTAAGCTATTTCTAAGCCAAGGGATGAGCATATGCCAAATTAAGCATAAAATGAATATGCTAAAATTGCTTTAGATTTCAAACAACATGCTTCATTAGTTGATGAAGATGATATCTTGTGAAAAGTGTCTCGGGCTAAGCCGTCTTGTCTCTACTTCCGATTTAGCTCAATCAGGCCCGAAGAGATTGCAACATATAGTAGAGCGATAGTTCCCACCCAGCAGATGCAAAGAGCATCACTAAATGGGTACTTTATTGGACAGAAGTATCATAAAACACTCTACTCTCATAAAAATCCTATACTCTTTGCCGAAGAGCTTTGAATCTTGCCTGCCCTTTGCACTACAGCTGGACAACATTTTGACCTTTACCCACAGTGCTGGGCTGCATAATATTTGACATCGTATTGAAAGTCTTGTTGTCACAGTCCACTTCTTAATGCCACATGTTGATTACCTTAAACCGGCAAAGCCTTATGAAAAGCCACCCTCTCGGCTTGGCCTTGCATAGTATACCATAAAGTGCAACATTTGGTATCCTATCACTAAATGTACAATGAGTAAGCAGGTGCTTGTTGGGTGAGACAGGGTACTTGTCGGGCGCATGCCGCGGAATTCCTGCAAGCGGCTCGGGTGCTATCATTCCCTGATCAACTGAATCTCAATATGGCTACAATGAGAACAATAGTGTAATCATCTCACAATCCTTACGCTATCACTCAATGGTAGCCCATAGAGTATCCATGCTTATCAGTAAAACACTTCACTTCAGCATAATGGCCTCCCAAACATTTTGCATGCCACATTTGATAATGCCTCTTTTCATAGATGTGCGAGCGATGACAGTTTGTAACCGACTGTAGAGCATTACTAATCGTTATTGGCGGCATCCCCCCACACACCCGATCACTATAATAGTTATCTTGCTGCCAGACAGCCATATTAGCCCCAAGGCCCCTGTGGTTTCCTATAAGTATTTTATCAGTATAGATTGTCTTGTCTAACTGGCATCTATTCATAATGCTCACTCCTCTTTAATTCAATCTAACAAGTTATTTTAAGAACCCAACTCCCCATGGGTATTTGGGGCCATCACGGCTGCCTAAATCTATAAAGCCGGCGGAACCGATTCCCGTTGTTATGTGGCTAAGTACGTCAATACTAGCTGATCGCCCTAACATCTTATGACTCCATAAGTTTTTCTTACAGCTGAAATAGAGGTGATCCCGTGTAAGGTGTGCAGTGATAAATCATCAGGGGTGCACTATGGAGTCATCACCTGTGAGGGCTGCAAGGTAAACTGCCTGCCATATATTAATATCCCCACAACCGACAAAAAGCTAAAACCCACTTTCCAAACACGCCCACGCTTTAGAACCATAGCTGAGTGCAACATTGTCTAGACCCGATTATGAGAAAATATGCCTATCTTTATCACCTTGACATTACGAAAGCTATAGGTATGCTGCCACTGTCTGCGATGGAGAACGTAATGTAGCGATGTTATCATTTCAGGGTTTCTTTCGGAGAAGTCAGACTAATGCCCATAACTACGCCTGCCAGAAAGACCGTTCCTGCAGGATCGATCGTCAGAGTCGTAACCGATGTCAATATTGCCGACTCCAAAAATGCCTTCTCCTTGGTATGAGTAAAGATGGTAAGTGTGAATCAGGCGTATCTCTCTCTCTCTCTCTTCAGCTCCATCATGGTGACTGCAATGAAGTAGTTTCCGTACACCCCTACTCTCCCACCCTCCCTTCTAGTCATTGACATGTGTCTCTCCGACCTTCTGTTCCATCTCCTCTGGCAGCCCATTTCGTCACCTGATTCGCTGCCTGTCTCTTCTCTCACCTTGAAGCTGATGCATCCTTCCATGGAAAACCAAAAGCAAATGCAATGGAGCATTGAGTGCCAAGCCAGCCATGGGCCTCCTCAGTTTGTTTGCATATTAAGAACTATAGCGGCTTACAAGGTCACATGGAGCCCAGGAAGGTGTCTATATGTGTGCCAGGGGAGCCCTTCGGGTACACAAGCTAGAGCTGCAGCGCTCCAAATGCTCAACATAAAAATTTTAAGTGGTTGCGTTTATTGATTGGATGGGATCAATATTATTCTCTGCACTTCTCCTTTTCACTCAAGCAGCCCCTGGAAGCTTTCGTTTCCATGACGATGTATATTTTTCACCTTTTCTCCTGATGGGGGTCCGGCGCTCACCGACACTTGACTTCAGGGAGTAATTTATATGTAACATTATATTTATCCATAGCTGTGATGATTATGGGCTCTCATCCCCTTTTTGATTGTGGCATAACTCAGCCCGGGAGGTTCAGGATGCTTTGCCTAAACCTATGTAACACACGCACACATATTTAGCCCTTAGGGTTAGGACCATCCTATATATTTTAATATGGGCAGATCAGGGTGTGTATTAGGCACCTGCACTGTTATAGGTCTTAGGGATGACCATACAATCCCTGCACTGTTATTACGGCCACGCTGAATAGAATACACCAATGTCCTATTCAAATCAATGTAACCTATTCTCACATCAAAAGACCACTCATAATGTTAGCAAGATGTCCAAAGGATGTTTCCCTAAAATGATAAATGATAACAACTATTTACTTTCCAGATTTTAGACAAATCTGTGGATTATCTTAATTCTCGGTCAATCTGATCATAAGGTTATCAGTGAGTTAGGTGGAAGTAAATCCAGTGGCCAACCCTGGATTAGGCGAAAGTCCTACTTGCCGCAAGTTACGCGTTAATAGCACCACAATACAGACTGCTATCCATTAAAACCATCTTGTGGCTAGCCAGCGAAAACCACTCTCTATTTACCGGCCTGTTGGCAGTTGGCTGTCTCTGACAGACCTCGGCTCTGGTTATGCAGATTAGGCTACCAGGAGACTTTGGTAGATGAAGGAAGTTTCATCAGAAATAGAGATTACACCAAGACGTGCGGTTATTATTTTTAGCCCAATGGGGAGGGGTCGAGGGTTACTAACCCTTCATCCATTCCAAATTTAATCCTAGAATATAAACAGAGAATCAGTTCCCAGACCTCATGAGTATCTGAGGGCAGACCCACACACCCTGTTTTATTATTGTTTCCTAAGGTCATCAAGCCATAAACATATGATACTAACAAGACAAAAACACAACCCAGAGTGAAATCAGCTCAGTTACAGTCGGCATGCAGCATGCCGGGTGTGAGCATTTACTGTGACAGTCACCTCGAATAGCTCAAATTCCATTCCTGACTAGCAGTTTATGAATGACTCTGGTGGCGTAATAGCAAATTAAGGCAGTTTGTACTTTGATTTCATTGGAATTTGTGTTTGTGATTGTATTTACCGGGATGCTCAGACTGATTCAGTGGAAAGGTATTTCTAGCCGCTTACGTTACCTTTTCAATGTGGATGACAACTCGAGCAGGTGCCTCTTCGCTAGGTGATGGATGAAAATCCTCAGCCACCATTGATAGGAGTGGATCGCCAACTTCTAACATTCCTTGGGTATTTGATGCTGAAGAAGAGGATTTTAATTTTTAATAAAACTCCGTTTAATTAAGGGTGATGATCAAACTGATAATTGAAAGCCTTTTATCTTGAAAAGACCCCAGTCAACATCACTTTTGTATCACCGCCTTTCATGTAACACAGGTTTTATATAGGCCAATCCGACCTCACACATTCTTATATTGGATAAATGAACACTTAACATGGACTGAGGGTCCTTAACAACTTAGATTGTACATACAGGTCCCATCACAAGTCATGCAGTTACATCATATCTAACAACTCAAATTTAGGCTAGTATTTGCACTGGGCTTGGCCTTATAGTCGTAGATACAACTAAAGATTTGCTTTAACTATTGACTGAGCAATCTATATACACACAGTGATATTACATAGAGCTAGCGGTAGCTAAAGGCTATGTGTGCATAACTGAGATTTTAGGCTTCCGCCCAGCTTGGCAGGGTCTCCTCTATGCAGATATAAATAGTAACACTGATAACTATAGAGTATACATAAGTCCAGCTTATCATACTAGCCGGTCTGAATACCTTCTATTTGAACAACCAATCGGCGACTTTCTTATGCCAGTGGCTTCACATTTCCCAGCAGAACTCCAGGCCTGTTCCTACCATAAATATATTTCGTGCTTTGTCTGGTTGTCATCAAAGGGACCTTATAGTTTACAACGGTCTGGTGTAAATCCATAATACTGTAACAAGCAGCAAACTTTAGGCAACATAACCCGAGTGCATTGTCTGGCTTTAGTTACATGATCCTTCGGAAACAGTTGTCTTTTGTACCACAATTTTATCCAACACTCGCACAGCCCAGGGCTCTAAAGACATAACTATTCCAACAATATGCCTAAAGAGCTGGGATACAGCCCCACATTGGTCACTTTTAGTCACTGGTTCTAAAACCACGATTAGAAAATTCAGTCAGCAAATCCCGGGTCTGCTGAGATCATGGGAATGGTGGTAAAGAAGACCAAAAGAATCCAGGAGGTGGTTTGGTGACCACAGTGCAGTGTCTTTCTAATAGCTAGCTACCAGTACCACAATCATTGCATCATCGACTAGGTTAGAGATTTGCATGCGAGCTTGCTAGTTATTTATTGTGGTCGGATGTTGGGTTCAGTCGAAGGTCACTCTACCATTGACAGGCCGGGCTCTGGACGGTGACACATGGCTTTTTCCTAATCATTCATTACCCCCTCATTCTCCTTATAGCTTTACCGGCTTCTTTTGGCATTTACCTTACTGTCATCTCCCAATCCTGGGTTGTCATTGAGTAACTTCCGGTGTGTTCAACTTACACCAGCCATACCCGAGGCATCTGTCATAAATACAATCGTTCTCTATGATCCCAATTTAGGAGAGGATGTATGTTTCATTAGTCAGCAGTCACAAACTTGGTACACACAGCCAGCCATGGATGAATGAATTCCCATGCTCTGCCCCTATGTGAATAAAGAGTTATTTATCCTCTTCAGCTGTGAAGTTTGGCCGGATGTCTAAAAGGCAGAGAGAAATGGTTCAAGATGAGGTTCGTTACCATCAGCGTGTGAGGAGTACGAGCAGCGACAGCGGCTCTGGCAGTGATACAGATATCACTGATACGTGAGTAACTACTGCTGCTGCAGTGCTGCTGCAGTGCATTCTGGGCATACTTCCCCAAAGCAGACAAGCAATTTCTCGAAACTGACCCTGCTACTTTCCTATATTTTAACACCATATGGAAGAGATCGAATCACGTTTGGTTGCATATTTCAGCGTTGTATATAGGTTCAGCATACCAGCTACCGTACCAAGTTCATTCATTAAGACTAGGATAGCGGACACCATTGGCTTGGGCCTATAACACTACCGGTAAAAGTAATAGTATTTCAAACTGAAAACCTCTGCGGAATGCTAAAAGGTTATATGATATAGTGATACTGGATCTCCCTAACGTAAAGTGTTGATAGAGAAATAATTTGGGGGTGACATATAGTCACCCCTGTACATGCGTCCCGTCGAGCAACTGTTTGATAGCCAGTGAAAGACAACACTTGCGCATGGAAGAATTGCAGTGTAGATTTACCGGCTTGATATAGGACTAAGGTAATGCTACACTCTCTACACTAAGGGGGAATTTCACCGGGTTATACGATCCCTGTCCTTGAGTTTGGTGCTATAGTGATTGCTACAAATATCATACCCACCATAAGCTGCACCATTCCATCATTCACAGAAAGGCAGAAGTGTTGGTACTCATATAAGAAGGGAGGATACGCCGTTTTTATTTTTGGAGAGCTGGGCGCTCTGTGTAGCCGAGAGCAGCACGTGGTTTCATGCTGGGTATAAAGCTATGCAGTTATCTCCCCTAGCCGATATCAATGGTAATCAGCAACCTTCAAGTACCCTCCTCAGTCGAGCAATGAACTCACCTCTTAATCGTTTTAATTTAGAGGTTTGAAGTTAGGGAGTGACTCAGCCCTCTTTCTAAACTTCTTAAAGATGCGTTCAATTAACTTGTCTACCAGCGCCCATATTTCAAAAAGGGAGATGTACCCCGATTTTCTGACACATCACCACATAAGGGCGAAGATTATGAGACCAACTTCATTCTGTCAGAAAGGAATCTTTAAGCGATGCCTTTCAAAGACATTAAATAATGTTATACCCCTAGGTATCATTTACCATTCATAGTGATTGACATATGTTGTGTCTTAAGATGTTTTTTTGCATTTTTTTACCGTCGTGTCATGCCCTTGCTGCCCAGCCTTGCCAATATCATGTCGCCGCCGTAAACATGAGAGCGCAAACTGTGCGGCGATGCCACATAACATCAGTTGCTTCTAACCTGGCAATTAGTGCCGCAAAGAATCCGCAGTCATTTGTACACCATTCTTGTCTTGGTACTTTGCAATATGATTATAGGATTATATGTCACTATCGTAAGTGCAAGTTGGCGAAAGCAGCCATCATCAAAGCTTATAATTATTTGGGTTCTTTTCGTGTTTGCCAGCCTAGCTAGCATGGGGTAGGGGGCCATATTGTTGACAGTCGGTATTAGCAATTGAGTCCCCCTCATCGACTGGCCCTTGGGGAATCTGGCTGTGTAAGCACAGCACACGGCAATCAATCAGACTTCCATTTGTCCAATCAAATGGTTATCAATAAGAGCTGTCAAAAGATTTTTCTGGATGGCATGCTCATCAGGGCTTGCCATGATGGAATTGCCAGACTTTACTAACACAAATAACAAGTCACAAGTCATTGCTTAGATGTTTGTTACCTAGGTTTGTTGTGTAGAGTTTTTATTCCGGGTCTGGCCACACAGCACCTGTTGGCTTTCAGAGTATAAATACGGAATTATCTTCTACTGTGAAAGTAAAATCCGTTACGAATGCGTCGCATCGTATTTAATGCTGGAAATATATTGTTTCATTAATTTGCATTTGTCACCCCTTGCTAACCGCAGTAATCGACTTTCACTGAGCAAAATAACAATAATTCACACTAATTACCTGTGTCATTCTATTTGTAGTGATAGCAGTATTACCTTTGGTAACCCAGAACTCTTTGCTGATCAGCTACTGGAGATCACCACGCAGGTTCTGAGAGCAGATGATTGCGGTGAGGGAATCATACCTCTTTTGGCCCCTCATAATTTCCCCATTCCTTAATTTCCTTTCAGCATCCGATTTGTCCCAAAATCCCCAGCGTCGTTGATTCTATTTGACTTGCATAGATCTCTTCATATTATCGGTACAGGAGAAACGATAAGAATAAATTAATTTTTTGTCACACGGAATGATTGATTTACAGATACGATGGCAGCTATGCTGCTTCAAGCTCAGCGTAAAGCATATTACTCAGACGAACTCCTTGAGCTGCTCATCTCCGTCGACGATCTCAACGTTATCTCACGGCACGATTTCTGGAAACGCTTCTCCGATAGGATGACTCTAACCATTCAGCAGATTATCGAGTTTGCCAAACTCATTCCTGGATTCTCTGCCCTGAGCCAGGATGACCAGATTATGGTTTTGAAAGGAGGTAAGAAAATTCACCCCCAGGGCTGAAGGTAAACCCGTGATGCAGCCATCGGGTAGATGTGAGATAAGAGCATTGATACGTCATGTAACAACTGGAACATCCCCTTCATCGTACACTAATGGCCTCAACCATAGAACTATACTCTGGCCAATAGCGACATCAATAAGTTCCTTGCCAGCATAATCATGTGACTGTGATTATCAGGTGGCTATGAGATGGTTCTTATGCATCTACTCTGGAGTTGTTCCATTCTCGGCTTCCAGCTGCCCAGCGCTGATCACATTGGACTGGAGAATATTTCTACTCTCAGTAAGTCAGAGACTTGGTTTCTTTGTCAGGTCTAGGTGTAGGTTACCTTTGTGTAATTCAGAGCAATGCGCGGGTGATCTTGCCATATGTTTGTGAATTTGATCAGAAAAGTCACTGATTTATGGCATTGTATTAATAACATTCATGCGATATACAGATCAGCACATTGTGGGCTTTAGTCTATTGACCTTGTATGCATCTCAGTGCGCTCGGTCACACTCACACACTGGTCTATATAAAATAATTCCCCTATATTAACTCAACAGTGTTGGGAGATTGGCATGCTGCCAGACCCAACTGCCATTGAAGCCTGGAACAGTTGGACGCTATTCCTAAATGTTTGGGAATTTTTATCTCCGTGAAGTATCTGGTGCATACGTGCGGGCGCATCTCCATATTTCACAGACAATTAATCTTTCGAGTATGTATTGCACCGTCACAATGTGCATGTACATCAACCATCAAGGTCTGCACATGCCAAGAATGTGTGAGCTTGTGGCTGGCATGGTTTGCTGTTGTGTACATGTACGGATGTCTGACAACTTAGAGCATAACACCTGGTATCTTTGCTCGCTGTGAGTCACATTCTGTCATTGTTTCTATTTTTTTATTTCAGCTCATGAAGAAAGGATCCTGATAGGAGCTACGGTGGATCTCATAAGAATTCTAAGTGCTCTGAAACTTACAGAAAGAGAGATAGCCTTACTCAACGCAGTGATCCTATTTCAGCCAGGTAAGTTCTTTAGTTGAGCCACAAACTAATAACTACCACCCATGCTTCCACCAATTTTAAAGCAGTTTGTAAAGGTCCAGACAGACATTTGTTATGCCTCGAGAACTCTGTCACACTCGGTAAAAAGTTAAATTTTGTACTGCCGGACGTCAAATAAATTACATCGTCTCGGATGCAGTGAAGGTTACTTTCATTCTCATCTGGCATAGAATCTGCACAGAGCGCATCACTTTGAGAGACTCATTAGTAACACTGTCAATTCCATACTTGAAGCAATAATCCTCTTGATGTCAACGGGCATTCTCTCTTATGACAGTGTTAAATTTTCACAAAGCTTTCAAAAGTAATTTTATATCAAGAGATATCAATCACTTGTAGGATCTGAAGTGGTAAATGTAACCACAACAATTCCATATAAAAGGCAGACCATATATTGATGTCCCACTACTATCAGTTCTCAAGTGATACCCTTCAAGCATTTGGTCCACGGTAGTTTTGAAGGATCTAAGAGCCTTTAAATTAATCATAATAGACCACTATACTTCCCACCAAAAGTAATTGTTTAAGCCTGTTTTAATTGATAGT
>Ga0224501_10003081_pt1 | contig 13118 bp, 9 predicted proteins | sample SF_Oct11_sed_USG_4_FD_169105 | JGI IMG/M metagenome (GOLD analysis project Ga0224501, IMG submission 169105) | Sediment microbial communities from San Francisco Bay, California, United States - SF_Oct11_sed_USGS_8_1 | ecosystem: Environmental > Aquatic > Marine > Sediment | place: USA... | reverse complement strand
AGAAGCCAGCAGTCGAGTTCAAGCCGCGTGACTTCACCGCCCTTCTCATCGGCCATGCCCATATCGACCTTTCCTGGCTGTGGCGCTGGGAAGAGACCATCCACGACGTCGCCACCCATACGTTCCGGGGAACCCTGGCCCAGATGGACAGGATTCCCGGTTTAACCTTCGCCCAGAGCCAGGCAGCCCTTTACGAGGCCATCGAGAAGAACTATCCTGAGCTTTTCCAGAGGATCAAAGACAGAGTCAAAGCAGGAACGTGGGTCCCTGTCGGCGGGATGTGGGTTGAGCCTGACCTGAACATGCCGGACGGCGAATCGTTCGCCCGGCAGCTCCTCTACGGGAAGAGATATTTCCTGGATAAATTCGGGGTGGACGTGAACGTGGGCTGGAACCCTGACGGCTTCGGCCACAGTTTCCAGCTCCCCCAGATCCTGAGCAGGGCCGGGATCAGGTACTACGTATTCGAGAGATGCGCGCCCGAAAAGATGCCCGTCTTCTGGTGGGAGGGATTGGACGGCTCAAGGCTTATGGCCTATGTGCCGCCGGGATGGTATCTCGTCAACCTGAAGAACGGTGTACGGGACCTTCTCTTTGAAGCGTCCGGGACGACGCCGCTCAAAGATTTCATGCTGCTCTACGGAGAGGGAGACCACGGAGGCGGACCGCGGGACACCGATGTCGAGGCTATTCGGAAGTTTGGAGATGACAAGAACCATCCGCGGTTCGCGTTCGTGACGCCGGCGAGCTACTTCCAGAGGCTCGAGAAAGCCGGGATCGAATTCCCCGTGCTCAAGCAGGAGCTGAACTACACATTCCCTGCCTGCTATACGACTCAGGCCGGGACAAAAAAGCTCAACCGCCAGCTTGAAAGCCTGCTCCTCACAGCGGAAAGATTCTCAGCCGTGGCTGTCTCCAGCGGCGCCCGCGCCTATTATCCGGAAAGAGACATCGACGAGGCCTGGAAGATAGTGCTCCGCAACCAGTTCCACGATATCCTTGACGGGTCGAGCATTGGCCCGGTCTATGATGAGTCCCGGCGATATTATCAGGCTGCGCGGGAGAGAGGACAGAGGGCTCTCGATTTTTCTCTGGAAGCCATCTCCAACCAGGTCGATACCAGGGGAGAGGGAGTTCCCCTTCTGATTTTCAATCCGCTGCCCTGGGAAAGGACGGAGCCCGTCCAGGCCGAAGCAGCTTTTGTCCGCCCGGTCAAATCGATAAGGATCGTTGACGGCAGTGGGACAGAGATCCCCTATCAGATATTGAGTGAGGGATCGGCAGCGGACAGAAACAAGGTCCGTTTTCTTTTTATCGCCGAAAGGGTGCCGTCCTTCGGATACAAGACATACCGCATCCTGGAAGCAGAAACGGATAGAGAATATGAAACGTCGCTCTCTGTCGACGGTACAGTCATCGAGAATGAGTTCTTCAGGCTGACGCTTGACCCCCGGACAGGTTGGATCCGCAGCCTTTTCGATAAAAAGAACGGCCGGGAGGTTCTTGCCGCCGAAGGGAATGTGCTCCAGGCCGTTGTCGACGAGCCGCCGAACATGTCCGCCTGGGAGCTGGGACTCAAGGAACAGGTTTGGAACATCGGTGAGAACGGGGCATCGGTCGAGGTCGTGGAGAAGGGGCCGGTGCGGGCTGCGGTGAGGGTGAAGAATTATTTCCGGAACTCCCGGTTTGTCCAGGACATCATGCTCTATCCTCAAGTTCCCCGGGTGGACTGCCGTGTTCAGATGGACTGGCAGGAGAGAAACCTGATGGTCAAAGCGGCGTTCCCAGCGGCCGCGAAAAACTCCGCGGCGGTCTTTGAGATCCCCTACGGCGCCATCTCCAGGCCGGTTGACGGGACAGAGGTCCCGGCCCTCAAGTGGATCGACCTCACGGACGGGTCCGGAAGCTGCGGCCTCAGCCTTCTCAACGACTGCAAGTACGGGTTCGATGTCAAGGGGAGCATCATGCGCATCTCCCTTGTCCACGGGGCAACCGACCCTGACCCGGAGGCTGACCGGGGAGAACACGAGCTGCTTTACTCTCTCTATCCGCATGCTGGGGGCTGGAAAGAGGCCCTTGCCTTCCGCAAAGGCTATGAGCTCAACAATCCCCTGATCGCCCGAGCGGGAATGGTCCATCCCGGGAGATGGCCGGCCGCTCAATCCTTTCTCCGGGTTGAGCCTGCGAACGTCGTTCTTTCCACAGTGAAGAAGGAATACGGCTACTTCAGCCGGGCGACGATCCTCCGTGTCTACGAGATTTTCGGGCAGGAGGCTGAGGTCATCATCGATTTTCCCGGTCCGGTCGAGGTCACTGAAACCGACCTGATCGAACGGCCGCTGGCAAGAATCGACGCGGATGGTAAAATTTTCAGGTTCAAGATCAAACCTTTCGAGATCAGAACCTTCCGGGTCATGCCCGGATCAGGGAGATAAAGATAAAAAAGATAAATTCTGCAGGATTCATCTGCGCGTTTACTGATGAAGTTTTCCAGGCGGAAGTCTATCGCCGGCCTCCGGAGGAGATGCATCACATCCTCATGTTGCCTATTTTTAAGAGTCGGCGTGAGTCAATTTTGTAACTTTGATTATTAGGAGGGATTCGTATGTCATCAAACCAAAAAAAGACGGTCATTTGTGCTGTGTGTAAACAGCCGAAGAAAATGAGTGAGTTGTTTCCCCTGGAGATGGTGCATGATTCTGTAGTAAAGATTATCCAGGAGGAACATCCGGAACTTCAAAGAACAGGTTATATATGTTTAAAAGACCTCAATAATTACCGAATTGAATTCATAAAAAAAGTGCTGGAAGAGGAGAAGGGCGAGCTCACGGCACTCGAAGAAGAGGTTATCAAAAGCATAAAAGAACAAGAAACGGTGGCAAAGGATATCAACGCTGAGTATGAGCAGCGTATCACTTTTGGAGCCCGGGTATCTGATAAGCTGTCAAGTTTTGGCGGGAGCTGGAAGTTTATCCTGAGTTTTCTGGCAGTACTGTTGTTATGGATTGCTTTGAATTCATTAATGATTCTCCATAAAATGTTTGATCCCTTCCCTTTTATTCTTCTGAATCTCGTTCTGTCCTGCTTAGCAGCCATCCAAGCCCCGATCATACTGATGAGCCAGAACCGTCAGGAAAATAAGGACAGGCTGAGGTCAGAATACGACTACCGTGTGAATTTGAAGGCCGAGCTTGAAATCCGCAATCTTCATCAAAAAATGGACCACTTCCTGAGAAAGGAGTGGCAGACGCTGCTTGAGATCCAGCAAATCCAGGTAGAGCTTATGAAAGAGCTTTCTGAGCGTAAAGAGAAGAAGACATGATTTTCAAAGGGCGGAAATCCCTCTTTTGTGTTCAAAGGCTTTCCGAGACCGTGCAGAAACGGCCAGCGCCCTGGGCTCCAGCAGTCATTTGAGCCTCTGCAAAGATTGCCAGCGGAATTGAATCTTCCTTGTGTCAAAAGACTTCCACAAAGGTTAAGTTGTCCAAGTCGTCAAGGCTTGACTCCTGCTCTCTCCTGAATCGCCTTAAGCCTAACCCGGATCAGATTGACAGTGGTTGATGCTGCCGGTAAAATGGGATTTCATGACCGAGGAAAAGAAAAACTCCGGAAGCCTCAAGAAATTCGCCCTGGACCTGGGAGTCTCCCTGTTCGGCGTGGCGGATATCACCGGAATCAGGGACGAATTCCTCCTGGATGAAGAGGTCAAAAAGGGGTTCGACAGGGGAATATCGATGGGAAAGAGGCTCCTCGGCAGCGTGCTCGATGAGATAAAGGACAGGCCGACTCCTCTCTATTTTCACCACTACCGCCAGCTTAATTTCTTCCTCGACAGGGCGGCCTTCCTGCTCGCGACCCGCATCCAGGAGAGCCGCTTTAACGCCCTTCCCATCCCTGCCTCCCAGATGCTCGACTGGGAAAACCAGAAGGCTCATCTCTCCCACAAGAAGGTGGGATATCTGGCCGGGCTAGGGTGGATGGGCAGGAGCAACCTCCTCGTCCACCCCGAATACGGTGCGAGGTTCAGGCTGGTCACGGTGCTGACCGACATGCCCCTTGAGGCGGACAGGCCGTTGAGGGGCGGCTGCGGCAAATGTCTGAAATGCATCGAGGTTTGCCCTGCCGGAGCCATCAAGAAGAAGAGAGAGGATTTCGACCACTGGGCCTGCTTCGATAAGCTCAAGGAATTCCGCAGGCAGGGGATCGTCAGCCAGCACATCTGCGGCGTCTGCGTCAAAGCCTGCTCGGGCACCTGCATGGATTAGAGTGCCCGCCTCGCGCGGGTTGAAAAAATTCCTTTTGCCGCTTTGAATTTTCTTTCTTCACAGGCAGAGGTCGTTCAATCGCAGAGAGCGTACTTCACAGCCGGCCTGGCTTTAGGGGGAGTGCTTTTTAGCGGACGATCCGGCTAACCTCTAAGGCTTTCTTGGAAATTTCGACCTTGTTTCGTCCCGTGTTCTTTGCCTTGAACAGGGCTTTGTCAGCCAGGATGGTCAGCTCGGTAGCGACTTTTTCGTAGTTGGTGGGATAGATCCTGGCCTGAACTCTTGCCGGCTTGACTTCGGAATAGTAACAGTGGGCCACTCCCAGGCTTATGGTCTTGTTCACGATGGCGGATTTGGGCTTGAACTTAATGCCCTGGACGAATCTTCGGAGCCGATCGGCCACGACAGAGGCTTCGCTGGAATTTATTCCGGGCAGGACGATGATAAACTCGTCCCCTCCGAACCGCGCCGCCCAGTCCATGTCCCTGCGGATGACGTGGGAGATGACCTTTGCGGTTTCCTTTAAGACCTCGTCTCCCTCGAGGTGGAGATACATGTCGTTGTACTGCTTGAAGTCGTCGATATCGATCATGATCAGGGAAAGCGCGCTTCTCCACCTTTCCGCGGTATGGATCTCTTTGGGCAGGTTCTGGTTGAAGTATCTTCTGTTGTAGAGGCCGGTGAGCTCATCGGTGACGGAGAGACGCTTGACTTCTTCCTCCAGCTTCTTCCGTTCGGTGATGTCCTCGATAACCGTGTCATAGTATATGATCTTCCCGGATTTATCCTTGATCGCCGCCGATGTGATGGATGCCCAGAAGGGCTCTCCGTCCTCCTTTTTCAGGGTGAAACCTTCGTTCTTGACGACTCCTTTTTCCTCCAGCTCGTTGATGAACGCCTTGTAGTCATCCGGGTCCTGATAGAGTTCGATCTTATTGATGTTGAGGAATTTTGCCGCGTTGGCAAACCCGAACATCTCCACTACGGAAGGATTGGCCTCAAGGATCTTGCCCTCGGGAGTCGCCCTGAAGATTCCGATCTTGATGTTGTTCACCAGCTCCCGGTACTTCGCCTCGGACTCGCTGATCTTTTTTGCCAGCTTGTGTCTCTGGATGATCTCGGAGATGAGGTTGGCGAAGATCTCCAGAGGCCGGACTTTTTCCTCGGTGGGGATCAGGCCGCTTTTGGAGTCGTCAACCGAGATTATCCCGAGAAGGTCCCCGCTCGTGTCCCTCATGGCGACAAGGAGGTTGTCTTCCCGGTTCCAGCGGCCGTCTTTATCGGGATAGCCCCTCTCTCCGGGGATGAACGCTTTCTGGTCGAGGATGCCCTTCATTTTGTGGGGGATGTAGCAGGACTGGTTGCCGATCTTGATTCCCCGCTCAAAGTACTTCAGGTACTTCTCTTTCGGCATGTGGACTTTCTGGACTCTGTTGAACTCAGACTCCTTGATCCCTCTGTACCCGATGATTTCCCGGTAAGGAGGCTTGTCGATGAAGTAGGAGATGAGGACCCTCTCAAAGTCCGAGATGTCCACAACCGCCTGAGAGATGCGCTCGAAAAGCTCTTCCTCTTCTTCGATGGAGAGTATATCCGCAGAGATGGAGGAGAAGCTCTCGAACTGATTGAGCATATCATTGACTTTTTCCCTTGCCTTATAGCTGTCGGTAATGTCCATGTGCATGGCCACGGCTACCGACTCCAGTCCGGGGAAGACTGCGGGGAAGATATGAGAGAGGACGTGTTTTTCCTCCCCCTTTTTGGTGGTGATGGCCCACTCTTTTTTTGAAGAGGCCCTGCGGCTCTGGATGGTGTGGATGATTTGTTTTCTGAATTCTTTCTCGTCTTTTTCAGAAAAGATCACGCCCTTAAGGGTTTTTCCCTTAACCCTGGACTCGGTGTATCCGAACAGCTTTTCCGAGAATCGGTTCCAGTAGACCACTTCACCTTTGACGTTAAAAGCCTGGATGGCGATGTTGGTGGCGTTATCCAGAGTGGATTTGAGGCTTGTCTTGGCTTTTTCGACCTCTTTGTAGAGGTGGTTAATCTCGTCCATCGCTTTCTTGCGGAGGCTGATATCTCTGGCAATCCCCTGGAGCTCGGCGACCTTGCCGTTCTTGTCTTTGAACTTCTCGATGTGGACTTCCAGAGGGATCGATTTTTCGTTCGAGCCTATTATCTCGACTTCCAGGAGGGGGATGGATCTGGCTTTAAAATCATTCTGGAAGAATTTTCTCACAGCATCTTTATAACTGGGTGCGGCGAGCTTGTGAAAGCTGCTTTTAAGGAGCTGGGACAGAGGGATTCCTGTTATCTTCTGGGCGGTTTTGTTGACGTAGAGAAAATTTCCCTTCAAGTCGACGGTGAAGATGATGTCCGGAGCGTTTTCCAGAAAGTCACGGTAGTACTCTCCCGCGAATTCCGAAGCCTCCTTAACTGCGTCGGGTTTCATGGCATTTCTTCCGTTAAAAGCTGGATTTATGCAGCGCTTTACACAGTTACCCTTATGACTTTTCCTGTAAAATGAGAATAAGTCATTCCGACTTATATGTAAATAGCCTTAGCGGGTGAATTCTATAGGTGATTTATCCCCAAATCTACTCCCGTTAAAGGTGATTTTATCTCACTTTTAACGGCTAGCCTCTTTTATTGCTTATGGGGCGAATCCGCTGCTGGTGATCCGGGTTGAGCGCTGTCCTCACTTCTTTTTGCAGGCCACCCATATCTCTGCCCTCATGTCTTCGGGTTTTGTATCCGGGGTGGGCATGGTCAGGTATTTCTCCATCACCGGACCAGCCTGGACGTAGCCGTTGGCCTGCATCCATTCCAGTATCTTGGAGATGGTCTGTCCGGTCTCTTCGTAGGAGCCTTTGTGCATGGCTGTGGCCACGGGCGAGTACTTCCACTGCTTTTTCTCGAGCGGCTTGAGTACATTGGCCTGGGCGGAGACGGGAAAACCCATTTCCCATTCCAGCTCCTCGGGCTTAACCTCTTCCGGACTGTTGTAATAGATCCCGATGATGGCCCCGGCGGGAAAAAGGTTCTGGGATTGGGCTGCCTGCATCAGCTTCCCGATGATGTTTTCGATCTCCGTGAAAGGTCCTTTATGGGTCACGCAGCAGTAGGAGAAGGGCGAGACGTCTGTCAGCTTGACCTCGACATCCTGGGAAGATTTGAGAGAATTTGCTGCGGCCAGGCCTGCAACCGCGGACAGAAAAAAGAGAACTGTTGTGATTGTGAATATTTTTTTCATTTCATCCCCTCCGTGAAAAACTGTATTTTAATCAAAAATGAAGATTTTTTAAAGCAAATTTATCAATTACTCCGGCCGTTCTAAGATAGGGGTCGCGTCTCAACATTCGGCATTAAAAATTGGGGACAGTTCTTATCTTCCAAGGCTTACTTTTACGAAATCCAGGCAATTTTTACTTCATTTTCGACTTCTCTAAATTCTTTGTTGCCAGTTATAATTTCGCCTTTATGTGTTTTGGCTAAAGCAGCAGCAAAACAATCAGCATATGATATTTTTTTGATGGCTTTTATACTGGCAGCCTCTTTTGCCAGCTGAATACCTACATCAACAATTTCTATGGGTAGTGTCTTGATTATCCTTTCGATCTCATCAGCTTTGTTCTGGCCGCATTCTCGTAAGACAATATAATAAACTTCTCCATAATTGACAGAAGTCATCAAAAGATAATTATTCTTTTCTAAGGCAGAGATGAAAGAATTTTCAACCTTTTCAAAGCCAACTTCTTTTTCTAAGAAAACCAAAAGAGCATGGGCGTCGAGGATTTTTTTCATTATTTAATCCTCTTTATCTCGATCTCTGCTCCTTTCTTTCAGGAGCGCATTTGACAGCTTTCCTTCTGTCGGTAAAATCCCCGCAATTTTTTTAAAATATTCAGGAGTTACAGGTCTCAAAACAAGTTCATCTCCTCTCTCTTCAATATAAAGCTTTGTTCCCTTTTTAATATTGAGTTTTCTACGAATTTTTGAAGGAATCACGACTTGTCCTTTTGTCGTCACTGTTGTTGTGGTCATCATAACTCTCCTTATTTGATTAATGTATACCAATATATCTAATGTATGTCAATATATTTATGTCTTACTTTTTATATTATCGGATATTTTTAATGGCCATATAAGTGCTTTTTCGCAATCTGAGATTTCGAATAGGCATGGTCAACTCTATCTATCATCTTCACTCCTGTCCTCCCATCCAATCCTCGCAAAAAAGCATAAATCATAAAAAATTGGTGACAAAAAAATTAGGAAAAATTGGTGACAGTCCCCAATTAAACGATATCCCTGTGGTATTTCGTGTAGAGGCTGATCAGCGGGTTGTGCCCTGTGAAACGGTCCTTGACGATGAGGGTCGTCACCGGAGCCCGGGAGTGCTTGGTGAAGAGCATGTCATGGCCCACGCAGAGGCCGATGATGATGTTGAACGCTGTTTTCGCCCTGTTGAGAAGCTCCGCCTGGAGGAGGGGATTGCATCCGGCTTCGAATTTTTGCGGGTCTCGAATATCTATGAGAAATTCTAATGCCCCTTATTATCTTCTTCTGCTTTATCCCGCATGATCGAAAACCTTTATTGAGTTTTCTTGTTGCATTTTTTCTTACTTCTGGGGATAGAGGGAGCTCCACCATTCCTGCTCGCTCTTAAGCCATTTGTCGAACCAGGCCAGGATGGTTTTGGTCCATATCTTCCTCTTTGTGTAATTCATGATGGTGTGATCCTGGTCCAGGATCTGGATGTACTCCACTTCCCGTCCGAGGAGCTTGAGCGCTGTGAAGAGCTGGGTGCTTTCGCCAGGCGGCACGTTGGTGTCCTGGGAGCCGTGAAGAAGCAGGAGGGGCGTCGAGATCTTATCCGCGTTGAACAGGGCGCTTTGATTCACATAGATGTCTTTCCTGTTCCAGGGGAAACTGTTGGCTGCGGAGACGGAGTTATACCAGTAGCCCCAGAAGCCTTCGCCCCAGTAGCTGGAGATGGAGCTGATACCGGCATGGGCGATTGCCGCGGAGAATAGGTTGGTGCGGGTGAGGATGAGCATGGTCATGAACCCGCCGTAGGAGGCGCCCATGCAGCCGACTCGCTTGGGATCGACAAATGAATGGTCGTTGAGGAATTTTCTCACGCCGTCGATGATCTCATCGGCCACCACCAGGCCCCAGTCGTTCACATGAAGGGCGGAGAACTCCTGCCCGAAACCATAGGAACCGCTCGGCTGAAGCACGTAGACGATGTATCCCTGGGCGGCATAGAGGTTCTTGGGGTAGCGGCCCCCAAACTCTCTGGTTACCGGAGAGGCGCCGCCATAATAGTAGACAATGCACGGGTATTTTTTGTTCTTGTTAAAATCAGGGGGATAATACACCCTGCCCTCGATCCAGCGGCCCTGTTTGTTCTTGAATCTCCAGGGTTCGACCTCTCCGAACCTGACATCCACGAAGTCCTCTTTTCCCGGGTCATGAAGGATGGTCCATTTCCTGTTCTCCAGGTCCAGGAAATAGGCTTTGGGCGGAATCGTCGCGCTCGAACCGACACACACAGCCGCAGGTTTATTCTCGGCGATATCGATCTGTTGAATGACTTCAATCCCGCAGTCTATATGGGAAAGGCTTCTTTTCTGCAGGTCGAATTTATAGAGCTGCTGAAAGGAGCGGTCGATTGTCTTGAAATAGATGCAGTCCTCTGTCCGGCTCCAGAAGGCCTGGTTAATGGAAGGATTGAAGCGCCTTGAGATTGGGTCGGCTTGACCGGTCTGGGGGTCATACAGATAAGCCTGTGTGTCCAGTTCATTGGGAAGAGTGCCTTTGGGGACGTTATGACCGATGGCTCCGAACGTCGAGGGACCGCCGAGGACAAGAAGATTCTTTCCATCCGGTCCCCACTGGGCGCTGTCGAACCATTTTCCCTTCCACAACATCTTTGCTTCGAGTGTGGAAAGGTCAAGAGAGTAGAGTTCGGTCTTGGAAAAGGGGCGCTCGGCATAATCGACGAGAGTCCGGGTGAAGAGGAGACTTTTGCCGTCCGGACTGATGCTGTTCAGGGAAGTGGAGAGCTCTCCTGCGGTCAGGCGCTGCCGGACGCCGTCAGGCACGGTGAGCCTGTAGAGATAGCTGCGGTCCCGCCACCAGGGCTGCCGGTCTTCCATGTTCTGGAATCTTTTGAGGTTCTTGCTGTCCTGCTTTCCCTTCTCCGAGACCGAGTAGATGATGAAGCTTCCGTCCGGCGCCCAGACATGGCCTTCCAGGTCTTCGACGTCTTTGAGGATGGGATTTGTGGTTCCCTTGTCCAGGTCCACGATCCAGATTGTCGCTTTTGACTTGTCGTGGCTGGTGTAGGAGAAGATTTTTCCCTGCGGTGCCCAGTTCACACTGGATACGGACATGCCTCCGCGAAACGTATGGAGCAGCCGTCCCTCGGGGAGCTGGTAGATCTCCAGCCAGGATTCCGAATCGTCGCTCGGGGGCTGAGCCTGTGATTTGGACAGGGCGGCGAGCGTTCCGTCGGCGGAGATGGAGGCGCTGTTGACCTTGGGCCCGTCGAGGAGATGCCTGATGGTCATCTTCTCTACCGGAGAATGGGTGAGCAACGGGGGCGGGGAAGCATAGCCTTCGTTATAGGAGAGAGCTGCCTCGACCGTCCAGTCAGAGCCGGAGGCCGGGTCAAAGACAGTCTTGACCAGGAGGAGGTGTTTTCCCGTCTCGAGGATAATGTCCTCCGAGGCGCTTTTTCCTCGGGGCGAGTCTTCTCCTTCTTTGCCTTTATCCGCTTCGGTTTTCTTTACGGCAGTGTTTCCATCCAGATAGACCTGGAAAAGCTGAGGGCTGACTACGGTGATCCTGGCTGTCGTCCACCTCGTCACCTCCACGTAGATTCCGAGGTAGGCGGTGGAGGGAATATCTGCGCTCTTGGTGAGCTGGACTCCTCTTCTTCCGGTGTCGGTTTTTTTCCATTGAGCCCGGGTGCCGTCATGGAGCTTGAGCGAAGCGCCCTCTCTGGGCTTGAGCCAGGGAATGTCGGTGGCTTCAAACTCGAGCAGCTTGTCTACGGGAAAGACCTTTTTCTCATCATCGTGGAAGAAGGGGAGAGGAGAGGGAAAAGGGCCGAGCACAAGCCACGAAGTGATGACCAGTTCCCGGTCTTTTTTTTCGGACTCTTGAGTGAAGGAAGAAGCCGGGATTGTGATGAGAAATAGCAGCAGCGCAGCCGCTGCGGACATGCGGATTTTATTGGCACTCATGATTTCTCCTTAGCGTCGATGTATGCAAGCACATAGGGAGGTAACCTATATGGGGATATTTTCGGGTGAGCGTGCTTTCTTTTTCAAAGCTTCAATCGTGCTGTCAGTTTTTTCAATTCAGGGCCACAACTTATTATTCTAAGCGGATTGCATAGGTTTTTTCAATACGAAACAGAAATGATGAAAAAAAATATGGCAATCATGTTGACGGGACGGCCCACTTTCCTTATCTTATATAAAGTCAGCTCTTATTTTTGGGGGGAGACATGGAAGACAACAGAACGATTCGAGAGGTTATAAGAACAAGGGGACAGGTATATGATATCCTCCAGGCATTGGTTGCCGAGCATGGGATAGGAATGGTTCTATCTGTTTTTGAGGATGTCTGTTTTATCCAGGCGACTTCACTGAAGGTTCATGGTAAGTGCCTGGAAAAAGCGAAATCATGGGATAAAATCGGCAAACAAATCGCTAGAATCGTAACGGACTTATAAAAAATGCTCATAAATATGAATAAGAATTCTTATAGTTTCCCTTTTAAAGCTAAATTTTAAATCCTGCTAGAACGACTATTGTCCTGGTCTTTGCTGTTTGCCAGTCGAACTGAGAATCCTTTATTATGTTATTCAATCCATTAAGGAACCTGGCTTCGATAAAAAGCAGTGTCTTCTTCAACTTGATCTCGAATCCCCCTCCGTAGACAAGCCCGGATTCAAGAGTCTCGGTAGATTCTGTTATGCTAGTATAGTTTCCAGTCTGGTCATCCAGGAAGGGCCTGCATCTGTGGGAGAGGACAAGAGACCATTCATGTCCACCCAGGATGTAAGGAGATGAGCCGCGCAGGAACCTGATTTTGAGCAGCACGGGGATATGGATGACGTGCAGAGTGTATTTCTGCGGAGCTATGCCTATTTCTATCATTGAATAGATCCTTTGGGCTTCTGTGCCTTTTTGAAGATACAGGGCATCGATTTCGAGAAATACGTTTCTGGCCAGATTGAATTCGATTCCCCCACCCAGGAGAAATCCCTTTTTACGGCTTATTTCATAGCTGTAGTCATCTCCAAGGTCAGAATCGAAATATGATTCGGGCGAAATCTCGTATCTTGAGAGGCTTCCCCCGAGCATGAATTTTAATTCATGAGCATGGATACCGCTGACAAGAAGGAGTATTGAAAAGATGAACAGGAATTTTTTCACGCCACCCGCCTTTTGTTTAATCTTTATCTGATTATAGAGTAGAACCTTTTTCCGTCATGTGTCAAGCGTGCTGGAAAAGAATGTGAGCCGTAAGGCGAGACATAAGCGTTTCCTTTCTAGGGAGTTATTCAGCTTAGGATGAGATCTGTCGGTTGATGGAGTAGTATTGGAAATTTTAAAGTTTGTCCCTGAGTGACGGGATTATATGTCATTGAACGGAGTGAAGCAATCTCGGGGGAAAAAGAATCTTTCCTCTATGAGATTGCCACGCTGCGCCCGCAATCAGGCTGTGTCACATTTAGATTCAAATAAAAGTTTTTAAACCTTAAAAACCATATTCTATACTTTAATCGGGCTCATCAGCGAAATTTGAATTTATTGCTCATAATTTTCACAC
>Ga0224501_10003080_pt1 | contig 13125 bp, 5 predicted proteins | sample SF_Oct11_sed_USG_4_FD_169105 | JGI IMG/M metagenome (GOLD analysis project Ga0224501, IMG submission 169105) | Sediment microbial communities from San Francisco Bay, California, United States - SF_Oct11_sed_USGS_8_1 | ecosystem: Environmental > Aquatic > Marine > Sediment | place: USA... | reverse complement strand
AACAGTAAAAGTGCGAGTTCCTGGAGTTCCTCGTTTTTCAGCTGAAGATAAAGTTGGGACTAGGCAATTTGCTCTTCTGTCAAACGAGATGCAGATACTAGAAGAATTGGATGAAAATAGTTATTCATTCACTGAGGCATCAGATTTTCTAACTAGAGCTAAAGACATTGTAGCAATAGAGCATGCACCATATCACGAAAACCCAGAGGAACAAAAGATAGAGGTTAAAATTGATATTAGCACAGACTTCCTAGATAAAAGATCTAATCATCTTGAAATGGTTGAGTATGCAAAGATGAAGTATGCTCCAGATGTTGGATACATTAGTAGCGGCAGGTCTTTTCCATGTCCAAAGTGCACCGAAAGAAACAGTGCAAACAGGAAAGACAAGAGATGTGTAATTGATTATGGTGGATATGTCCATTGTAAGTCTAGTAAATGTGAATGGAATAGTGATAATAGAGTAAACCTAGTGCAGTTGGCTAGAAGAGATGGATATCTTATAGAATATGAAAAGGTTTCTTGTTACAATACCAAAAACAGTGTTAAAACAATAGATAAATATACAGTAGAATACTATAAATCTTGGAAGCCTAAGGCTGAAGTTATTCGTATTGATGGAAGATACCTGCCACTAGCAGACTATGAATTGCCACAAGACAAGAGATTGATACTGGAGGAAGCTCATACTGGAGGTGGTAAAACTACTAGATCTATTGGTTACTATGCTAATCCTTTAAATGTAATAATAAATGTATTGCCTTATGCCAATCTAAGAGACCAAAAGTATACTTCAGTATTTGATGACAAGAATAAACTGATGGAATTGATTAATTTGCTTGGGATAACCGATGAAGAGCATATAAAAAATATTCTCAATGCTAAAGAAGAAGGAAGATGTTTTAGTGTATGTCCAGAAGGTATACATAAAGTAGAAGATGATTTTGTAAATGCTGTTGCAAGAATTGAGAAGGCTACAGGACTGGTAGTGAACAAGATACTTCATTATGATGAAGTTCATAATATCATTCAACAAGGTGGAAACTTTAGATCTGCTTTTATAAATATACTGTCGTTTGCTAAAAAACATAACATGCAAGTTATAGGCGTGAGTGCAACGATTCAATATAGCTTACATAGACTAATGGCAGTCTATTTAAATCTTTCTCAGGAGCAGATTATATATAAAAAATATATTCTGAAGAATCAAAGAAAATGCAAAATAAGATTAATACTTATTCCTAACAATACAGAGAGAAATGTATTAAATCTTTTAGCCGTGTTATCTAAGTATGACCCAAAATACAAAGAGTGGAAATTTGTTACGCAGCTTAATAAAGCCGATCGTCTTGAAGACTTTGAAAAAACTCACGCTAAATTCTTGGATGATGACTGTGGGTCTATATGGGCTAAAAGATTAAAAGATGAGTCAGCTCCAGATCATGTAAAAAGACTTGCTGAATTTAAAGAATTGACAAAAAGAATGACTAAAACTACATCTTGTATGGGAGAAGGCAATGATTTTAAAGGGAATAAAATCCTTTTAGCTCAATTTCTAAGTGAAAAAGATGGAACATTAAATACTGCAACTCAACTACAATTTGATGGACGTCTTCGTGAAGCTACTGAGATGGAACATTTAGCATTTCTTCCTTATACAGAGGATAAATCTGAAGTAGCTGAACATAAATCAATTCTTAAATTACAAGAAAGAGCTCTTGCAAATGTTGGAGTTGCTATACATGATGACGAGGTTGCTAGATGTTTAAAGGATATTAGAGCTATAAATAATGATGAAACTCTAAAGGCTTATCAAGAATATATCTATCTTGCTAAGCTTGAAGAACATTCTCACATGAGGAATCAGCATACAAGACGTAAGTTTATGGAGGCTGATGGTATTGAGATAATTTCTGAGGAGGTTTGGAATAAAGAATATATAGAAAAAGAGATGATTCGTCTTGAGGGATTAACTTCTGAACAAGTTGCATTCAAGAATGAGCAGATGCGTCTTGAGATGAATGCTCTTAATAAAGAACGTAAAGATCTTAAGAAAAAAGAAGAACGAGAAAATGTTCTTAAGAATCTAGCTTTTCTTCAGCGTGGCTATATGGATATGGATATTGAAAAATTCAATGAAGATCAAGATGCTGTAAAACGACATGAAGAATATTTAAATTCCAAAGAATGTGATGATTTATCGGAAGTCGTCATCACTAAAGAAGATGTTAAAAATATAAGTGCCAGCATTTGTGGGACAAATAAAAAACTTGGATTAGTTAGTAGCTACTATTATTCAACTCTAAAAGACTTTGTGCGTAAGTGTTACTATAGCGATATGTCCTTCAGAATGATTGAATACAAAGATACTATACCGATAAACAAGTTGTTATCTTTAAACGAACGGAAAGAACTTAGGGATATTGCTAGAGAACTGACAAGATTAGCCAATGCTAAAAGTGATGATGGAAAAAAATGGACTTTGGGTAAAATGCAAATAAAACTTGAGGAACTCATCAATGGGCATTTTGCTAATAAAAATCCTGTACTTAAAAAGTTTTTACAAAGTCAGTTATCTAATAACGGAGCAAGGAAGATAGTTAATATATTGTTTAAATTCCATATTCATAAATTTATCCCTAAAGATAAACAAGATGCAATTGATCAAGAATTAAATGATCAAGTTTTAGAATTTGAGAAGAATCGTGGATTGTCTAGGGGTGAAAAGCGTATATTTAGATCTAACTTAAGGAATAATCTGGAAAAAGATAAATTTGTTTGCATGAAGCGGATTGTATTCATGGGTGATTTAAAGCACGAAGAACCTGTATATAAGTATAAAAATCCTGATGAAGGTCTTGAGCATGTAGTTAATAACTACTCAATGGCAAGGGCTAAGCAGCTTTCAATTGATACTTTAAGGGTCAAACATAATATATGGCAATTGGGTGGCGTTGAGATGGCTCAAATTGCTGTTACTGCTGTTGATACCTGTAGAGAGTTCATTAATAAATCATTGATAAAAGTACAGAAAATATATAACGGGCTTCTTATTAAAGTTGTTGATAAGAGGAATCGTATTCGTAATGTACCGATGACGATGAGTGAATTGCGAGAGAAGATATTGTATCAGGCTGGAATCTCGGTACCCTAGCTAAAATATAGAGTTTTACTGGTTATTCAGGACATAGTTTAATCGGCAGTTTTATTTTTTTTTCTTACCAAAAGGGTAAGCTCGGAGAAACTCGGCTTTGATTTGGCTTTTACCCCTATTTTATTAAGAGGTTGGACGGAATTGGTTGATTATGTATTAATTTGGAATGTTTGGGGTAAATGGGATTGAATATTGAAATTGGTATATTAGTATATATGTATTGCGATGGTACTATTGCCAGCCCACTGTTTTGTTGGGTAGCAATGTATTGTTTGATGTTTTTGTGATGGTGTAATGTATAGAACTATAAAAATGCAAAAAGCAGAGAGAAATGAAAAAAATATAATGAATTTTGACTCTATAGAATTTTTTGATAATAAAAGCAAAATTAACACCAAGAAATATTTAGTATTAATGCTGTTAAATAAATTTCCGGAGCAGTATAAAACTTGCGATCTAAAAACAAGATTTGAATATGCGATATCTGTATCAATGAAAAAAATTAATGAATTATTCGATGAGTATTATTCAATGATATTAGTGGGATTATATGAGAATTTTTTAGATGGATTAATACACGTAGATTGGTTTAAATTGGATATAGAAACACTTTACGATACCGATGTTACTATTTTAGAAGAAATAAGAGATAAGACACTATACTTGATATTAACCGAAGATCCAGAGCATATTTTTGCTAAATCGCTAGTTAAAGTATCAAAATTACAAGCAAAGAGAATGGTTATTATTTATCGAGGTTGGAAGTATATCGTACATACTGACACAATGACATTAGAAAAAAAAATATTAGATATTGAATCTGATGATTCGCATGCCTAAACTAAACTACACACAAAACTCTTGGACTGGCGGTGCAGTACGCCATGATCTAGTCGGATTGGAATTAGTACAAAGTACTTTGCAATATTCTACTTCGGCAGAAGAAATTGAGAATGCTAACATACTTAATCCAGTCGGAATTGCTAGACGAAGAGGCTTTCAATATTTTGCTACAACAACTGCGCAAAAAGATAAAAATACTCTTTTGATTAGATTCAATACTAGAGATGGTTGTTATATTTTGGTTTTTTCAGGAGCCTACGTTGATGGCAAAGATGCTGGTGGCAATGACATAATCGTTCAGGGCAAGATTGAAATATTTGATTGCAGTGGCAAGTTAGTGGATACAATTACTGATTATATCCAGATCAAAAGAAGCTCTGGGAAAATCATCATTGATCAAGAAGGAACCAATGACGAAAGTATTACTACAGATACAGAAACTGGAGTATTTCCGTACCAAGATTCCGATATTCCAAATGTTAAACATGCATTCACCAAACGTGGAATGTACATGGTAGATGGCAATCACATGCCATCTAAATTGATTTACGATGAGAAAAGTAAAAAGTTTACTTTCAGTGAGATGCGAATCAATAGCAATGAAAAAACCTCGGTTACTAATCCAGCTACCAATTACTGGGACAATCAGCCGTATAGAAAACCTCCAACTGAAAGGAGGATATTTTTTGATAATGATTTTGACAGAACAAAACCAGTTGCATCTAATCCAACTAATCCCGTGGACAGTAGAAATGGCTCTTACCATCTTGGCTTTCCGAAGGTAATTTCCGTTTTCGATAATAGATTAATATTTGCTAATACCGAACTTTACCCCAATGGAATTTGGTGCTCTACTAGAGATGCTTACGACAGCGAAGCTGATTACACAAATTTTACTTTAGGCATTAATGGCGATGATGCTATAGAACAGTATCTTGCAATTGGCAATGGAAGGGTGCTTTATTTAACTCACGGCAGAACTTTGCAGATATTTACTACCGAGGGTATATATACGACATCGAAAAACTTTGTGAGTCCATTGGTTGGAGACTTCACATTAAACAAACAAACACAATTCCATCTCAATTCAGATATTCTGCCAATATATGTCAATGGCAGAACTATTTACATGAAAGATCGTATTTTGGAATATCTCACGATGACATTCAACAATACAACCAGTGCGGCATTATACGAATCTCACGACGTCGCACAGTATTCTAATGCAATATTGAATGCTAAAAAGATTGCATATCGCCAATCGCAAGATTCAGATAATTCAGACCAATTGTTTGTATTAACCGACGAAAAATTAATCGCAATAAATATGAATAAGATTCATACTGATGCAGGCGTAATAACCAGTGCTGGTTTTGTCGACTGGAATACCAATGGCGATGCAAAAACAAATAAAAATCCGGATAAAATAATTAACATTGAAACATTTGACCATGATTTATACCTTCTCGTCCAAAGAGAAGATAAAATATTCATTGAAAAGTTTAACCTAAACAATGATTTAGACTGTTCAGTTAGTGGCACTGATTTGGCAAGTATTGATGGGAAATTAGATCACTTAGAAGGTAAAGATGTTAATATTATATATGATAACTTTATAATGAAGGATAAAGTTATTGGTGGAAAATTAACATCTTTCCCTAATAAAGTAACCAATCCAATAAAGGAGATAGAGGTTGGCTTGCCTTACTATTTCAGGTTAAAAAGTTTGCCTGTAAGAAGGATTCCCTTTGATCTCTTGGAGGAAAACATTAAGTTGCTAGAATTTAGGTTGTTATTTTCCGAAAGTTTGAATGCCGTGATATTGCTTGATGATAGAGGTCAAATTAACCTTTTGGAAAAACAATTGGCTGTTAATTTTCCGGACAAAATGGTATTAATTAAAAAACAATTTGAAAAATCACAATTTTCGACTGTAGAAGATTACTACCATATTGGACAAGATCAGCCAATGAAAATGAAATTGATCATGGTGAAGATTGAAATTAATAAGAGTTAATTATGTTTGCTGTTTTAAGTAATTTAGTTGGTTTAGCCGCAACAGTCGGCGGTGCGATATTTGCACAGAAATCCGCTGACAGAGAATCTGAATTATTGCGGAAAAAGCAAAAGGTAAATTCTGATGCACTAAAGTTAAAAAAAGAAGGTTTGCAGCAACAGAGGCAGCAGGCTATTAGCAAGGTATCAAACACTGCAAGTGGTGGCAGTACTTTTGGTGGATTAGGCAGTAATCAATTACAAAAAACTAATATTAATCAACAGACAGAGAAGCAATCCAATCAATTACAGCAAGAATTTAATCTGCAGGATGAAACAATTGACGACCAAGTGTCTAAAAATAACTACGCTGGAGCAATTACTCTTGGTAAGAATTTAGAAAGTATGTTCGGAGATAGAATTAAGAAAAATATTAATGACTCATTTTTTGGAGGGTAATATATATGTCAGCAGGAAGTGATGCTTTTTTACAGAGTTTATTCGGTCACGCAGTAGACCTAACATCAGGAGTCATCAAGGAACATGATGCAATGGAGCGTAATGCCTTAGAGCTAAAAACTCACAATGACGCTCACGTTGCTTTTGAAAGCCTAGATATAAACAGTCCAACTTATGACAGGGATTTAAAGGCAACAAGAGAAAGCTTTAGAACAGACGATGCCTCGCATAATGCAATAGCTACTCCAGTAATTGACAAGATATATGGCAGTTATAAGGCTGGTTATGAATCGCACAAAAAAAAGATAAAAGAAAATGAAACATCTGCTAATATAACGCAAAGAATTAATAGGTATGATACCGATATTTCTCAACATGCTCTTGATGGAGATACGGATAAATATGCAGCTGGGCACACCGAATTAAGTACATTTTTAAATGAACAGACGAAACTTGGTCATATAAATGAAACCAGCAAACATAAAATACTTCACGACCTTAGCTTGAAACATGCTTTAAGCTACGTAGAATCTGAAAAAGCAAGAAATCCCGACCTTACATATGATAGTATTAAGGGAGAGCTTGCCAAGCATTTCGATAATGATACAGTCGCTCAAATTAAACTGCAGTTCTCTATAGCTGATCAGAAGAAGCTGATAAAGCAGAATGCCGAGGATAAAGTTAATCAAAAAAAATATAATGAAGATGTTTATAAAAACTATGAAAGTAAGTATAAACATGGCATTGATTTACACGAATTAAACGACCCTAAATTCATAAATGTTCCGAAAACCCTCAAAGATCAAGTTACAGACCTCGCACAGAACTTCTCTTTAAAATCAAACATTGAGAGAAAAGCAATATTACAAAATTTAGCTGATAGCGTAAATTCATATGACAGAAGAGATTTAGATTTTAAGCCTACGAGCAAAGAAGGAACCCCTGAATATGAACAAGAGTTATCAAGGTACAATGCCTTGGCGAATGAGAAGGAAACTAAACATCAGACCAACTCCCAGAAATATAAACTTTACGAAAGAGAGAATAACTATCTTAACGCTAATGCAGGCATAGAGCTTGCAGAAAAACAAGGGTTGTTTGGACGAGAAAAAATATATCCTATAGAGTGGAATAATCCTGCTTCAATTGCATACAGAGAGAAAAAAGTTCAGATTGCAAGTGTTCATTATGGTAAAAATGTTGATTTTTTAACGAAAAGTGAGTTTAGTAATTTATCAAAAGAGATCGCAAAAGGAGATAGCCAAACAATATTAGATATAACTAATTTAGCTAGCAGGAATGATAGTTTGAAATACCAGCTTGCTAGTGATCCACAGACTGCTAATGTTGCTTTACTGGCAAATATTACTAGAAGAAGGACTGCTGTATTGAATGGAGATTTAAATGATGTGCTTATATTTGACGAGGTTTCGCCAAAGTATACTCATAAAATTATTGAGCCTAATGACACAGTAAACAATATACTAAATGGCAAGGACGTAATAAAGGTTAATAAAGATATATTTGGCGGTGCCGATTTTGACAAAGAATTATCAAATATTGTTAATTTTGATTCAGTATATAGTGATCCAAGCTCTACAAGGTATAAAAATTTATTAAAAGAAAATATAAAAAATAATAGTGCTTATTTGCTTGATAGTGGTGCTGCAAGCAATCTTACCGACGCTATTAAACAATCGATAGATAGTGTCGCCGGCGGCATTGAGTACTATAGTAATGTCAATAGTTTGTTTGTTGCTCTTGGAGTACAAGATAGCGATATCGAAATGCCAGTGCCTAGTATGACCGCAGATAGCTTCAAAGGATTTTTAAATTCATTATCTGCCGAGGACGTTAGATTGCCAATGGCAGGATTGACCAAAGAAGAAACTATCAATCAAATACGAGATGGTTCATTTGTTTCTCTTGGACAGGGTCAATATTATCTTAAAAGCAAAAATGGCAAGAGTTACGCCAGAGACGCTAACAACAATAACATTGTTATAGATTTTTTTGACATCATGCAGCGTAGAAAGCAAAATGATGGGGAAAAAGTTGGCGTAAAATCGTTTGAACAATATATATTATATGGTAACAAGTAATGCATAGACTACCAGACAGTGACAATTATAATTACGGCAATGTTAAAGACCCTGTAACTAATAATCTTAGCTTTATTCAGGATGAAAAAGCCAGTTGGAGTGATGTTGTTGTTGCTGATTTTAACGAGGCAATGAGCGATCAGACTGCCGGCGGTGCAGCGGAAGAAAGATTGCACCATCAATTTAATCAGAAAAATTTTAATTCTTACCATCAGATGTCTGGTGGGTTGAATTTTGATGATCTTAGAAGGAATAATAGCTATTCATTTACCGGATATTTTCCAAATTTTTTAACCGAGCCGCATCGTAACATTGAGCTGCCAAAGCATTTGAAATTTTTGCAGGACAACCTATCGCCAAGTTCATTCAAAGAATTACAGACTAAAGATCCAACCCTCGACACATCTTTAGCTATGGATTTGCTCTCCAAAGAGCATAAAGATTCATTCGAATCTCAAGACGCAATCAGAAGAAATATTAATAACGAAATACAGAAAAATAAAGTTATAAAAGACGAAGTAAACGCTTTAGCAACTCCAATTTCCAGATTTACAGCTGGCTTAGTAGCTAGTGCTGGTGCTTTGGCTACGAATCCGTATAACTACCTTTTGATTCCTACTGCTCCATTAGTAGAAACTGCATTGACTTCGATAGGACTAACTTCTGTTATTGGTAGTATTGGCAGCAGAATTGCTGGTGCTGGAATAATAAACGCCGAGATAACTGCTCTTCAGCAGCCTTGGAAATTAGATTTCATGGAGGACTTGGGCATTAAATACACTAAGTCAGATGCTATTAACACTGTTATTGATTCTGGTTGGCAGGGTATATTATTTGGTGCAGGAATAGAAGGTGCAGGAATCCTTGCCGGAACTGTAGGTAGCACTGTTGGAGCTGGTATTGGTTTGGCAAAATCTGGATTAGATACAGTTATAGATACCGGCTTCAAGGTTGGAGATGCCGTTAAAGATGGTGCAGGCAAGGTCGTTGATAGCGTCAAAGATCGTGCAGGCAAGGTCGTTGATAGCGTCAAAGATCGTGCAGGAAGTGTCGTTGATAGCGTCAAAGATCGTGCAGGAAGTGCTGTTGATAGCGTCAAAGATCGTGCAGGAAGTGCTGTTGATAGCATCAAAGATCGTGCAGGAAGTGCTGTTGATAGCATTAAAGATGGTGTAGGCAAAGTTACTGATGCAATACCAGATCAATTAAAGGAGAAAGCCGATAGTTTATCTAATTACATCAGGTCAAAGATTAATGAAAGCAACATTGATAAACAGACTTTACTAGACATCAAAGATAAATTATACGACTTTAGCCTCGATAACTATAAAAATATTAGCAATAAACTCGGCGAAGCGTTAAATAAATTGCCTGATGATGAATACATGTCGATGGCAAAACGTGGCATTGACAGAGTAATCAATATCATGAAGGACAAGCCGAAAGATGTTGAAGGATCAGAGTATATCAAAACAGTTGAGGATAATTATGTTAAGCTGGATCAAGGCGAAAAGTTGGAAAAACCTAATACGAAGGAAGAAAAAACCCCATCAGATGGAGTTGTTTCAAGCGAAATCAAAGAGCTTGAAAAGAAATTACAAGAGCAGAGAGAAAAGGAGTATAAATTTTTATTTGGCGAGGATGATTTCAGCCCTGAAGATATGGCAGCATATTACAAAACGATTGACGACCTCGAAAAAGAAACAGGGATAACAGATGGAGTGCAGGCTTCTGATGAAAATCCTGACTTCCAAAAGCTATTAGATGCTAAATCAAAGGGCGAGAGGGCAAAAGCAAAAGCTAGATTCGACAATAGTCCGGTTGGTAAATTTATCGCAGACTTTATGGCGAAAGTCGATAAAACTTTCTATAAAGGAGATTTCATTAAAAATGAACTAAAATCTTTAGAAAAAGCACAGAAAGATTTGTTTAGATGGCAATACGATGTTTCTATTCTCAAAAAAGAGCAGGAGGCATTCTTAAAGTCAGGAATTAATAGCTCAAAAATTCTGCAAGAATTTATCGATAAATGGAAAAAACTTAACGACAAAGAGATTGATATAAAAAAAACCATAAAGACAACAACTCAAAATTTAGATTTGTTTCGTAAAGCTCATGATGCAATCTTTAATTACAGAGACAGAAATGGACAAGCTGATATTGTGGAAGGGTTAGCGTCCCAATTATCGCAGGACTCTAGTTTTAAGGGCACTAGCACTCATGTTGAGGCTAGATCAAACAAATACCTTAACCAAGCACTATTTCAAAATTTTGAATTTGTTGACAAGTTTTCTGTCAATGCGAAATCTCTCAAGGAGCATTATTTATCCTTTTTTGAAGAACGGAATGCAGATATTGACAATCTTGTGCATGGTATGTATGGGGCAGAAATTGATAAAGACCTTCGATCGATACTAGATAACATTAACAAAACCAATGATTTCTTTCATCAGGAAAACCTAAAATATGGCGTTGATGTCAATACGCTCGAAAACTGGAATAAACCACAAACTCATGATGCTTTCAAGATTGGCAATACAAAGTTCGAATTTCAAAGCTGGCTGAATTTCATCCGAGACAGATTCGATTGGGGCAAGATGTTCGAGGTTTATAAGAATAAATTAATCAGAGAGGGCAAATTAAAGAACCCATCAAATTACAAGCCAATATCAATCGAAGAGCTTGCAAGGATAATATTTGACAACATTCGCACTAGAGGATTATCCGATATCGGCAAGGATAAAACTGCAGCTGGAGATGTATTTAGTAACGACCGTGTTGTATTTTTTAAAGATGCGAAATCCGATATAGAATATAATAAAGAATATGGTCGTGGTGATTTATTTGACACCATGACAGAGCATTGGTATAGAGCTTCCAACAGATTAGCTTTGATGGAAAAGTTCGGTAGCGAGCCTAACCAATATTTCAGAGCTTTGAAAGAGGCTGTCCACACCAAGGTTCTTGATACAACCACTAAAAGAGGCGTTGATTACCTTCTGAAAGAGCTCAAATTGTCAGTTATCGACAAAAATTACGAAATATTGTCTGGTAAAAATAGACAGCCATTCATGATCGAAAAGTATTTCACAAATGTGTTGAGACCTCTGACATATGCAACAAAGCTTGGCTCTACAACAATAGCATCAGTAGCGGATTTAGCATCTTATATGTCCACCATGACTGGAAGTAATATCAGTAGCGGCAGACATCTTAAGGAGTTTTTTAATCATCTGAAAGACATAAAAGATGACGGAGAGCGAGCTGAAATGGTAAGACGTATAGGCTTAGTTTCCGAGATGGTGCGAACTATACCGAGCAGATTTGGTGAGATGAATATATTCAATATGCCACAGAAGATAACAGATTTTGTCATCAGAGCTAGTGGATTGGATCACTGGACGCAAAAATTGAAAGATACTTTTTCTAGTGAATTTGCCATTCATATTGCGAGTAATTTCGGTAAAGGCTACAGCGACATCCATCCATTTATGAAGAGGCAACTGCAGAAATACCACATTGGCTCTGATGAATGGAATCAAATTCGAAGTGTTGGTCATGATACAATTAACATTGATGGTAAAGAGGTTAACTTCTTTACGCCACATAAACTTAGTAGTCTAGAATCGACTGAAGCAGTGAAAGATCTCCAAACTAAAGTATTCAATATGTTTGAAAATGAGATGAATACCGCTGTTACCACTCCTAATACTAGACAGAGATCATGGGCTACTGCCGGTAAATTATTAGATAATGAATTATATAAGAGTACATTTGGGGTATTCAAAACATTCCCACTAACAATCACTATGAACCAATTTGCTAGATTAATGGATGCTAAAGCCACTGGTTCTATGGCTAGTTACATGTCAAATTTGCTGATTTGGGGGGTCATTACTGGAGCAATAATCAAACAAACAAATAATTTACTAAACGGCAAGACGCCTGAAGATATGGGCAACGCTAAGTTCGTTGCTGCTGCTTTGGCTCAAGGTGATTTTGGCGGTTATTTGGGGCAACAACTACTGGAAGATCAAAATGAATTTTTTAGAAGATTTGGGGGTGCCAGCAGCCCAATAATGGGCACCCTAGGAAAAGTTAAAAACTTAACTATCGGTAATATTCAAACTTTATTTGGGCTGTCGGATCAAAAGCACACACATTTTGTGCAGGATGCTTGGGCTTTGGGGAGAGATTTGCGTCCGAATTGGTGGTTCACTAAGCCAATGGAGGTGTACTTAAAAGATAGAGTAGATTATATTGCCGATCCTAACTACGAAAAAAAGCTAGCTATTATTAGAGGCAGAGCTAGCAAAAAAGGTCAAAGTCTCTGGATTCAGCCAAGTCCAGACTCTCAACCAAATTCAGCGAGCAAGCGTCGTAAGAGTACAATGCCATCAGAAGCACGTGCAGATATAACTAACGACATCAGCGATGATATTAAAGGTGATTTTGCCGATGATAGTGAACGTGATATGGTCGTGAAATCAATATTAAATGGAATCGAGCAGAATAATTAATGTATATATTACAGTAATACTGTATTTTAGTGCTACTGTAATATTATATTAT
>Ga0224501_10003079_pt1 | contig 13126 bp, 8 predicted proteins | sample SF_Oct11_sed_USG_4_FD_169105 | JGI IMG/M metagenome (GOLD analysis project Ga0224501, IMG submission 169105) | Sediment microbial communities from San Francisco Bay, California, United States - SF_Oct11_sed_USGS_8_1 | ecosystem: Environmental > Aquatic > Marine > Sediment | place: USA... | reverse complement strand
TTAGGGCGCTACCCCCAAGTCCTCCCCCCCCTCCCTATGGCTGCTACTGTCCGCGACTAGCCGTGATCAGGCAGGGAAAAATCCCTTGAAATACTCCGCCGTGGCTGGGAATTGAACCCAGGCCACGGGGAGGACAGACAGTGAGCTATCCCACTGAGCTATCATGACTGACTGATAATGAGAATACATAATTGAAATAATAGTAATAGTGCTAATAGGTGTATTCGCATGATCTTGGTCAAACGCAATGGAAAAATTTCTGACGTCATCACAAAAACAGCCAGTCAGGCGCATGTGGTAAAGGCAACGTGGGTAAGGAGGGAGTTTCAAATGCATTAAACTTGTTTTCTCTTGACATCGTATGTTTTCTAAGGACAAATCATCAACCCTATAACACTAAATTCTGAAATGCATTGTCAAGAATCAACATCGCCTGCCATGCAGAGACACTGACAGAAAGCACTTACGATCCTGGTTCCAATTCTTTCATTATATCAGCCACATAATCAACCTTCTCTTTCTCTTGTTGTTTCTTTAGTTCATCCACAAATGGACCAAACTTCCCTTCATCATCCTACAAAAACATAAACTCAACCTAATTCACTTACAGTATTTTTGTTGCTCCTCGCAAGTTCTTGCCATTTAGAGTTAGCATATTTCATTTAAGCCTCGAGGGTAGTCTTAGATTTAGATTGAGATTTTATTTAAAACCGCTCATGCTAGCATGGCTTTCAGCAGAGTATGCTGTAACATAAAACCGCTCATGCTAGCATGGCTTTCAGCAGATCATGCTGTAACATAAAACCGCTCATGCTAGCATGGCTCATGCTAGCATGGCTTTCAGTGGAGTATGCTGTAACATAAACCGCTCATGCTAGCATGGCTTTCAGTGGAGTATGCTGTAACATAAACCGCTCATGCTAGCATGGCTTTCAGCGGAGTATGCTGTAACATAAAATGGGGAGAAAACAACAACAAAACAAAAAACCAAAAAACCATTCACAACACACATCGAAATACAAGCTGATTCTGGCCACGTTTTGTCCTTGTCAGCGGTTTTATCGCTCTACCCTTCGGGTTTAATAGCAGACAGTTGTTGATGTAGTGGGTGGATATTTTCTGTATGATCAGTGAGGTGCTCATACTCCTAGTATTCCCAGTACTCCCAGTAGGAGAGCGGCATGACCTGGGATTGAACCATAGATCTCTCTATCCATTAAGCCCTCTCTCTCTATTCATTGAGCAGAGCAAGTCCATCATACTCCATAATGCAAAGGAAAAGAACCTGGGCGGTGTAAATGAGAAAAGCAGGAAGAAATAGAGAAAGAAGGCCATGAGTTAACTTGAGCAGGCCAAAGAGAAAGAACACTGCGTGGTCAGGAACTAGATTTACCTCAAGGAATAGATTGGTGTATTCAATCATATTGAGATCAGTCGCATCCAACTCCTGTTCGGCTGCTTTCACTAGCGCATCAATTTCTGCATCTGACTTATCCGATTCCTCAAAGAAATCAGTTATTGCTAGTTTAAACATATCTTTAGTCAGTATGCCTACAAATCAAATCAAAGCTGGGCGTTACAAAACTCACGGTACAGCGGGTAGTGAATAGCAATATGAATATTGAGGAAAAGTCAAACCTTGGAAAATTCGCATCAATTTCTTCTCTTGCTCTCAAGTCCTATATAATTAATTTTACTACATTCAACTATATTTAATTCAATCTAAAGACCTCGCTTCGCACATTTATTGACCAATTCTTTGTTATTTCATGCGTTACCCTTGATTTTTGACCGGGACTGCCCACTAGCCTTTGTTTCTGTCACCGACTAATTATTTTGTTTAGATAGATAAAATCTCCATCTTCCATCGGCCTCAATGTAAAAAATCTACTGCCTTATTCAAATTATCCAGGTGAAAAAAACTCAAATCAAATAATGGTGTTGTCCATTGACTTGAGTGTTCACAGGAACAGTTCTCACACTGGCATTCGCGATTACTCGATCAACCTGTTAGTAACGGCAGTGTTGCTGCAGATGAGACTGGACAGTCTCTCTCTCATTGTTACAGAATTATCATGATATACATTGAACCACAGCGCTCACACCATGGTAGCACATGAAATATTTTGGGGAAGCCTTTTTCCAGTATCAGAACTGAAAAGTATCACTTTGTAGTTGTGTTCCCTCAGTTGGGCTACCCAAAGGTTTCTGAGCAGTAAAACGGGTGGCAGCTTTTTAACCAAGGATTTCCATTAAAATTTTCAATGTTGAGTCAAATAAAATCCTTTTTAAAAAAAGCCTTGACAGACTGTTCGGAGATTTGCCTATTTTCATGCATAGTAAAAGTAACTCCTGGTACCAAAACAGAACAGCTGTCAAGAATGATGCAGAGATTGGCTTACTGGGACTTTGACTCACCGATCCCCAAATGAGTTATTAGGAAGGAGGCTTTCTGGTTATACCTGTATGCCCCATGGAGACGATAACTCACACAGAGTTATTGTGATTGACTGAATTACAGACTGCATACATTTGTCAGTTAAAGGTTGGATTTACACAACTACTTATTGATATATTTAGTTATTAATATCACCTCCGCAGTTATACTATATAAGTGCTTACCTTGTTCATCTACTAAAACAAAGTATTTATAATAATAATGGATTCACAAACACTTAATGACCAGCTTTCTCAATATATCTTGATTTTATGGTAATGCTGATACTTGGCCCCAACAAAGGACTTCTGACTATACATTAAAATTTTAGTCACAAGCCTGCGCTTAACATGTTACTACAACGCGTCCGGGTAATGGAACCATGCCTTTTATTTGAGCGCAGTTTACCCAGCCCTCCTATTACAGAAAGACATTCACTATAGACGTGAACATGAAAGCGGAAAGTTCATTCGGAGTGGTTCACTCTTTTCTTTCTCTCGTTTGTTGTCAACACCGTTACGGTGAAGCTGCCGGGTTCAATACCAGTTTGTTCACCAGTTATGGCTTAGCATGGAGTACTGCTAGCGGGTCAGTATCAACGTTCCATCTCATAGTGCGGCTTACTTTCGCTTCGAGTTGGGATGAAGTGAGGAGCTCATACTCACCACTGGAGCTCGCCGTGACCTGGATTGGAACAAGGGCCCTCACAGTCGCGTGCCCAGTGTTCTACCACCGAGCTATTCACGTGGGCCACTCTATCGCGCTTCAAATTGACATTTATTTTCAGCAGGGCTCCATTTTACTGAATGACCGCTGTATCAGTACAGATCTGATTAAGAAAGTCATTTTTTTACCTGGTTTTTCTTCACCCTCGTTGATTTTGTTGAAATGTCCGAGAATTTGAGAGATCAACTTCAGCTGCTCAAAGTACACAGCCTCATCAATCTGTAATGTTAAAAGAAAGCCTATTCAACTCAAGAACAAAGGGACAAGATTTCATTGTTATCTCAGAAATGGGTTGGACCAGAGTTCTCCTACTAAGTCTACTTGGCTCAGCATTCCTTGGGTGGAAGACTAGCATGTTGGGATACTTTCTGATTATACCCAAGTGACCCATAGAGAAGGCTATATGGGCAAACCTCCAATGATCTGAAACCGATGAAGATGTTGCAAACGACAAAGCTTTCACCTGAACTGGGAGTTAAACCAGGGTCCCCTGACTCATGGCGCCGTATGCTGATCACCAATCCACCGCACCATTACCGAGAGGAGATCACAAAACAGCAAATCTCAGAAGGACAGCGCGAATGTGACTCTCACTCACCTCATCGGTAAGTATGCCTAGGAAGAGTGAAATCCTCTCATCATGAGCGAATCTCTGACACGAGTCATGAATGTTATACGCCCACTCCACTACCATCTGCTGTAGAGGAAATCTAGCCTCTAGATACTTCACTATGAAGGAGGACATTGGCAGCCGTCCACCATCATTTGACCCTGCCTGTAAAATAAACCAATATTAAACATCAAGATTATTGGTGGATGGCAGGTGGTGGGTGGCGGGTGGCAGTTAGCTGCTTCCTGCAGTCGAATTGCGGGATCCGATTTTCTGCAGCCTACCATAAACAAATGGCCTCAAGACACTTAAAAGCACTTATAACTTCAGCGTTCTCCAATATTATTTTAAAATTTTGAGTTCTATGATGTTCAAAGGAAGAGATCATCAGGTTTCTAAGTTTATGTTTTGTTTTGTTTTGTTTATTCCATCACAACGGGTGTAAAAATTGAATTCAGCGGCAACATGGCCACAACTGAGTTGATGATGGGGCCCAGTGCGCAGTAGCATGCATAAGCTAGTCAAGGCGCGGGGCCCGAGTTGACAGATTTGGCAGAGGTCTAATTCAGCGCACCAAAAAGATGCTGTTTCAAGGCCACTCAGTATTGTTTCAGATTTGTTATCTGCCTGATTTCAAGGGACAGATTATTCCATATTTTTGATAGCTGGTATGTACCCTGGCAGTGGCCTTGTGCTGACGAAGAGGGAGGTAGTGGTAGTTAGTAGAATGAGGAAGGCGTTGGGTATATCTGTGATGTAGGAGATTCGCTGATCTGTGAAAGTGTTTGTGAGCGAGTAGGCCAATGCGTAGGGAGTAAAGTTGGGGAACTGGGAGGATTTTGCTTGATTGCTTGTTTGATCCCACATTTTTTCAATTTGGGCTGCAGTTATTTGAGTGACCAATATTTATCTTTGTAAGTCAGACTCACTATCGCTATACAATATATGCGGAGCAGCATCCCTTCAATAATGCCGTACTCCAAAAGCTCATGCATCAACCAATGGCGTAACCCATTTAAACATTTCATTATTACCTCAGCCTCAGCGGCAGCCTTTGCTGTCCAGATGTCTTTAATCAAAAGTGCTGTCTCCCGTTTACCGAAGTGTCGATTTCTCACCTGTCCTTCATATCTCAAGTAAGGAGGTACATCCTCTGCTTCTCCCTATAAGTATAGCCAATATAAAACCAGTAACTCAAACAAAGCCATGAAGTGCTATACAGAAAAACATCTAGTAATGATTTGGGATGAAATCATCTTGTTTTGCATCACTATAAGCCAATGAGTTGTTTTCAGGATGGCCCAAAGTTGGCGTCATACAGTTGGTGCTCTATAGATGGGTCTTTAACATGATGATCCGATCTGTTGAGGGAGAAAGTGACATACAAACTCAAACCCAGGTCACATGGTGCGAAGTCAAATGCACTACCCACTAATCCAATGCATGATCGCTTCCCCTCTTTTAGAGATAGGTGATGACATGGCTGTTGAGTTGAATTTGGCTGCCAGTCAAGCTTCGACGTAGCAATGCGTAAATGTATATATGGTGTCAATAACATGGTGAAGAGGTCTGAATTATGGTGGAGGGTAACACGGATAAGCAGAATTAGAATATCAACAGAAGCATTGAAAAGCCGCATGTAATGAGTTTAAAAAGACTACCGAACTGTCATAGATTATATTGGCAGAGAATGATCACTCTTTGGCCGGATTTACAAGTAGCTGCTAGGTATTTATATGTTTCTAGTTCGGCCGTTAAAGCCTTGGCTTGAGACCAAGTGAGCCTACTCATGAAAAGCGACTGAAATAGATCAAAATCAACTGATATCGTAGAGTATACAAAAATGGTTGGTGTACATTATAAATAAAGCCTTACATTAGCCATTTCAACCTGCATTGAAGAGACCTCAACTGATGACACCTATGTAGTAAAACTTCACATATGTGATGAGTTCGCTGTTATATTTCCACAACATGTAGTCACAGGCTGAATATATCGCTGTTTGATTAATTCAGAGTCGGCCATTCCAATGCGATTGGTGCTATTTTTAAGATGCACGAATCACATAAATCGTCATAGCTCATAATTATAGAGTTATCCTCCCCTATGGTCCAATCAGCCAATTAAAAGCATTTAACTCCTACCTGGTCGGGCTGGCATGGAACAGTGAGGAGCAGTCGTGGCTCAGCGTTTAGTATACATAACTCGTGCATATAATGAGATGTGGGTTCAAATCCCAAAAAGTCACTGGCCACAACCTGTTGCTTAGCTCTGACAGGATTATCCCTGTAAATTAACCAAGGACCACGGGTACAGGGAAAGGAAAGCATAAATGAGGTAGAAATGTGTAGGTAATTGGAACACAACTACCAACCCGAGAGCTACATCAAAGCCTTACCTGGCCCTCAAAATACTCAGGAGTTCCGTATTCACCACCGGCAGCATTACCAAGCTCCGTCAGCAATGCATCGACTAACTCATCCGAGCTTTTACCTGTGGAAATCTCCAACCACCTGCAATCATGCATCAGATTTATCACAACCATTCATACATGTTGGCTACTCGGTGGATGTGCTGACCAACCGAACTGTCTGATGAAGAAATCGACTGCTAGAAAAAGTTGTGATTGGCCAGAGTCGAGCAAGGTCGTACTAAGCCGTGTCTATGATGTTAGCAAAGGTAATACCATAATAGATCACGAGACCTGTTTTCCGAATGACACCGTCAGACTCCAGCCGCGGTAGCTATTGGGTCTTTGTAGGGGCTCTGGTTACACGGTCGATGATACTTTATCGCTTTGTACAATCGCAGCCGGATGTCACAGAATGCCAATGTCTTTGTGTCATCAGCATGGGAGCCGGAAGTGGAATATGATGATCATAGATGAAAGCGGGTTTACTTTTTCACACACAAAGATCTTGCAATCCATACCCATATGAATAATGGAATGACCTGCTGTTAGGCTGCAATGCCAGGATCAGGGCTCTAGTACTGCTTAACTCCGAGCCCCTATAAGACCTACGCATGCATACTCATCACCAAAGAGGAGCCAAGGGAGGTACACCGGGACAATTCATCGGGGTGAATTCATACTCTTATATAAAATAAAGACCGTGAGCTATCTTGGTATAATCTTTGATGTTAGCGCGGCTACATTGAGGTGGAATGAGATGAGAATGAACGGTCTTATAACTGACCTTTGAATACCTCCGGGTATAAAGTCAGCACATTTTTCCCACTCAGGCCGTGGGGTCGCTGACTGTCGAAGTCTCTCTGACTCTTGGAAGAAGTGATCCTTCTGCTGCAAAACCTCCTTATGAACAGCGAGAAGTGTCCTATAATTCGACATGACAGAAGAACATGGAGAATTTTTCTTTCTCTTATGACCTCTTCACCATTAAGGTGAAGCTACCGTGTTCGATACATGCTTTTTCGCCAGGAAGTGGCTATTTGTCAAGGTGCATTCAGACTAGATGGATTATCCGGTCGGTAGGGCTTACCGATCAAATTGCTCATCGGTAGCCCATCGGTAAGGGCCGATCGGTAGGGTTTGAACTCTTTGGTGAACAGTCAAAACCTGCCGATGATCTGTATAGTTTTAGCCAATCACAATCAAGCAAATGCAGTGACCAATTATCTGCGACTTGACAAGGACTAATCATCACGGACCTTTTATCTTGCTTCGTTTCCAGGGCGTCGTAACAAAGGACAGTCTTAGTAACTTGGAGACGTCACACCGGAAACGCGGTACTCTGCACGATCGACCTACCACGATTCTATTGGTCAACGTTTAACCAATTGTAATGCTGATAAACTGCGGTGTCAAAGCCCGTGGAAAGACAATCAGGACATTGCATCGGCTAGTTTTCTACTCAGAATCAGTAAGCCATACCGACCAGATAATCGGTCTAGTCTGAATGCACCTTTAGAGCACTAACCTACCAATTGTGATAACCTGGGTTAGATATACCTGTCAGTTCACCATTTATGGCTTAGCACGGAGCGAGCGCCACGATACTCCACCTCATAATGAGACTTGTTTTTGTTTCAAGCTCGGATTACCATTGCAGGAACTGACACTCACAATGGGGGGCCGGTCGCGACCAGGGTTAAAACCCACCTAATTTCTCATGGTTGCTACTTCAGTGCTATAGTACTGAGCTATTCCACTATCCCTATATGGGGAAAACAAGTCCACACAAAGAGTCTATTAATAGTGTCTCACTGTCCCTCAAGGGCTCTCCTAATCAGCAGCATCCCTAAGCCTGAGGCTTGTTCTTGAACAGTATATCTGAAAGAAACTATGTAAGGGGTTCACGCTCACAGAGTGACACTAAAATCGAATCCGACCCCATTACACCAAGCATCACCAATCTATTTTCCTAGGCATTTCATTCCAGTTCAAGTCAGATGCACCAACGTTCTATTAATTGTAATTTCTTGACAACCTGACAGTCATGTGCAGACACAGGACTTTGCTCCGTATGAAAGATTCCTAATCAAACATGTCTCAATAATATAACTTATAACAAAGACACACAGTAACATGTATCATGCACATTTTGTGTTGCGAGGGCTATTGTTCAGCCCTATAGACATTATGGACCTTGATTTCCCAGTATACTTACAAGTATTTACTTTTTATTGCTTTATTTTGTCTAAATTAATTTGTGTTATGATTATACGGCCATATTACATTAGGAAGGAAGGGGTTTCTGCGCTTGGTGCATAGAGTTATCTTGGGAAGATAACCCTATAACTTAGTGCATAGAGTTATTCTGGGATGATACCCCTATGACTTGGTAGTAGAATGATAGCCCTATATTACAAGTTTCATAGGGTACAGCCTTCGGGTTGATATCCTGGTTTCCAATTTCGTCATGATTGGTCATGTACTCATGGACAGGCAGCTATTGGTGAGATTCACCCACATGATGAACAACCAAACCCTTTAAATCTGTACTTCGCGCTTCCTAGTGATTACCATTGAGTGATTGTTTGAGTGATTGGTTGGTCGATTTCTTGATTGTTTAATTGATTGAGTATGTGATTGATTGGACGATTGAATATAGGTCTTACTTGTATTCCTCGCAGAGTACTGCTGTGTTGTGCGCTTTCTTTTCGTATTTAGCTTTAAGTTGAACATGTTTCTCTTGAAGGATTTTCAGATCTCTTCTCGGCACTTCATCAGCGTGTTTCGCTATCATCTCAGCCAGGTTTTTAGCAGCTCGCTCCTCATCCTTCTTCAGTCGCCTAGAGATGGAGGAGAATTAAGGTTAACCAATTGAAGCATTGAATGATCAGTCATCTAGATGCGTCTAGATGGTTTCAGATCAGATCAGATAAGGCCCGCCCTTAGAGTACCAAGACTGTGGGGACAATCTATGAACCATCCTGAAAACAGGCCAGTTGTGTAGTAATACCATTGATGTAAAACGATATAAGTGGCTGAGTCAATGCATTAACCATTTCAATGCGGTGTGCAGCCAAATAGGAAAAATTGTAACTTACTTTAGAGCGATTTTCATGTGCATTGGATCTTCTCCTTTATCATACGCTGACGCTGACTGCTGCTGCATAAGGAGATCTTCCTGACGATATCTCAGATCATTTATATCCATTACTAACAGCTTTCTCGCATCCGCCTGTATAATAATATTAATGATAAGAATAATAATAATAATATATTATATCCGATACTAACAGCTTCATCGCATCCGTCAGTATAACAATAAAAATTAAAATAATAATAACATTATAATAAAAATGCATGCATAGAAACCTAGCTGTACTTTGGGGTTTTCGAATTTCGGACAAGCTAACGCAGCCCTCGCACGATGGGTAAAGGGCCATATAATTTTTATTTTTACACTTACCTCATCCCTGTATTTTTCGTATTGTTCTGAGAGCTCCCCCTGCAGTCTTAGTACTTCTTGTTTTAACTCCAATTGGTCAGTCTGAATATTGGAGATAATCTCAGCCAACTTCTCATTTTCGCGGTTCAACTTTACTAAAGCTAGAACGAAAGCACAACAATTTATAAACGACTGTTTTCATTTTCTACTTTGTGCTCGACGAGTGGCACCCCACCTCAGTTCCACCGTTTTACATCGATACAAGTTAGCTCTCTAGGAGCCAATTCCCCACACAGCCATTATGAGCTATGGGAACAACCGTTACCTTTTTACTTTGCTCCTAGGCCCTTTACCACTTACCGTTTGTTGGAGTGGGAGGAGTTGAGATATATGTGAGGAGCTCATACTCACAACAGTAGCCTACCATGACTGGGATTCAAATCAAGGTTTTTATGATTGCAACCATAGCGCTCCACCACTCTATCCCGGTGTCCCAGTGAATCAAAATACCTTGCAGAGTAGCCAGTCTATGAAAATGTCAGTTGGAAAATTTTACATAGCCGACAGGTCTAAACCTTTTCATGAAGAAATTTCACAACCAGTTTACAGGTTGCTCAAAGGAAATCTCATCAAATTAGTCCCTTCCGATTCACAGAGATGGAGACTTCAACCGTATGCGAGTATCTAAATCTAACTCAACCATTGTTGCCCATTGTTGAACATTGGCCTTCCTTCTCATTGTCCACAGGTGTGTGGTGTCATTGAGGGGAGATTGAGCCATTTTCTGCCATGCTGGCTCAGGACGGGTTGGCAGAGTGTGATAATCCAGGGAAAAAATCCCTTGAAATACTCCGCCGTGGCTGGGAATTGAATCCGGGCTACAGGGAGGATAGATAGTGAGCTATTCCACTGAGCTATCATGACTGACGTATGCGAGTAAGATATGTATTCATAGCACCTCATACATATACCTACCCCAGTGGCTTAGTGAAAACCAAAGCTGCACAATTCAAATGATTACTACTAACATTTTATGGCAGAGGCTTCACAAAAGTAAAGCTAAAAGCTGTCCTTTGGGCCACGGTCATATGGGGAAGTGGCTGTTTGAGACTCAACTTGCACCGAGAATGGTGTAACCAAGTTGGGGTACCACTCCTGTTCCTTATCACCATCACGTGCCCCAGCTCTGAAGAGTTCCGGGTACTCATTCTCAGCTGGCTAAACAGAGTGCAATTTTGAATAATCCTGCGCACGATGTCTCAAACTCAGGACCTTCAGCCAGCGCGGCGAGCGCTCCGACCACTCAACTACAGGGCCTCTTCAGGGCTTTATACCAATTGAGTTCTATGGCTGCAGGAGATAGCCCCATTCTCTGCTTGCACAAATTGGTAGGATATAAGTCAAACACTAACCTGGCTTATCCATTTCTTTCAGCCTCTGAATTCTCTGTTCGCATTGTTCAGTTGTAGTGACTAAAACCTGTTTAAGGGGCTCAAGGTGCCTGATATAGTCCCTGTTGTGTGAAATCATTCTTTCATATTCATGTTTTATCTGATTGAGAAGTGGTTTGTAGGTTGGGAAATCCTCCATCAAGTATTCAAACACCTCCCTGTGTGCCTAAAGAGAAAGAGAGTGGAAAAATTATATTCTTATCAAGTTTTATTGTTTTATACGAGTTTCTGGCCGTCCTATCACCTGATCACCTATGTCGGAGCCTAGTGTTCTGAAGTGGTATAAATACAACAAGGCGGGGAGCTCATACTCCTGATGAGAGCCAGACAATGCCAGGTTTGGGACCTAAGCCCTTTGCATACATATCACCCACTGAGAATTTGGCTACTCTTGACGAGAAGGGAAAGGTGGATTTTGACAACCATTGAGTGATCTTGACCTTAATCCACTGGCTGAAACCTCGAATATTTTTACCATGCTATTCCGAAGCCACACTAGCCATTAGTAGTGAGAGGCTTTCAGTATATACAGGTCCATACCAGAAAAAAGCACCCCGCCAACAGTGAGACTTGAATCTGCAATTTATACATTACAACTCCGAACTTAGTATACCAACTCAGCTATCCTGGCCTGACTGAATACGAAATGAAAGCTGTGTAAGTTACCTGCAGCCTTAACTCATTGGGCTCCACAGCTGTTACTCCCAAGGATTTTAACTCTTTCTTGAGAAAAGACTCCAAGTTGTCTAGAAACTTTGGCTTCGGAGTGATCTGGGGCTTGCCTAGTTTCTCTTCATCAATGAGAACTAAGTCTTTGTTTTTAGACAAGCCAACTTGTCGAGTAGATGTACTTCCAGTGGCATGGGCTGGCCATGTATCTAAGGTTCCTGATCGAGTGTCCACATATGGCTGCAAAAGAAGTGACATTGTGTTAAATGGGTGGTATCACTAAACCTTTGTCTTGGTTTCAGGATGGCCCATGATTTGCCCCATAGAGGTGGTACTGTATAGACGGGACTCCTTTATTTAATGTTGTGATTCGGATTCGGTGAGGGAAAAAGCACAGTGTGACCCATGAACTTGCAATTAAACGTCAACCATACAAATACCTTTAATGTCTGTGGGGCTGGTAGAACATGTTTTACTCCTTTTATACTGAATGATGGCCCTGTCTTGAACGGATTTTGTACCGGACTGTGGCGATATTTCTGCTCCACCTGCTCGCTACTATTCTCTCTACAATGCACCATACAGATGTCACAGTCATACAGTCATGACAGAATCAGTGGCGCCAGCGACTCATTATCACTAAAATAGCTTCCGAGACATGATTGGTACAAAATTAAAAGGAACTCACAAATTGGAATATAGTGGTACTGCTTGTCATAATCTACTATCTGAGCTAAATTGTACTAAAATGAATAAAATGTGTCACTGGCATTGATTGAGCCTGGTGGGACAGGAAGTAAGTGTGACAAAACAAACTACTTATGCTGTCAGGTACAGGGGAGGGGGCCCTCCACAAAAAAATATTTGAGTCAGTCTTCTTATCTCCATGACAGCTGTCAGGAGTGGTGCCGAAATCAGCCTACTGAGTCTCGATGCTCAGCATTTCTCAAGGTGCATCATTAGCAAACTTTCTGCTTGCACCCACATGCCCCATAGAGAAGGTAATTCTATGGGAGGACTTCGAAACCAATGATTTGAGTCAGTAAGATATCAAGAATACTTACTGAAATGAAAATCTTTCCCAGCCTACATGCACAGGTGAGTAATTACCCTCACTGACTTCACATTGCCGGTGCCATTGCATTGCCGTTGGCTTGGCAGGAGATAGGGTACACACGTTCAGGGTAGTGAGAAACTATGTACCCTGTATCCCGGTTCCCTCGAAACTATGTACCCTGTAGTCTGGAAACCAGGTACCCCGTACTCTCGAAACCATGCATCCTGTAACCCTAGCTCGAAACCATGCACCCTGTACCCTGTACTCTCGAAACCATGCACTTCAACCAGAAATTTGATAAAAAAAAAGTGGAATAACCCA
>Ga0224501_10003078_pt1 | contig 13126 bp, 19 predicted proteins | sample SF_Oct11_sed_USG_4_FD_169105 | JGI IMG/M metagenome (GOLD analysis project Ga0224501, IMG submission 169105) | Sediment microbial communities from San Francisco Bay, California, United States - SF_Oct11_sed_USGS_8_1 | ecosystem: Environmental > Aquatic > Marine > Sediment | place: USA... | reverse complement strand
GTTTTCGAGTTTTAGGAAAGAACGCGAACCGCGCGTCATATTCAACGCGGAAGTCGAAGCCGATTGTGCCACTTTTATCGGCGCTCTCTGCTATGTATTTCAGAATATCAAAGACCGGACTATTCTCGTATTCCAAGAGGGTATATGTGGTGTCAGTCTTCTCGATGAGGTCGATCCACACCTTTCCGTTTGCTGCAACCGTATAGGTGTGCGCCAGGTTGTTAACCATCGTCACCGTGTTGTCCGAGACGGAAGCCACCTCATTATACTCCCAATTGGAGTCATCCTCAATTTTCACCAGTTGCCCAGCAGAAAAGAGCGCGCCATTTGCCACGACGCAGTCTTTCTGATCGGCAGCGGCATCCGATGTCAACGCGCTATTTGTTCGCACATGGCATAGACCGACATAGGAATCAATTAAGTCTCGGACAATGGCTTCGCCCTTCTGATTCTCATAGATCTTTGTCACCACTCGACGGAAGATTTTCTCTCCCCAACAACGCCCTCGCACCCGAATATAATTGTCAACAGGCGTGGACTCCGGCTGAACCTCTTCAACTCGCAACGTTAGAATGAGAGGACAATTCGAGCCCCGACCAATACTGATGCTGCCGTTATCGCCCACATTGATCGGGTTAGTCACGGTGTATTTCTTCTCGAAATTCTGAAGGAGACAATTAAAACTGGAAACCTCTTTCGTGCAGCCGAGATGAACATTTAGCTCGAGAATGTCTCCTTGCGGAGGCGCCACTGAACCAAAAACCACAGCAGCAACTGGAATCGCGACACTCATTCAATTCCACGCCTACGGAGCTCTTCCTCACCAGCCCGACGGATGTTACGAGTATGCATCGGCATTTCAGATACCGTGGCATTGTATCCTTTGACGCTAGTAGTTGCAGCATTCATTTGAGATGAAAAATGCCACATGGCCGCTGCAGCCGCAACAATCACCGCAATACCGACACCCGTTAAGGCCAGAAACGTCGCGTAGCTAATGTTCAGGGCATTTTGAGCCGCAGTAGCAATCCAACATGCCCCAGCATAGACTTTCTGCGCTACGGCCACCCCTGTACTGGTCCGCATAAACATGCCCAATGCAGTAATGGCGGAACCTAAGCTAGAAAGCCAGCGAGTCTGCTCAGTCGTCAACATACCAAATTGATGACCCAAATGAGCAACGGCGACACTTGCAGCGCCGAATCCAGCAAACTTTGTTCCCGCTGCCTTAATCTTGGCACCCAAGGTTTCGGCGTCAGCAGCAATTTTGGTAAACTCGCCACTCGCTCGATTCACTGCTCGAATGGTGATGGCCATTTCATGAAAACTCACTGTCTAGAAGCCTCCTGAATGGACCGTCTAATCGCTCGGTTGATTCTGTTGATGAGGCTCTGCATCCGCAGTTGAACAGCATTGCTCAGAAAACGACGACCCTTAATGTAACGGGTTCCCAGTTCTTGATAGATAGCATAGGAAGCAGTGGCGCCAAGCTGAATAATCCAGTCCTTGACCGTTGCATAGATGCTGTTTCGTAGATAGCCAGTTCGGACTGGGCAATTTGCTCTTGCGGTGTTTTTCATGATTGGAGCTTCAAACGTCATTTCATCATGAACATTCTGTTGCATGCCTTCATCTAACCGATCCATCTTCTCTCTCAATTCTGGAAGGCCCTCGATGTGCATCTCCATCTCGACTGACATTACTGCTGTTTTGCCTCCCGCTTCGCCTTCTTTATTTCCTCCATGGTTTGCTGGTCCATCTCAGTCAAAATCACGATGAACCCTTGGACCGTTTTGGCGGGCTGACGTGCAAGCTCCTCTGGAGTCCAGCCGAATTCTTTGCAAAGACGGAATTCCGTGAGCTTGGGATGCGGTGTTTCACGTCTCATCGCCCTCAACAGTTTTTTTGCTCTTCTACCGTTATACCGCATAGTCGATTGACCGTGTTACTCAGGATCTCGCCGAGACCTATTGGAACCCCGTCTTCCTCGCCTAAGAGCTTCTCAAGGGTGATCGGCTGACTCTTCGGTTGCTCCTTTAGGCTAGCACAAATCGTCTCGGCTTGGATGGCCACATAGTCGCTTTTGATGACTTGCCCCGAAATCGGATGGTATTTCGTATGTTTTTGGATGATGCGGCTGCGCCTAGCCCACGTGATCTCTTGAAACACGTATTTGCCAGCGTATTCCTTGCCAAATCGCCCGTCTATTTCAATTTCCTCGTTTCGCATTGTGTATTCTCTCCATAACGATGAGGCGACTTTCAATGGCCGTGTGAAAGTCGTCAAGCAGAATGTCTTGCTCTGTTTGTGGCAGACGTAGAATGCGCTCACTGATCTGTGCCCACAATCGGTTCCATTTTCGCTTTAACTGAGCCACGCGACCAAAGTTTAGAACATGCACTTCAAAAGAGTCTTTCATGTTATCCAGTCCCTACGACGACGATTGTGAAACTGAAGGCATCAATCCCTGACACCGCTTGGTCAACATCGAGAACAAACGTTATGAAACGGTATCCGTCAACTGCAATCTCGTCTCCGGCATAACTCCAAGTTAGGGCAATGGAGTTAGAGGCATTCGCGGGTTGCCAGTCTTCCGTGGTCATGCTTAACGTAATAGGAATGTTGCTCTTGTTCACGATGTAAGCTGAGAAGTTCTTGCTTTCCCCAGGTTCAACAAGGCCCCAGTCGATTTGTGCCACGGCTACTGTGAAGTTAATGTCCTTGTAGATGCCAACGCCAACGACCTTGATGCGAGCGACGTTTTCGATGCGCTGTGTCCACTGCATAACCGCCAGGGTTGACACTACACCAAGCAAGAACGTAAAAGCACAAGTTGTTACGAACAATTCTTTTCTCAATTCAGATGCCTCCTTAGCTGATGGTCACAGTTTTGGCCACAAATGGCGCCTTCAATGCGATGAGATCCTCAATTCGTGTTGGCGTGCCAACTCTTTCCCATTTGCAGTCCGTGAACACCGCCTTGTTCGTGCTGCCGAGACCAATCTCCAGCGTAAACGCTAAGTCATTGATGACATCATCATACTCTTCTTTCGCCTCGAACTCGAAGGTCAGTTCCCCAGTTAAGGTGCGATGGCGTTCTTGGAGATATTTCAACAAGTGTCCATTGGTGGTGCGGATCACGGGCACCCGTTTCAGATGGTTCTCGATCACGAATTTCCAATCAGTGACCCGCTCGAGGGTGGCAGCTTGCTTCTTCACATAACTTTCATAGAAAGCCACCGGGTTTTCTGACCAGGGCGTATAGCTGTTGCCAATCTTCGCGGTTCCAACGACCAAGTTTTGACCGATGAGTTCTACATCAGACCGTACGACGTCTTCAATTGAACATTTCACCGTGGTGCGATTGACTCGGCATCCTTTGTGCAGCAAGGATATGGTGCCGCCGGTCTTTTCATACCACACTTCCAAGCTCATGGAGCCTAAGGTCATGGCAAAATTGAGCAACTGGATGTTTTGCAGGGCATAACTCATGCCGACGTCCACGCGTCTCAGACCCTTGCGGATGTACTGGAGGTCTCGAGAGCCAATGCCACGCACTTTGATTAGCCCTGGATCGATAGCGGGATCCACATTCTCAGCGGTCAGAATCTCAATCATGTCTGGAGTGGCTGGCGTTTCGCCGTAGGTCGCCTCCGAGATGTAGGCGGTTCCTCCCTCATGCGCGCCGTATGGTTCAGACAGGTTTTTCCATCCTCCTTCTTACGTGATCATGACAGTTTCAAACAGCCAGGTTGTGAGGACAAATTCAGTTCTCAAAATAATGGGCTTCACGTCCACACGATCGGCATCGCGGCTCGGTCCAAGATCCGCGTAGGTGATACCGTGAACGGTTATGACGCACTCTACATAGTCGCAGTAAATTACGGCGTCCGTTTCTCCGTCACTTGGGTTGGTGGTTCGCGCCAGTAGATAGAGATACCCATCGGCATCAAGATAATTTGCGAGTGCAGATGTCAACGTGATAGCGATGGTTTCATCTCCGCCACTCGTGCCAGACTGGGCGCTCTCCCACGCTTCCGACGTGAAATTCCACACTTTGATGGTGACGCCGTTTCCTCCAGGAGCCGTGCCATACCCCTCAAAATTCAACTCAATGCTCGTGAGGACGCTCGGCTTCACAGTGGTCTTAAATCGAAACAGTAGCAATGCGTATTCTAGATCTACATTCGCAGATTTGGAGTGCCGATCGTCGTCGCTATACCAGATCTTGTTGTATCCGGTCCCTGGAATTTCACTCCATTCAGCGTCGTCAGGGCTCAACTCGCTGGTTGCAGCAGCCTCATAGGCCTTGTGCGTTTTGCTGGCAGTGCCGAGATTCCAGAACGTGTACTCAGTAATGTAGGGCTTCGTTCGTTTTTCTCGTATGATTCGTGCTATTTCCTGCTGCAGTTTGTTACGAATTGATCGGCCTGATTCTGCAGCGTCCGATTTTTCAAGCACCCAGATATTGACTCGAGGAGAACCTATGGTTAGACGCTTCGTGCCGGATGTTCCGATTTTCCGGTCAACACGTTCACCACCGCTAACGGTAACTTGGGCGTCGTAGGTTTTCAAAAAGTCCCGGTCATACCACGCTTCGCTCACATGGACATTGCCAACGGATCCGTCATCCTTCACGAGGCGCATGTTCGTATCTAACAATCGCACAAGAGTGGTCACGACGTCTTCAAGGTCTGCCACTATGTAATGAGCCTCCTGCAAAACGCTTTGAGGTACAGGACATCACCTTTGAATCGAAAGTCCTGCACGCCAATGACTTGGTAGGAGATGGACTTCCAGACGACTTTGTCATGATGTTTCAGCGGAGAGAACACGTACACCGTGAGATAATCATCAATGACGTAGCCCGGTTCCAGCAGAATTTCTCCTGACCGTGTAGGATTGACTATGGCTTTGATCTGTACGCCTTCGGCATACGATGCTGTTTCCCCAGGAATGACCGAGTAGAACGTGATGTGTTCACCATAAGCGCTGAGGATCTGCGTAAAATCATTGCTGATCGGCGAATACTGGAGCAAGTAGAGCCCCAGCCACGACACCGTTACGACGGACTTCTTGTTTTCCACAGGTGTATAATCGCTGAATGTTGGACCCCAATACATGAAGGCGTCTGCGTGCAGTTCCACGAGCTTCTTGGCATACTCATAGGCGATCCCATCATGCCCTTTCCGTAACATTAGTGCCAAGATGCCTGAAGTGACTGCATCATAATACGCGCAGTCTGGCTTTCTGTTGACTACATCTAAGTATCCTGGCCAGCAGATGGCGGGTTGATAGGCTGGGTAATCAATGGTGGGGCTGATTTCGCTGCAGTAGCGGAACACCTTTTCAACGGTTTCGCTCCAGCCTTCATGTACATATAGAGCATGTAACGCATAGCTGTAATCATCATCATAAATCAGATTCTCCGGCGGGACACCAGGAGCCCGGTGCCATGCGCCGTCACCAGACGGAGGAGGCTTATAGTACAGCCAGAAATCCTTGATGCCGTCACGGTAGAAATTCAGCGCGTCCTCCAGCATGGTTTGATACGTCGCATCTTCCGTTCGTGTGTAGAGTTCTTGTAATCCGATGAGCCCATAGAGGTCCACGATCCACATGTCAGGACCCCAGTCATCGTTGATATCCACCCACTGCGCAAAGCCGCCGTAATACGTGTCATGCTCACCTAAGACGCTGGGTCGATGTTGCATGTTATACAGGAAGGTTCCCCCCGCCAAGACCGCCGCAGTGTAGTAGTCCACGTCATTGGTGAGGTCATACGCTTTCAACAGGGCTGGAATCGCACGATGTGCATCAATAGCGTAGTAGAAGTCGCTGCTATCCTTGCTTTGAACCCCCCCATACGCCTCCTTCGTGTTATTGCCACATTGAATCGAGAGCAGATAATCCGCCAAGGCAACAATCTTATTGTAGATTTCCGTCTTGCTGCCAGCGAACTTCGAATCAGAATAACACTCATACAGAAAGTCGATGGCATGAGCTGCTGCAGCAGGTCCTCGTCCCCACTCCTGATCGACACCAGATCCGGGAATATAGTAAAAATAGGGGGCATATTGCATCACAAAATCAAAATAATCGTCCAACGCGGTCATGCTGATACCACTCTGAAACTGTCGCTTATTTTCAAGGCTTCAATCATCTTCAGCACACGTTGCTGCAAGAACGCCGGCGAAGGACTTTCAACGCCACCTGTGACTTCTCTGACGCTTAAATCGCCAAGCGTAAAACTGGTGCCCGACGCCGATCCGCCAGTCAGATAGGTAAGGCAGTACAGCGCCGCTAGATCCGTTATACACGCTGCCTCAGCCTGTGTGCAGTTGTTATAATCAATGGTGAGCCCTGTCTCAAGCATCACTTCAGCACACGCATCATCAATGAACTCGGTGACGACTGAATCACTAATGTCTGAGCTCGAGAGGTTGATGCGATTGCGCACCCGATCTGGAGTGATCGACGCCAAACGAGTTCTGGCCCCAACAGAACACTGGAAAGGAGCCTATTTTAGGCATTCTCACGAAAAATAAGCCTGAAAATTTGAGGCCTAAAATTTCAGCCCAAAACTCAAACGTTTCTCGAGACTGCGCTCGCACAAAACATCTTAACGGCATATGATATGATTTATATGCGCACACGTTGATGGAGGCCCATTATTATATGGATCCTTTCCTCGGATGTATTCGATTAACGAGTAGTATTCGGTTATTGTGTAGGTGTTGTCGGTCGGGTCCATGTCACCATTCAGTATTGCTTCAGCAGTTATCTGGTATGATCCCCAAGAGGGGGACCATTGGAAGGTTACTGCAGTTTTAGCTCCGCTCGCTAGAGTTACAGTTTGGGTTCCAATGAGGGGATCAGTGATTCTCTTGTATGAGACGCTGACATCGAAGGTTTGCGTGTCTGTGCCTTGATTTTCAACTACCACAACGATGTCGTTTTCGGAAGCTGTAAGGTCTACGACGGCAGTGTCAGCCAAGAAAAAAGTGAACAAAATAGTAGCCATTAACCGGGTTGCCCCCAACGGCTCTCACTGTAATCCAAGATTCAAGCCAAGTTATCCAGCCGCTAGGATATGTTAGAGTTATGCTATCACCAGGTCCGAGAACATGTGTAGTTTGTGGACCATAAAGAGCCCAGCATTGTTGTACTTCTAAAAGCGCTCCAGACAACGTTCCTTCATTTGTAACCGTTATGGTTACAATATGTTCACCGGGAACCGTGTCGTTGTATATGCATAGGGTTTCACCAAGATTGACTGAGAACGTTCCAGAGCCAAATCCAGGTCTACCACCAAGCGATATGAATCCTTCTGGAGGAATTGGGTTGCTCTCTTCAGATTCTGTCTGGTTCAGCAGACCCAAGGATGCAACTAAAGATATTGAACTAATCAACAACGCTATAATTGCTACCAATACGATCGCAAGATTTTTTCCATTTTTCATTCATCTCACCCCCTTCATTCCTGTTAGATAAGCCTTGTAGTTTGATGATTGTATTATAGCTTATGAAAGAAAGTTCTATTTATGTACGGGTGACCTTCAATTGAACAAAACTCGTATCGTTCTGTGTGGGCATCCATGCGTAAGTAGATACACGCGCGATTCAAGATTGATTTTTTAGGATAGATAACTGTGCTTTCCCTTTTTCTGTCAGGATGTAGGGTCCTCTACCGCCTTTCCTTCCTTTTTTCAGAATGAGCCCTTGTTGAATGAGATAGTGCATAATGATGTTGAATTTGCTTCGTGATCCACATTGGATGAGCGTTCGCTTCAGTAGCTCTTCTCGCCTTCGGTTTCCCTCATCCAATTCCTCGAGAATAATAACGGTTAACCGATCTTGCTCTTCACGAATCTTACTCACGTTCTATCACCCCATCTGATTGAAACAAGAACTCTTCCAAAGGGGCACGTAGATGGACACCAATATGATACTACGTTTTGGATTTCTTCTCGGATGGTTCGAGTTCCGTAGATTCCTCTTTCGGTGGTGTTGGCTTCGGTTTTGGTTTTGCTGCGGGCTTCGGCTTTTTCACGGGCTCCAGCCAGTCTAGGCTCGCATAGCGAGGTGGAAGATCTACGATGTCTCTTGGGAAGTATCGTTTCCCGTTGTGTAGGAAACTCGAAACCTTGTCCGTTATCTTGAATTTCACGTTTTAACCTCCATCTTGATTTTTCAATGTTTTAGACTCCTTAGAAAAGGGGGAGAATGGGTCACTGTCGTGTGGTTGTGGTCACCACACGCTGTATCAGGTGAGACCGGTGATCTCACAGATGCTTGTTGGGCGTTTGATGCGCGGAGTGATAACCTCGTACACTTTGCCGTCCAGGTTCATGTCCTTGTTCTGCAGCATGAACGTGGTGATGTCTTGGGCGATGCCGACTTCAAAGTTTTCTTGGCCCGGCTGACACACGAGCGCGTTGTCGATGCCTCCATCGCTGGCATACAGGCTGTCACTGATCAGGATTCGGTCGCGTCCGCCACCCAGCAACTCAGCTACCGCGTCAACCAAGAACTTATCCACTGTATCCCATTGTGCGAGTAACTGGGCATACCATGTGGATCGGATTGCCAAGTAGTAGGGACCGTAAAATCCATCAGCCAGCAATTCACCGATGGCTGCCGCGACATAGGTTAAGGCGTTAGCGCTCCAGTCTCCGCCCGCCGTCGTGTTTCGTCCGGTTGCGGTGGCCAAGCCTTCAATGCCTAATGCTTTCCAGCCCGTATACTGACCTGTTAAGAGAAGTTTGTCTTCTTCTTCAGCGACTTGTCTGGCTGCGTTCTCTGCGTGGGACGTTTCAATCGGGATACCACCGTTCCGGCTGCCGATCACATCTCGCCACAGCAGCTGGAAATCCTTGGAGATCACGGGCACGGACACGTCAAACTCGGCGAGTTCAACGCGGTCTCGAGCGCCCGTTTGGCCTTCCATCGTGATAATCGCTTGCCCCATGTCCGTCTGCTTGTACCCTCTCCACGTCTTGATGCCGGCGTGAGGCAGTTTAAAGACTGGAAAGAGTTTACGAGCAATTAACGCCGGGCGCACAGCTTCCACAATGCGCGTGTCAATGTAACGGATCTCCTCATCGGTCAGTTGTCCAGTCTCTAAGCCTACACGTCTCAAAGGTCGCATATTCAGTTCACTCCTACGCGGCAGCAATGCTGTGATAGCCCGCAGTGTTAATCAGCGCTGCAATCTCCGTATCCTCCGCAACATTACTGGACTCCAAAGCAACTGCAATAACAGCACCTGTAGCTCCTGCTGCCCCAACAGCTAGTTTAGCAACCTTGCCATCAGCAGCCAGCACCAGACGATCTCCAGGCGCCACGTTTTCGTTCGCCAGCAACAACACTTTCCCAATGTAGACACCCGTCAACAGTATAGCTCGGTCACCCACTGCGTACGCATCAGACTCCAGTTTGTCTGGAGCAACGTCGAGCTGCCCTAGAACGTTGAGGGCTTTCCCTGCAGCATCCTCTTTGACATCGCCATCGTCTGCGTCATGGATGACGAACCGTCCAGGCAGCATCTTCGCAGCTGTTGCATTAGCGCCTATCGTAACTTCTAATCGGAGAGGATCGCCGTCGATCACTATTTGGTTGGCAGGCTTCTGGATCCACGTGGTCATGCGAGTTGCGCCTCCATCTTACGTTTAGCAGCAGTGACAACACTGATGTCGCCAACCGTCATTCGTGGATCCTCTTCAATGTCGACTCCTGGTCCCGGTCGAATGTTCTTCCTGATCGTCTTCACCTCTAACTTGGCGTATTTAAGGACGTCTCGCATGTTTTGCAGTTCAGTGAGCGTTTTGCGGTGGAGATCCTCCACGCTGAAATGGCTTAATGGTCTAATTTCTTCAATGAGAGATGCTTTGGTCTGGGCTTCGAGCACGTCATTGGCCATTCCAAGCTGCTTCGTCAATTCCACATTGGTGACCTGGAGTTCTCTGATTTTGGTGCGGAGCGCCGCGTTCTCTGCCATGACCTCGTCGACCGCTTTCTCTGCTGGTTTCTCAATGGGCACGCATTTCTCGAGTTCAGAGTCCCAAGTCTCTTCACCGATGATGCAGCCATGTTCATCTTTCGGTTTTTCTCCGCCTTGCCCTTCTTGATCTGCCATTTACCATCACTTTTCTAGTTTGACGGGTTTATTTAGAGACGTGACCCGCACCGCTCGTCTTGTGATCCTAATCACCATGAACGAAACTGGGGAAGTAAACGCTTAGCGCGTTTAATTTCGTCTGCAGATGTTTTCTCGAGAGATTCAGCAGTCACGTCGTGCCCTTTAGCTTCCATCCTTTTCTCAACACGATTCTTCATCCAACTCCATTCAGCCTCGGAATAGTCACCTTTCTCGCGGTTCTCTTCCACGCCAAGTCGCGACCAAGCATTCATCAAACGGTCGTCAGGAACCAGCGGATACTTGAAGTTACAGGGATCTGCAAAATCGTCTTCGTCAACGTTAGCATATTCCTCTGGCTTCGTTAAGTGACCTTTTCCCTCTTTGAAGCTGATCGGGTACTTTCCACAGCGTGCCTTTGCAGCGTCCTCTTTCTTCTCCCGTTCACCTTCCTCTTGGTCTCCAGTGATCTTCGCGGCTAGTGCTTCTTCCAACGCTTTAATTTCTGCCTCAATGACAGTAAGTTCACCCTCCAACTCTTGCTTTCGTTCTTGCGGCAGCTCCTGGCGTGGATACAATATATCCATAATCTCGTTACGCCGTTTTCCAAGGTCACCAATCTTCTGCTTGATCTCTGCAGTGGACAATCCTTCGCCTTCTTGGTCAACACCTTCAGCCTTCCTTTTGATCTCGGCACAATAGGCCTCAGGGTCATCCTTGTCCTGGTTTTTGGCTACGCAATCCTCAAAACTTTCATAGTCTGCGAATGGATCTGCTGCCGCCTTGATTGCCGAGTCTATGCCGATGCCACATAATGGCGGGGCACATCGTGCTTTAGGAACGCCTACAGCTACATGGTCGATCAAGATGTTTCGCTGCACAAAATCGTAATGTTTCCCGTTGAATTCTCCCGGTGTCGCATCATATTCATAAAAGAAGCCGATGCTGACGCCTTTCCTAGTTCCCTTTTTGACATCCTTGAGAAAGGCTCGTGGTGTCTTGCTTTTAAAGAAGCGCAGATGAGTTTTGATTCCGTTCTTGGCGAAGCGCGGGCGTTCAGCACGACCGATGATCAGCTTTCGATCCATAAGAATCAACGTGTCAGGGTGTTCCTCTTTGACCAGCCACGCCGCGTCAGCCGTCCAGGCAGCATTTCGCAATTCATCAGCTGGCTTATAGGCCATGCCTTCCGGGTAACGGAATACGCCTTCTCTGGCAATCACTGCTGGTATGACCAGGCAGCATTCACTATCTTCAACAATATGCGCGGCGTCTAGCAGCGCATAGTCTACGCCAAATTTTCTCACGTCTTCTCCTCCTTCTTAATTACTTGAGAACCAGGAACGGTCTGCTTCTGCAACAGACCTAAAATGAGGTCTCCGCCTTCTATTTCATCGAGAGGCGGATCTTGTGCGGCTCGGATCTCATTCACGGTCATCCAGTTGGTCTGGAGTTGCGTTGCTTGGGCTTTGCTCAGTTCTGTCAAAGCTTTATCTTTCTCGTTGATTTCAAACCCGCCAAGCCAATTAATCTTATAATCCGTAACATTGGTTTTGATCTGCCCGAGTTCAATGAGTTTGTCAATCAAAAACCGTAGGCTAGGTTCATAGCGGCTTTGGGCATCCGAGATGAGTTTAAAATATTCTCGCTCATTCACTTCAGACCCTGCGAGTTCGCCAGCCTGAGCACCCCGTAATATCGCCAGCGGAACCGTGGACCCGGCACTGATGTTTTCCATAATCGCCATGTAATAGTGTTCCGGGTTCAGCGCCCGTCCAGCCAGCCCCTTAAACTCAATTTGCTGCTTCTCGTTATGCAAAAAATATGTGCGTGCATGAATGTTAGCGAAGGCGCCGCTGGCCTCGAACTCGTCCAGCTGCTTTTTGCCAGCGCCTTCAATGGTGATGTCCGGAAACCCAGATCCATATCGATATAGGGTTTGCCCCATGCCCCATCTGATATTGCGCAGGTTGGTGAGGTCATCCCAGACCGGATGTAACACGCTGACGCCCTGCCACGGATGCTCCAGCAGACGTGTTGCAACATGAATAACACGTGAATGATGTACGTGCAGGCGACCGGCATGACCAGCGGATTTAATGATCTTGTACACGACCGGCAGGCCATACCGTTCACTATTAGAGTCTCGCTCCCAATCTACTCCAGAAATTTGTTCAGGCCCATAAGCATACAGATCATCAATCTTTGAAGGCGAGTCAAGAGGATCCTTCAACGATTCCTCCTTATCTTCATAGCCGATGACGATGATCGCCCAACCGTAGCCTCGCTCAAAAATCGCCATCTGCGTAAACACGTCTTTGGCGTTTAGCTCAGAGAATGCTTCTTGGACAGCTTGGTCAACGTTTTCGTCAGGTGTTTCTGCTGTGTCCTCGATATCAAACCAGTTGTCAAAAATGTCGTGCGCCACTGAGAACACGATGCGGTGGGCGACCGGCTCTCGCTTAATGGCGAAAGAGCGATCAGCATCAGTTATCGGCTCCCCGTATTTGGCGCCTAACCCTGGGTTCGTATAGGGAATGCGGATGCTTGGGCCTGTCTGAGCTGATTCTGTAGCAACTCGTGGTTTGCGACGCAAAAATTCGAGGATTCCCAACGATACTCATAGAGAAAGTGAACGTTGGAATGAAAAAGGCTTATTCTGAGCCTGAAATGATAGGAGAAGCCCATAATAAGAGTTTTAATGGAATAGCAACCATGTATAGGTGAGATGCGATGCAACTCACGCCACAGATGTTTCAGGCCTTAAAGCTACAGCTGCAAGGGGCTTCCCCGTACGAGATCGCTCGCATCCAAAAACGGAACCCCCCAGCCGTATACGACAGCTTGAAAGCAGCCAAACGCAACTTCTGGATCGTCAAGCTGCAATTGGAAGAACTGGAACTCCTCGGGTTCTCAGCGAAAATTCCACCACCCAACACAGCTGATGAAGAAGCCTCAACACAGGAAAGGTAAACTTACGAAGGAGGC
>Ga0224501_10003077_pt1 | contig 13128 bp, 15 predicted proteins | sample SF_Oct11_sed_USG_4_FD_169105 | JGI IMG/M metagenome (GOLD analysis project Ga0224501, IMG submission 169105) | Sediment microbial communities from San Francisco Bay, California, United States - SF_Oct11_sed_USGS_8_1 | ecosystem: Environmental > Aquatic > Marine > Sediment | place: USA... | reverse complement strand
AGCGTTAGAGACATGGAATGCGCTCGCCGGCTTAAGGTTCTCGCTGTAGGTGTAACAACCGGTTTCTCCTCTATAGAAGAATTAACCCGCGCTGGCGCAGACTACCTAGCCTCCTCATCCACAGATATCCCCAGTCTATTACAAAAGCTTAACACTAAAAATTGAAAATATAACATGGTGATTAAAATGGATTTGCACCTCCTAAGCGACGGATACTTCACCCTGGACAAAAGCTTCCTCGTATACACGAAGTATCAAGGGCAAATCTACGAGGCAGCTCTGAAGCCTCTGTTAATCATAGCTGGCAAGGAGAAGATTCTCGTAGAAACTGGAATTGGAGACCTTCCGGAGGCGTATAGAAAGTTCCATACCGTAAAGAGAAAGCCGGAGCAAGCGCTCAGGGCGCAACTTCAGAAGCACAGAATAAAGCCAGAAGAGATTACTTTGGTGATTAACACGCACCTTCACTTCGACCACTGCGGCAACAACGCATTATTCTCAAACGCAAAATTCTATGTGCAAGCTGAAGAGCTACGCTACGCCTACGCCCCAGACAGATTCCAAAAGGCAGCATACCTCAGAAAATTTTTTGATGCAAGCCTTGATTACGTACCCGTACGCGGAAAACATCAACTAACCGACAACATAATTTTGGTTCCTACGCCCGGGCACTCCATTGGGCATCAGTCGGTTCTGATCAAAGGAGAGCGAAAGAACTACGTGTATTGTGGTGACGCCGCGCCTCTTAGAGAAAATCTGGAGAAAAGAAACATTCCCGGAGTCCTCTACCGTGCTGACCAGGCGTTAAAGTCCATAGACAAGCTTAGAAGCATAAAGAACGCAGTTTACATTTACTCCCATGACAACGAACAGCTTCAGATTTAATGGTTAAATAGAACAGGAAATTACAAATCCTTAGAAATCAATTTTCTCACAAAGCAACAATAGTCTATCGAGCAAAATCGTACTTGGAATGTGGAGCCTTCATGGACTTCATAAAAACTGCACAAGTATCTCTTAATCTTTCTTTTGAGAATATTCCTTCCACATTGAAAGACTGTATTATCACCTTGTTCTGCTTTCCCTTTTATAACCTCAATGGTTTTCTGTTTGCTGGTGACCCATTCGAAGACTTTCCTAAGAACATCAATACCCATTCTGTGAAGGGAATAGTTACAGTCTCTACGTTCTATTGTCTACCAATGATCTTCTTTTCAACAACGTTTTGTGCAGTTTTTCTACTTGTTTCCTGCTAATGTAACCTTTGTGAGGACGAAAGCCTCCTGAGAATCCCTTAGGAATATGCAGTAATTCATGAATCAACGTCTTTTCCTTCTCTTCTTCACTTAGACTATCATATCTTTCAGAGATGACTTCAATAACATATGCTGGTGGTTTTAGCAGTGCCTCTTGCCATATCTTTCCTAACCCATGTATACGAGCAACTGTACGTTTAGATTTTGAACCCTTACTCCGATAACAATACACGAATTGAGGTACAACATGAAATAAGTCCAGACTATCTACGACTTCATTCACTAACCTCTTGACATCTGGAGCTTCCACATATTTCAATGGCAAGCTTGCTACCACTCCTAACATTCAGCAGATAATTGAATACATCACCTATCAAAGTTTGGATTGAGAATTAATAGAATTTGGAAGAAATACTAGTCTTAAAGGATTTCATGTGTAGAGTCAACAAGTTTTAAGTTCTCAAAAGATAAGTAAATATAAAATTGGTATTCTTGAAAGGCTTTCTCTCTTTCAATGATACCGACTAAATTGGAATGGAGGTGAGAATATGTTATTCTTACAGATTGCTACATTTCCTCCTAATAATGGACCTGATATTGGGAAGCAAGGTTTGAAGGCTATGGAGATGCCAGTACCCCCTTATGTAAAGATTGTAGGTAGGTGGGTTACTTGCGGTGGTCAAGTTGGCACAAAGTTTTACAGTATTTACGAAGTGGAAAAGGGAAAGGTGGAAGAAGGATTCAAGTGGATACAACAATCAAGTATTCCGTTTGAAAGCATTGAAGGAATGAGGTCCAAGGTAGAGATTTTAACACCAGTGGAAGAAGCAATGGCAATGATAGCACTAGCTCCACCTTAAGTAGGCATCCTTCAACAATCACAGTCTAAAAAATCTCCGATCCACATTCCCCCTCTTTTAATTGAATTAACTGAATATTAAGATGGAAACATAGCAAGGGTAACTGCGATGACTCCCCTACTATTCCAGTTTCTTCCTAAATCTTTAGATTATCGAATTGGCGGTTCGAAAATCCTAATAGATCAAGAAAAAAAATCTTTTAAGATATTGCGTAGTATCTTTACTTTTAACATTGTTTGGAACGGTAGTTACAGAAAGAAGTTTTGTTCTCTCTTTTTTTCATGTGTAATAAATGAATTTGCTGATTAGGAATGCGTGAATGTTTGGTGTGGTTGTTAGGTTAGTTGGATCAATCACTGGCGTCTTTGTATCAAAAAAGGCGTGATAGTATATGGTTAGAGCAGGGGGGTCTCGTAGAGAGAGGGGGACCCCCCCTATAAATAGGGAGCCATTGGGATTCTAATCTTAGAACCTTAATTGGTTGATTGAAAAACCATGAGGATGGAGCAAGGCTTAAGATTTGGCTGGTTTAGTCCGAGTTGGAGAGGGGATATTACGATGCGTGGTTGGCGATATGTGTTGATGGCGTTGGGAGTTTTTGTATGGGCAGTAGCAGTCTTATTGATGGTGGAAGGAAGCATTTTGGGAGCGAGGACTACTGGTGTAGCAACCCTGTTGGGTATGGTGGGAATGTTCATAATACTCGTCACATACGTGAATGCGTTGATGTTGGGAAAAGCCGAGAAATCCTGGAGGAAGATTTGAGTAACTGTTAACTTCCCTTTTTTCTGTTCTGTAGTTGTTTATGCTCTTCGCTTTCTGGCATATTTGAAGCGTAACCCAAAAATATCTGGATTAACGAACTAAGAGTTAGCTAATCTTTGGTACAACTTGAAATGATGTGTTGTTTGATAACGATACTAATGGTTTAAACTCTGGCTGAAGAGGTGTAAAATAAATGGGCAGACAAGAACGATGCCCCCAATGTGGGAGCAAAAAGATTGTGATAACTGATGATCTGAAAAAATGTAAAGTTTGCAAATATACATGGACAGGAAAACCTAGAGGGAAAACTTCTAAGAAAGATAAAGTCCGATTTTAGGTAAGTGCAGAAGTACATTGGTTATATCATGTTCATTGTCCTAGATGTTGAAAAATAACTACTCTGATCTCATAAAATAGATCGGTTCATCTGCTGAAGATAACAGAAGCTTACGATATGCCTCCATCGCTTCTTCTCGCTTTCTTCCTTTCAAGTCTAGTATTTCTGTTTCCAGTATTTCTATCTCCAATTTTCTTACTTCTCTAGTCGATCTAGACAATTCTTTCTCCTTCCTAAGAATTATTACGGTTATACAGAACTTTTATGATGTTTCTCTTCATATTTTCTATACACCTCCATGAACAACTATTGAGGAAATAGTTTTGGGTAAGTGTGTTGTCTGTGGCAAAGAAACCTACAAAGTCCTGTTCAGTGATGCTATAGTCAAAACATATATTTGTTCAGAAAAATGTCTAAAGGAATACTTCAAACCTGTAAAAGGATTAAAGACCAGAGTTGCATGCATGCAGAAACCCAACGCTCCTACCCACATGCAGTATTTGTTAAATAATATGTATTAATTCAAATACATGGACACAAGTTTATAAGCAACTCTAAGGTAAGCATTTCAGAATTAGTGTTCTAAACGAAAACTAGTTCTTTCAGCGAATCGGAGGTGCAATCTAGATGTCATATGGAAGAAGAGAACCAAGAGAAACGCATAAGGCAGTTTGTGCTGAGTGTGGCCAGGAATGTGAAGTTCCGTTCAAACCTGATGGAAGCAGACCCGTATACTGCCGAGAATGCTACGCAAAGAGAAGACCCCCAAGAAGAAATAGATACTAAGCTCACAAGCTAACATCTATTCTCATTACACAATCTTTTCCATATCCACATTTTTTTCTTTCAATACTTTATAGTATACATGCATGTAGAGGTATGAAGAGATTATCGCTTAAACAAACAATCAAAGAACCCGTTAAATGCATGTAGAAGAACCCCAAATCTTCTACTCACGTGCAGTATTTATAAATAATATTTAACAATTCAAAGATAGAGTGGAAAAAGAAAGGCATGCATGCCTATCCCCTAATTTTTTTAAACAATTGATTAAAAACAGAAGGATGCAACAAGGCTTAAATCTTGACTGGTTAGATTGTCTTGGAAGGGGATATAACGATTGGCAATCGGGAATATGGATTACTTACGTTAGGAGTGTTGTCGGAAGTAATTGCAGCTATTGTGATGATATGGAATATCTTGGGTGATGGAACTATACCCGGAGCAATCACTTTGGGAGTGCTGGGAATAATCTTCGTAGCTGTTTCATGGAAAGCCAAGAAATCTTAGAAGGAAACTTGAATACCCATTTATTACTAATAGTCATAGTCTGCAGAAGAAAACATTCTAAGTGACATTATATTATTTCTTAAACAAACAATCAAAAACCAGTCAAATGCATGTAGAGAGTTAATTATGTAACCAATTTGTGTAAAACTAACAACGAACAGTTAACCCTAGTTTGAACCATAAGAACTTCAAAGGGGTCTAAAGAAATATCTGGGCCACAGAGGCCACTGAGTTGGAATGGATGTTTCAAAGTCAACTTTTAAGTCCATGCCAACCCTGATTTTTTCAGGCTCCACATCACGAATCATGCCTGGTAGATGAGGGCCATCTTCCAGTTTCACGATGCCTACAGTGTAAGGCACCATGGATTGAAATTGCACTGGTGAAACGTGAATCACCGTGTAGCTGAGCAGTTTCCCCTCCCCTTTGAGTTCAACCCATTTGAAATCTGTGGAAAGGCATTTGGTGCAAACGGGTCTTGGCGGCAGAAGCAGGGTTCCACATTTGCTGCATTTGGCGGCCATAAGCTTTCTTTCACTCACAAACTTGTAGAAGCTTTCTATGGTGAAGGGATGAGTCTCTGACAAGCTTTATCCCCTCCTGTAAATGTGCACGGCGGCGGTGGCTCCAGACCCTCCAACATTGTGACTCAAGGCTATTTCGGCTCCGCTCACTTGTCTTCTCTCAGCCTGCTCCGTTAGTTGCAAGTATATTTCGTAGGCTTGGGCGGTTCCAGTTGCCCCAACGGGATGCCCCTTCGACTTCAATCCTCCACTCGTGTTAACGGGAATCTCTCCATCAAGTGTGGTCGAGCCTTCTTCCACTAGGCTTCCACCTTTTCCAGGCTTACAAAGGCCGAGGTCTTCGTAGGCTATGATTTCGGCGATGGTGAAGCAGTCGTGGACCTCAGCGATGTCTAAATCTTTGGGCTTTACATCAGCCATTTTGTAAGCTTCTTGTCCTGCGAGTCTGCCTGCTTTCAGGGTTGTAAGTTCTTCTCTTTCGTAGATGCCTATAGCGTCGCTGGCTTGCCCTGAACCTATGATGTGGACGGGAGTGTCTGTGAATTTTTTGGCAAGATCTGGGCGGGTTAAAATTAGGCAACTGGCTCCGTCGGTTATTAAGGAGCAGTCGTACAATTTTAGGGGCCAAGCAATCACTCTAGATGACATCGCTTTTTCCAGAGTCACTTCTTTCTGCATGTGAGCCTTCGGGTTTAAAGCTCCATTATGATGATTCTTCACAGCAACTAGGGCCATCTGCTCTTCTGTTGTGCCGTATTTGTGCATATGAGCCGTAGCCATGAGGGCGTATAATCCTGGAAACGTTATTCCATGCCATTGTTCGAAGGGGAAGTCGGAGGCCATGGCCAGAAACTCAGTTACTTCCGACGTAGTTCGATGTGTCATTTTTTCCACTCCGCCAACCATCACAATGTCGTGCATGCCAGAAAGAACGGCGAAGATTCCGGTTCTTAGAGCGGCTCCAGATGAAGCGCAAGCAGACTCAAGTCTCATTGCAGGCTTTGGCAACAGACCAGCCCAGTCAGCTAAGGTCGGCCCAGTGTGACCCTGATGTTCGTAGGATTCACCCATATGACCCACAAATAAGGCTTCAATATCTTTTGCCGGGTTTAAGTTGGGGCATCTTTCAAAGGCTTCTTTCACAGCCTCCGCGAAAATTTCTCTGCCGTAAATTCCCTCTAATCTTCCAAACTTAGACAACCCTGCTGACACAATTGAAACTAGGGGCTTTCGAACCAAGAATGGATCCTCCAATCAGAGTATAAGTTACCTACAGAGTTCCGTAATAATGCCAAACGAATATTTAAGCCGTCTTCTTGTCTGTTTATACTTCACTTTCGCTTGCGTGCGCTAATTCTGCAACACTTATAAATTTAATTGAACTGAATAAAAGTGGAGGCAGAAAAGTTGGAAGAAAAAGAACAGATGGTGCTTGAAGCTATGGAAAAAGCGGGAAAACCAGTGAGACCCGGAGATGTTGCAAAGTCGGTCGGTCTAGCCAAAGACGAAGTCTCCAAGATCATAAGAAGTTTGAAAAAGAAGGGGAAGGTTACTTCTCCCAAAAGATGCTTTTATGCGCCAGCTAAATAATAACTTAAGTTTTGCGTGCGCATAATAAGCTTAGGTCCTTTTTGCCCTTCCCTTATTTTTTTCAGTAGGCGTTCATTCTTAAAATAGAACTTAGTTCCAGAAAATTTTAAGAGCACTTGTCTTTATTTCTCTTTCTTGAGTGATGGGGGGCTCAAACGAGTTTTATAAAATTTTCCGTCGCTGAGAGAGAAAGGAGTTCTCGGCTACCCTCCATCACCAAGAAATTTCTTTCAAAGTATCAAGATTTAAAGTTTGTTATATAGTTATAGAAAAATCTGCGAATTATTTTTGTGTTTGTTGATTGTAGGCGCTTCCTTAATAACAAAGGTTTTATTTTTTGGAAGACTACTCTGAGATGAGGTCTAGATTTTGTTAGGGCTGGAAACAGACGCGTGCACACGCAGAAGCAGAAAGTCAGCAAGGCGAAGAGTTAGGCACGACATAGTAATCGGGATTCTAGAGGCAGCACGGCATGGAAAACTAAAGACTCATATAATGAAGGAAGTTAAGCTAAATTTCAGGCAAATACAATATTATTTGAGTCAGTTGTTATCTAAGAATTTTATTAAGAAAGAAGGTAACTTTTATAGAACAACAGAAAAAGGCTTGGACGTTATCGAAGCTTGTAAAATTTGCCAACAGCTCATAGAACAGTAATCTCGCGCGCGGAGTGTTTTGTTGTTTAACTACGCAACGATATATGTGTGTGCGCACCCCGGTCTTGACATAGATGGTTACGTCCGGAGAAGTATTTTAAATCTCCAAGCCCGTATTAATGTATAAATCTATGTGTAAAAGGAAGTAATTAGCGTGAGTTACAAGACTATTATTCTTGAAAAAGAAGACGGCGTTGCCACTATAACCCTCAACCGACCTGCCAGCTTCAACGCCCTTGACTTCGAAATGGGCAAAGAACTCGTTGACGCCATTGAAAAATGTACAAAAAATGTTCGAATCAAGGTTCTAATCGTTACCGGTGCTGGAAAGGCCTTCTGCTCAGGTGGCGACTTGAAAGCCGTGAAGGAATGGTCAGGCGAAAACCTTGGCGATTTCTTTCGACAACTCACAAAGTTTCTAGATCGGGTGATTTTGGATATCCGGATGATGCCGAAGCCGGTGATTGCATCTGTTAACGGTCCTGCCGCTGGTGCTGGATTCAGCCTTGCTTTGGCGTGCGACCTAAGGATCGTCTCTGACAGGGCAATCTTTAGGCAGGCGTTCACTAGCGTCGCTCTTGTTCCTGACTGCGGTTGGACCTTCCATTTGCCTAAGCTGGTTGGTCTTGGAAAGGCCAGCGAACTCATTTTTCTTGATAAAGTCCTAACCGCTGGAGAAGCAAAAAGATTGGGCTTGGTTAATGAGGTTGTTCCTGAAGCGAAATTGAAGGAAGCCACACTGGAGATTGCAAAGCGACTAGCCAGAGGACCTAGTCTAGCCTTTGCCAGAGCCAAAGCTCTCCTAAACAGAGCCTTAACCTCTAGCTTAGAGTTTCAACTCGAAAATGAACGTCAGGGGATAGCTTTAAGCGGTGAAACCGAAGATTTTCGAGAAGCTTTGTCAGCTTTCTTCGAGAAAAGGAAACCGAAATTTCAGGGAAAGTGAACACCAGCTTTCACTTATTTCTTCTGCATCGCACACACGTCCAAAAAGAGACGTTAGGAACCGGCCATTCATGCTTCAAACGGGTATTTAAAATCCAAAGGCGGTTTCTTTCAGAAAATCTTGTAGTGAGTAATCGTCAAATTATCAATTTCTTCCAGTCAAAAAAAGTGAAAATTATGAAAGAGGCGGCCATTGTTGGCGTGGGATGCACAGGCTTCAGGTCAATTACACCAGAAGTGTCTTACAAAGAACTGATGTTTGAAGCGCGCGCATATTTAGGGTTTTATTTTACGTTAGCCTTATATGATAAGTTGCGCCTAAAAAAATTCAAGGTCGTGTGAATTATGGCTAGAGACGAAAGAGTAGCTATTTGCAATGGAGGTATATTTCGCCCTGATCTTTGGCATGGGGAGAATGCAGAAGAAGGCGTAGCTATAGCTTATCAAGATTTGCTTAAGAACGTGCCTAACTTAACGGCAGATGACATAGATGCACTTTGTATGAGCTATTTTAGTGATCACTTGAATGGGCAGTTGTGTATGGGATGGATAATACAGGACTATTTAGGCTTGCATAATAAGCCAGGTTACAGAGTTGAGTCCGGTGGATCCACATCAATAGATGCCGTAGTTAATGCTTACTATATGATAAAGTCAGGAATGTTTGATGTTATATTGATTCCTGGCTGGGAGTGGATGTGCGAGGTTGACGTTGCTACAACAAATGAAATGATCGCCTCAGCTGCAGATACTGATTGGGACTTTCCAGTTGGTGGATATTACAATGCGTACTATGCTGCCCTTGAAGTTAGACATATGCAATTATACGGAGAAACCTGTGAAGATCTTGGCAGGATTGCCGTTAAAAACCACAACAATTCCACTCATTGGCCCTATTCTCAATGGGTGAGCCAGCACGGTACTGCCCCCATAACACTGGATGATTACTGGAAGAGCAGACTAGTATGCTGGCCCTATAGAGTTCTCAACACTGCTGTGATGAGTGAAGGGGCCTGTGTTCTATTGATGGCAACAGAATCAAAAGCTCGCCAGTTCACTGATACACCTATGTGGATAACGGGAGTTGGTTTAGGGACAGATTCGATGAGACCGGGAGATAGAACGGTTGATTTTGCCTATGAAGGGATGAAGGACGAGGCGAAGATATATCCCGACTTTGTTGAGCCGATAAAAACGCCTTATCCAGACATGGCAAACTTCGCCTCTTTACATATAGCGGCAAAAAGAGCATACGCTCAGGCACGTATAACCAATCCACTAAAAGAATTAGATCTGATAGAGCTTTTCGCTCCCTATGACGGCGTTGAACTTTGTTTATGGGAAGATTTGATGCTTTGTCCTAGAGGAGAAGGAAAAACCCTGATAAGGGGAGGAGTAGTTGAATATGGTGGTGAATGCCCGTCCAACCTCAGCGGAGGTTTGACAGCGTCAGGGCACCCTGTAGGCGCTACAAGTCTTTATTATACACTCTTTCTACATTGGCAGCTTGCTGGAAAGATAAAAGAAAAATGTGGCCTGGACGGTTTACAGGTACCAACTGCAAGAAAAGCGCTTATTACCGGGCATGGTGGAACTGGTTGTCAGGGGGCAGTGGTAATTTTCGAAAGTGATTAAAAAGGAGAGAATAAAATGACAGAAGTTGGAAGGGAAGAAATAAAACTAAAAGTAAGAAAAATAAAGCGTACAAAGCGTGAAAATAAATACAAACATTATCCGATAGTAGAGGACCACTCAACGTATGCTCATGAATACTGGGAACCGATAGTTAATACAGGATTATGGTCAATTAAGGGGCATCAGATTGCAAAGGGCCCCTGGGGCGGGGGTACAGTTGAAGAAGCTTTAAAGAGAGAGCCTAAAGAATTCATGGTGATAGACCGCGCCGCTTTTGCATTATACTCCCACAGTTATGGGCTGGTTTCGCCTTTCTTTAAAGGGTTATTAGAAGGAAAGCTAAAAGGAACAAAATGTCCCAAGTGCGGCACAGTATACTGTCCTCCCAGGGCTCATTGTTGGAATCCCAAATGTAGAGTAGCTGATTGTAAATGGGTAGACCTTCCATTGACAGGTGTAATCCATACTTTTACCGTGCAGTGCCTTGCGGCAGCTCCTTTTGAGCACCAATTGCCGTTTTCAATGGGTTGGGTCAAAATCGATGGTGCTGATACCACTTTAGCTATGATGTTGCATATACTCCCAAGGGAACTCTTCATCGGGCAAAAGGTAAAAATTGAATTTTTGCCGAAGGAACAGCGAAAGGGGGATTTGACGGATTGCTATGCAGTGGCAGTCCCAGGACAGAAGGTTCCAGAATGGGCTTGTCTCCAGAAGGATCCAAAGGAGTTAGAATCGTTGGAAGCATCAATGAAACAAACTATTGAGTTCATCAAGAAGAGGTACGGTGTAGACAATAGCCCCAAAGTTCGGGGTTGGTAACTGGCAGGTGGTTTAGACTAAAATGCGGAGCAGTCAACTCTAATCGTGCGCGCAGTAAGTGTTTGTAAATCATGAGCTTGTTCTACCTGAAAATGCTTGGCTTTTGCTTCCGTTTGTGAGAAAACGTTTTTCTCTTTCAAAACCAGTGTGGCTACGAAATAGCACCCTTTGCCAAACAAATATCTTTAAGTATAATTATCGTAAACACAACACCGGGTGAACTTCAAATGAAAGAGGCAATAATTCTGGCCGGAGGAGAAGGATGGAGACTCAAACCGGCCACATGGGTTCCAAAACCCCTCTTAAAAATAAACAAACAAACCTTGATAGATCGCCAGATAAGCTGGCTTCAATCCCACGGCTTCGAAAACATAGTCATAGCATCCAACAAGGCAGACCTCACAAAACAGCCCGTCACATACTCCTTGGAAGAGGACACCCTAGGAACAGGCGGAGCTACCAAAGAAGCATTCGATCAAATCCAAGGAAACATAGCCTACGTCATGAACGTTGACGACATCGTCTTCTACGATCCCAACGAACTCTTCGACTACGCAGGCAAGGGAGCAGGAGTACTCCTGGCCAAACCAACCCTACCCTTTGGCAGAGTAACCCTCCAAAACGGGATAAACGTCGTCAGATTTCAGCAGAGGTCAACCCTAGACTTCTACGTCAGCTCAGGCCACCACGTATTCAAAAAAGCGGTGGTGGAAAAATTCTTCCCAGACAAAGGCGACTTTGAATTCACCGCCATGCAAAGACTGGCAGACAAAAAAATGCTTCAAGGATACACCTATCATGGAATGTGGTTCACTCTCAACACCATGAAAGACCTCCTTCAGGTAAGAACATTCTTTAAATCTTGACTATGGCAATTTCTCTGAAGAACTCCACAAATACTGAAAATAGTCCCTAGCAAACGTCACCAAACCCATATGATTCGACCAAATAACCAACGTAGGCTTATCTTCTCCAAGAAAAAGCAATGCTTCTTTACTGTCGACAATAACACCACCACCAAACAAACCGTCACGAACCCTAGCCTCTCCAACGTTAGCAACTTTCTCAACATCCCAATCTGTAGTAACCATAATGTGAACATTAACCCCGCTGTCCCGTAACCGACTCAACATGGAAACAACAGCACCCACAAAATCCTTCGCAAAAGCAGGCGCCGCAACCATCAACTCCTTCTTGGCGCTACTCAACATTTCCCTCAACTTCGCCAAAACGCTAAATTCGCCGCGCAAAATCCAAATGTCGGGCTTCTCCAGTAGCTCCCTCCGTTCATACAAAGGCTGAAGCTCCCCCAAAACAACACGCCTCCAACCACTCACCATATCTTCTAGTCGCAGCCTAGCAGCCTCCAAAGCCTCAGAAGGAGCCTTTGGAAAATAACGACTGGGCCTACCTCGCTCAGCCTCGATCCAACCCTTTCTCTCCAGCGAGTTTAGAGTTTCGTAAACCTTAGAATAGGGGACGCTTCCATGCTCACTAACCTCGCTGGCAGTCATAACCCCCCGTTCAAGCAAGATCAAATACGCTCTGGTCTCGTAGTCGGTTAATCCCACCTCACGCAAAACTTTCCTTGCTTCCTCGCTGACAGGCGCAGACAACCTTTCTCACCTTATGAAACGTTTGGAAACCTTCTTATACGTTATGTAACTAGCCTAAAAATATTACACCTCTCAGTGGTGTCAAAATGCAAGTCATCAAAGAAACAAAAACGATATGTCCAGAATGTTTCAAAGTCCTAGACGCCACCATATTCGAAAAAGACAACAAAGTTTACATAGAGAAGGAGTGCCCAAAACACGGAAAGTTTCAGGACGTTTACTGGTCAGATTATGAACAATACCAACGAGCCGAACGGTTCAGATGTGATGGCGACGGACTTCGAAACCCCCGCACCACAACGAAACTGGACTGTCCCCTCGACTGCGGCATTTGCCCCCAACACAAGTCTCACACAACCCTCGCCATCATCGATGTAACCAACCGATGCAACCTTAAATGTCCAGTCTGTTTCGCCAACGCCGCCGCTGCAGGATACGTCTACGAGCCTTCAAAAGAACAGATCATAGAGATGCTTGAAAACTTAAGACGCAACGATCCTGTGCCCCCACCAGCCCTACAGTTTTCAGGGGGAGAGCCCACAATTCGAAGAGACCTCTTCGACCTCATACGGGCAGCAAAAGAACTTGGATTTCATCACGTAGAAGTCAACACGAATGGTCTCCGCCTAGCGCAAAGCGTGGACTACTGTCGTGGTCTGATGGAAGCTGGAATGAGCACACTGTATTTACAATTTGACGGCCTAACATCTGATGTCTACAAGTTCACACGTGGAGCCGATCTTCTTGACGTAAAAATGAAGGCTATTGAAAACTGTCGTGAAGCAGGACTGGAAAGCGTAGTTTTAGTGGTTACTTTGGTCAAGGGGGTCAA
>Ga0224501_10003076_pt1 | contig 13129 bp, 14 predicted proteins | sample SF_Oct11_sed_USG_4_FD_169105 | JGI IMG/M metagenome (GOLD analysis project Ga0224501, IMG submission 169105) | Sediment microbial communities from San Francisco Bay, California, United States - SF_Oct11_sed_USGS_8_1 | ecosystem: Environmental > Aquatic > Marine > Sediment | place: USA... | reverse complement strand
GGTCGTGTGAATTATGGTTAGCAACGAGAGAGTAGCTATCTGTAATGGCGGCATATTTCGCCCTGATCTCTGGCACGGAGAAAACGCAGAAGAAGGCGTAGCTATAGCTTATCAAGATTTGCTTAAGAACGTGCCCAACTTGACGGCAGAGGACATCGATGCCCTCTGTATGAGCTATTTTAGCGATCACTTGAATGGTCAGCTGTGTATGGGCTGGATAATACAAGACTATTTAGGCTTACATAACAAGCCCGGTTACAGAGTTGAATCCGGCGGATCCACATCAATAGACGCCATAGTCAACGCATACTACATGATAAAATCAGGAATGTTTGACGTCATATTGATTCCCGGATGGGAATGGATGTGCGAGGTCGACGTTGCCACAACAAATGAAATGATCGCTTCAGCGGCAGATACCGATTGGGACTTTCCAGTCGGCGGATATTACAATGCATACTATGCCGCCCTTGAAGCTAGACATATGCAATTATATGGAGAAACTTGTGAAGACCTTGGCAGGATCGCCATTAAAAACCACAATAATTCCCTTCGCTGGCCTTTTTCTCAATGGGTGAGCCAGCACGGTACTGCTCCCCTAACACTGGAAGATTACTGGAAAAGCAGAATGGTAAGCTGGCCCTATAGAGTTCTCAACTGCGCGGTCATGAGTGAGGGTGCCTGTGTTCTATTGATGGCCACAGAATCAAAAGCTCGCCGGTTCACGGATACACCAATGTGGATCACGGGAGTTGGTCTGGGAACCGATTCAATGAGACCCGGCGATAGAACGGCCGATTTTGCTTATGAAGGGATGAAGAACGAAGCAAAAATATATCCTGACTTTGTTGCGCCGATAAAAACGCCCTATCCCGATATGGCAAACTTCGCCTCTTTGCACATAGCAGCCAAAAGGGCATACCCTCAAGCAGGCATAACCAATCCACTGAAAGAATTAGATCTGATAGAACTTTTCGCTCCCTATGACGGCGTTGAACTTTGTTTATGGGAAGATTTGATGCTCTGTCCCAGAGGAGAAGGAAAAACCCTGATACGGGAAAAACTAGTTGAATATGGTGGTGAATGCCCGTCCAACCTCAGCGGAGGTTTGACAGCGTCAGGGCATCCTGTAGGTGCCACAAGTCTTTATTATACACTCTTCCTATACTGGCAGCTCGCCGGAAAGATAAAAGAAAAATGTGGGCCCGATGGTCTACAGGTGTCAGACGCAAGAAAAGCGCTTATTACCGGGCATGGTGGAACCGGTTGCCAAGGCGCAGTGGTAACCTTCGAAAGTGAATAAAAAGGAGAGAAGAAAATGACCGAAGTTGGAATGGAAGAAATAAAACTTAAAGTAAGAAAAATAAAGCGTACAAGGCGAGAAGCAAAATACAAACATTATCCGGTCGTAGAAGATCACTCAACACCGGCTCATGAATACTGGGAACCGATAGTTAGCCGAGGATTATGGTCAATTAAGGGACATCAGATTGTGAAAGGTCCTTGGGGTGCGGGCACAGTTGAAGAATCGTTGAAGAGAAAGCCTAAAGAATTCATGGTAATAGACCGCGCCGCTTTTGCATTATATTCCCACAGTTATGGACTGGTTTCACCCTTCTTCAGAGGATTATTAGAAGGAAAGCTAAAAGGAACAAAATGTCCCAAGTGCGGCACAGTATACTGCCCTCCCAGAGCTCATTGCTGGAATCCCAAATGCAGAGTAGCCGATTGTGACTGGGTAGATCTTCCATTGACAGGTGTAATCCACACTTTTACCGTACAGTGCCTTGCGGCAGCTCCCTTTGAACACCAATTACCGTTCTCAATGGGCTGGGTCAAAATTGATGGGGCGGATACGACTTTAGCCATGATGTTACATATACTCCCAAGGGAACTCTTCATCGGGCAGAAAGTAAAAATCGAGTTTCTGCCGAAGGAGCAGCGAAAGGGAGATTTGACAGATTGCTATGCGGTGGCAGTTCCTGGACAGAAGGTTCCAGAATGGGCTATGCTCCAAAAGGACCCAAAGGGGCTAGAATCTTTGGAAGCATCAATGAAGCAGACTATTGAGTTCATTAAGAAGAGATATGGTGTGGACAATAGCCCTGAAGTGCGAGGTTGGTAATTACGCTTTACGTGTTTGGTTTTACTTAGTCTCATGCGATGCGGGTATGTGTTTGATCTGAATCCAGTGCAACCAACACTAGCAGCATCCTTCCCAATTTTCACTCCATTTCAACCAAGGAACTTACTATTGCAAAAGCTTATCCACCATGAAACTTTCGAGCATGCAGATTTATGGAGAGTTTAAATACTTGTTTATAGGCTTCTGGAAAGGTCTAAACCAACTTCAATTCTTTATATCGAGCACACCAAACCATATTTAGACTTGCATGCAGACGCGTGCAAAGCCCCTACATATGTGCCCAACAGAACGAGTATCGCTAATCCAATCTTGATTGAATATGAGGTACTATTTTCGCTATACTGTGAAGTTCATGGACAAAAATTAGCAGATAAGAAGTAGCAGATACCAAAAGAGTGTCGCGAATTCCATTTTGATTACTACGCTGTTCCGATATGAATCCTGAATGCATAAGTTATTTACATATCATAGTTGAATATCGCGTTGAACCAAAATGAAAACTACCAGCACACTTGCAAAGATATTGGGAGTGAAGGGCTTCCTTTGTCTTGCTTCTATGACAATGATTACCTTGGCTTTGACGACTTATACAGCAACTGTAACTATAGTTCAAACACAGCAATTTACTGTCGGAGCTACCTCAACCTCATGGACAATCTACGTGAACGCTGTAAATGAAACAAGATATCTGCCGGGTTCAGGCAGTCCAGCGGGCTCTGAAGAACCAACATTCAACGCAAGTGACTTCAGCACATGTGCATTCAAAGTTGCGACAGATGCAGACAGAGTTTGCGCCGTCAAGATTGAACTAACATCAGCGGTGAACAACAGTAAGTTTTCGAAATTTGAAATCACATTGAAACATTGGAATGGTTCAGCTTGGGATGCCAAAACCTTATACGATGCTGCCACAGGCTCTACAACTAAGTCTTACATAGACGGACTAACATCCGGAGATGCTGGGTACATCCATCACGGTATGTCGGAAACAGTATACTATTTGATCAGAGTAACATACTCCTACGACCAAGTAGACGAAACAACTCAGACAACAGTAACCTTCCAGTATACACCATTACCACAAGACTCGTTCTAGAACCTTCTAATCCCCTTCTCATACGCACGCAGAAGAGATGGTTAAAAGTTGAGTGAAATCCGAACAGATGAAACCCAATCACCAGACTTCACCCACACATTAAACTCAATGCTAGACAACCTTGAGAATTTTGTTGTCACCTTTCAGAAAGCATTACTGGTAATGTCAGATAAGATCGAAGAAATAGAATCATACGAAAGACCAATCAAAGAGGATGCAGCACCTAGTGAGAAGGGACCCGATACCGAAGAAATAAAGCAACCAACTAATGATGCCATCACTTCAGTAGAAACGCCTGCGCCCGCGCTTACTGATGGTTTAGAGATGAAAGATAAGTTCTCATATTTGAAGGTAAAATTCGTTCTTGGACTGGCTGCGCTAGCTATCGGTCTCATAGCCGCTAATTTGGCTCTATTCCGCTGGGTTGAAAGAACAGGATTTTACTACCTATTAGGAAACTACGCTCCCTACATATGTGCATATGGAGGATTTGCAGCTATGATTTCTGGGGCAATGCTGATAAACGACTTTCTGGTTCTTAAGAACATCTCGAAAAGAAAATATGTAACAGACGATGGAATCACGATATTCGCTAATGTGGAGAAAGCGGAGAACAAGAAGAAAGTCTTTGCCAGAAGACACAAAAGCACAAGGCAAGTAGCCGTAGCTATTCCCCTCATTGTCGCTCTTTTTTTGTTATGTCCTATAATTGTATCGTCCATACTGTCATATACTGCAACAGTTGTCATCAAACCCGTTGCAACTAGTGCTCCTGAATATCTGTGGATTTCTGGCAATGATGACTTCGTCCGTAAACTCAACAAATCTGATCCAGGTGGACCCGAGATTCTAAGTTGGGATACTGGTGCAAGCCAACCCTTTGGATGCGAATACCGAATTGAAGACGGCAATGAATACATTTATGTAGTCGACTGCGCGACAAGTCCAGACGCTGACGTCTTCATCAAGTTTCATGCTAACAACGGTACTGAAGTAACCAGATGGAATATTTCAGGTTGTTCTAGCAATCCCGAAGGCTTGGCTTGGAATGGATCAAGATGGTTTATCGCGGATTGGGTAGATAAGCTAATTTATCAGGTTGATCCAGCCGATCCAACAGTTACTGAGAGATCTTTCTCTTACGACGGTATTCAGCAGTGTAGAGGCTTGGCGTGGGATGGATCATATCTTTGGGCGACTGATTTCGGAACCGATAAAGTCTACAAAATAGATATTTATGGAAACATTCAAACAAGTTGGGATTTTACTCCAACCGATCCATCTGGGATAGCTTGCGATGCTATTTCGGGGCATTTGTGGATTGTCAGAGGGTCGTTTCCAGGATATCTCTATGAATATGGTACTAATGGTACAGAAATAAACAATTGGGACCCATCAGGAGGCGTGCCACAAGGGGTCGCCTACTCATATGGTGATATTTAGGATTTAATCCAGACTGAACAAACCATCATGGGAGATTCAATGTCCTCTTCGAGCTCTCGCGAGTTTAGGAATCCGTATCCGCGCGCAGTTCCGATTTATTGCGAATTTAGCTAAAGTCTCCAGTTCAAAAGCAGAAATAGTACCACTCAAACTAGTGATCCTTTGACATTGAACGTCTCTGGAATGCCTTTAATACTTGTTTAGGTCTATATACTGAACTTCACAATGGAAACTCATCACTATCGGAGGATTAAACTCATGACTGGTAAACCCTTAGTCTCCATTGTCTCAGCTGGGCTATCCAAGTTCGGTAAAATGCAAGGACTGTACGGTCGAGAACTTTTCGCCCAAGCTGCGAAAGAGGCATTCGACAGATGCCCAAACCTTGACCCAAAAAAGACTGTGAAGGCCCTTTTCGTTGGTCACATGGGAGAATCCTACGAGCATCAAGGTCACACAGGTGCAGCTTCAGCCAATTGGGCTGGACTACTACCGGTGCCCGCGATGCGAACGGAAGCTGCGTGTGCTTCTTCTGGGGTCGCATTAAGATGCGGAGTCTTGGCTGTTTTATCAGGCTTGTACGACGTTGTCATGGTTGGAGGAGTTGAAAAGATGACGCACCGAAGCACAGCTGAAGTGACTGAGTTCTTGGCCATGGCGTCAGACTTTCCTTTTGAACAATGGCACGGCATAACATTTCCTGGGTTATACGCTCTCATGGCAACTGCCCACATGCACAAATACGGCACAACAGAAGAACAGATGGCCATGGTGGCTGTAAAAAATCACGGTAACGGTGTCTTAAATCCGAAAGCCCACATGCAAAAAGAAATAACGTTAGAACAAGCTTTGTCCTCCAGAGTAATCGCTTGGCCCCTAAAACTTTTCGACTGCTCCCTAATCACTGACGGCGCCAGCTGCCTAATCCTAACAAAACCAGAACTCGCAAACAAATTCACAGACACCCCAGTACACATAATCGGTTCAGGACATGCCTGCGACACCATAGGTCTGTATGAAAGAAAAGAGTTAACAACTCTGAACGCGGGAAAACTTGCCGGACAAGAAGCCTACAAAATGGCAAAGACAACACCAAACGACATAGACGTAGCTGAGGTGCACGACTGCTTCACAATAGCCGAAATCATCGCATACGAAGACTTAAATTTCTGCAAACCCGGAGACGGCGGAAAACTAGTGGAAGAAGGCATAACCCACATCAAAGGAGAAATTCCAGTCAACACGAGTGGAGGATTGAAGTCGAAAGGACACCCGGTGGGGGCAACTGGAACGGCCCAAGCTTACGAAATATACTTACAGTTAACAGACCAAGCTGAGAAACGCCAAGTAGAAGACGCAGAAATCGGCCTCTCTCACAATGTCGGTGGGTCTGGTGCTACAGCCACAGTTCACATCTACAAGAGGGGATAGAAATGCCCGAATCTCATCTCTTTACGATAGAAAATTTCTATCACTTCGCAAAAGAAAGAAAACTGATGGCTGCCCAATGCGATAACTGTGGCACGTTACTTGTTCCTCCAAGACCAGTATGCACAAACTGCCTCTCCAAAAATCTTGAATGGATCAAACTCAAACCAAAAGGTAAACTCTTAACCTACACAGTAATCCACGTCGCATCACCACGATTTCAGTCACTGGCACCCTATGCGGTGGGCATCGTGAAACTGGAAGATGGCCCAAATCTGCCAGGTATGATCAAGGGCATCGAACCTGAAAATATCAAAGTTGGCATGGATGTCCTAGTTGATTTTGATACGAACATACCTGCTGAATGGCCTATGTGGCCCCGATACTTCTTTAGGCCTTCATAGCTGGTGATTTCAGAACTTCTCAATGGGATACACAAGCTTAAGGAAAACAGGAACTCTTAACCTTAAGACGTTCAACTGGATTTTCAATGTTGTTAGCTTTGAGCTTGCGAATTCGCATCTACTTTCTCTTCTTGAGGGCGTAATTTCTTCAGCTTACGTTTGAACTCGATAAAATATTAAACTAGTGTCAGCTGTTCATTGTCATGAGAATAAATGTAGACTGCATTTTTGATGGTTCGAAGCATATCTATTGAATTCAATGCTTGATCTGCTCTGTAAAGGACTCCCGGAATGTTTCTTTGTTTCAAATTCTCCTGAAGCGGAGCGGCATCACCACAATACACGTAGTTTCTTTCTTCCATTTTTATAAGGACCGACTGATGTCCTGGCGAATGGCCTGGTGTCGGAATGAGGATTACGTTATCGCTCACTTGGTGTTTTCCTTGAATTGGTTTGTATTCGATTTTTGCGTTAAAGAAATCTCTGATGTAGGCGGCTTTCTGAAAACGATCAGGATCATAGGCATAACGCAGTTCATTGGCTTGCACGTAGAATTCCGCTTTTGGAAAGAGATAGTTATTGCCACAGTGGTCAAAGTGAAGATGCGTATTAATGATTATGTGTATATCATCTGGCGTCAAGTGATGTATCTTAAGTTGTGCTTTGATTGTTTGGTTTCGTTCTCGTCTCACAACGTGAAATTTTCCATATTTTTCGGGTAATTCTCCAATTCCCGTATCTACCAGGATATTTTCCGTATCTGCGGTAATTAAGAGAGCTTTCAAAGCTGCCTCATAGGTCTGTCCTTGATATTTTGTGTACACAAGAAGGCTTTTGTCAAGAGTGAAACAGCCATCACTCAAGAGAAACATCTTCAACTCTATCATCTCTCTAAAATCAGTTTACCGGTCATTCATAATCAATTCTTCTTGCGGCTATTCAGTTGTTGTATTAGACGAGGGATTTCCATGATGGACGAAATTAGATAACATGCTTGTGCTTGAGCGAGTTCCTGTGGCGACGCAATGCCGGTGGACACACCAACTGCAATCATGTCAAGTTTTCGGGCACATTGCATATCCAACACACTGTCTCCCACAACAACGACCTCACTTGGTTGAATGCGTAAGATCTTTAATACCGCTTTTAGGTGGGCGGGATCAGGCTTAACTGCAACGGTGTCTTCTCTGGTGATTACGGCATCAAAAAACCTGGCAACATCATACTGTCTGATAAAGTGATCCGTTGCCGCGGGGCCTCTTATAGTAAAAAGTGCCGTCTTAAGTCGCATCTTTCTCAATGCTTTAACAGTTTCCAAAACTCCCTGTATCAGATGCGTAGTTTGGGTTGCCTCTAACTCATATCGATCCGCTATCGACAGTACAGATTTCTTGATTTTTGAAAATTTGCTCGCTTCTTCACCTTTGGTTTTCATATAGATTTCTAGGTTGCCCAGCATTTTGTAGATAGTCTCCTTCATGGAAAAGAGGGATGACGGATAGCCTTGCCCTTTGAGAAACCGTATTGTTTCAGCTCGGATAGATTTAATGTCCAGATTAAAGTTTACCAATGTTCCGTCAAGATCGAAAATCACGGCCTTAATTGTCAATAAAGTTTCTCCCAATGTCCAATGAGATGCGTTACTACTTGGTGATATAAGATATAACTCTTGATAGGATATTAACAATTTAAATCGAATGAGCAGAGTAAGTTGTGGAGGCGATCACATAAGTCCAGAAAAACACGTGAGTAATCCTCTATGGCCCATTCTCGTAGAAACAGTTCATAGCATAATCATGTTTCCTCAACACAAAGCCTACACACGAAATGCAATTCTCACTGAGCACCCAGCGATCACTCCCGCAGAATTGGCAACAAAACTAGGCATTTCTTCAGGGGAGGCTATGGTCATCCTCCATGAACTTGGAGAAGAGAAAACAGAAGCCAGCAAATCCCCTCCCTCTTCTCAGACTAAGTGAACTGACGACGCCTTGAAAGCAAGGAAGACTGTAGAGCCAACGTTCAACTTCATTTCCACAAAAGATCGTTTTGTGATTTGAACGACAAACTCCTTTCCCACATCGACTCTCAACCTCACCACTGACTCGAAATCTGAAACCTCAACGATCTTTCCTCTGAACACGTTCCTCGCACTAGAAAACAGCCGGCTCTTTGTCACGATTATGTCTTCTGGTCTAACAAAGACGGTGACCTTTCCCGATTGTCGTACGGCGGCTTCTACCTCTATTCCATCATCAACCTCTATAATCGAAGTTCCTTCCCGAAGAATTTTCGAGCTGCCAGAAAACACGTTTTCGAGTCTCGCAAAGCTTGCCAAATCTATCGAGGGACCTCTAAGAATTTCTCGAGGCATGCCAATCTCCCCCATTTTACCTCCAAGAAGCACAGCCACTCTGCTGGTCAGGGTCTCCGCTTGAAACATATTGTGAGTAGCCATGACGATGGTTGTGTTGAAGTCACGGTTGACACGTGAGATCGTCTCTTCGATGATAGAAACGTTTTTGGGATCAAGATTCGCTGTCGGTTCGTCTAGGAGTAGAAGTTTTGTGTTCAACACGAGGGCTCTGGCAAGGGAAACTCTTTGTTGTTCTCCCCCAGAAAGCTTCTTGGCATGACGGTTTTCGTACCCCACAAGTTTTACCAACTCTAGGGCTTCCTTGACTTTCTCATCTGTTTCTTCTTTTGAGTAGCCTCGTAGCTTCAAGCCGTAAGCCACGTTTTTGTAGACCGTGGTGTTGAAGAGAGTCGTTTTCTGAAAAACCATGGTGCTTCTTTTTCTCACGTTCCCTCTGTTGCCGTTGTTGACTTTCTCACCATCGAAGAAGACCTCCCCGCTGGTTGGTTCGTCAATGGAAGCCATTATCTTGAGCATTGTCGTCTTTCCCGATCCATTTGGACCCAGAACCGTAAGAATTTCTTTCTCTCTAACTTCTAGGCTGACACTATCCAGCGCCGTTATTTTTCCATAGCGTTTTGTGACGTCTTTGAGTTTTATTAGCCATCTCATGTTATTCGTCTCTGAAGCAGATTGGTAAGTATGGTGACGGTGAAAACTATCGCCAAAAGTATGATCACTAGCTGAATGCTGTACTCTATGTTTGGTCTCTCGACTTCCATTGCGATGACTGTTGTCAACACTTGCGTCGTTCCTTTGATGTTTCTGCCAACAGCAAGAGCGACCCCTAATTCAGCTATGGCTCTGTTAAAACTCGCTACAATAGCTAAAACGATTCCACCCATTGACTCCCTAAGAACAGCAAGCGAAGCTTCCACCTCTGAAGCTCCTAAAGTTTTTGCCAAGTCTTGTATTTTTGGGTCCACAGATTCCACGGCACTGGTTGCTAAGCTGACTACTATAGGTGTCACGAGAAGTGCTTGACCTATTATCATGGCTTGAGGAGTAAGATAGAGATCAAGAAAACCTAAGGGTCCAGATGTTGAAAGGAGGAGGTAGAGAATTAATCCCAAGGCTACTGTTGGCACTCCAAGCAACGTGTTGAAAATGCCTTTAACAAACTGTTTCCCAGGGAAGGACTTTAAGCCAATGAACATGCCTAACGGAAGGCTCCAAAAGGTTGAAAGCAGTGTAGCTGTTCCAGATATGTGGAGAGACCTAATGGTTATCTGAAATATTGGATTCTGAAATAATTCCCAAAACATTTTGAACGTCACTTGCTACTCATAGAGTTCGGGATGATTGTCCCAATATCTTGGTGGGCATTCATACCCATCCAAGAACGCATAGTCTCTAATCCATTGAGCAATAGTTGAATCTGCATTCTGTTTTAGACCGTTGACCGCTGGATAGAAGAGACTCTGGCCATATATGTCTTGGCCGAAATCGGCGATTATTTCTTGACCTTCTTCGGATATAAGGAATTTTATGAAGGTGATGGCGTCATCAAAGTTTATGTTGAGATGTTTTGTTGAATTGCCCGCAATGGCGCTGTAGACGTTTAGCAGTTCTTCTCCTTGTGTTACTAGGGATTCTAGGGTAATTATTCTGTCTTTGTAATATTTGAGGTAGGTGCCCATGTCCGCTAAGGCGTAGGCGTCAAATTCGTTGGCCACTTGCAATGTTCCTCCCATTCCAGAACTAGCTTCTACATACCACTCTTCCTCTCGCAGGAGTGCCCAGTTGAAACCAGCAGTGGCCCACAGTTGTTTTTCCTTGATATGAGTGCCAGAATCATCCCCCCTTGATATCCATTTTGTGCCCTTGTTTCTTCCAGTGTCCACGATATTCGACAAAGCCTGTGTAGGAGACAGATTTTTGATATGTGCAACATCTGCTTCTGGTCCCACTATGGCAAAAAAGTTGTAGGCTATGATTTTTCTGCAAGTTCCGTATCCGCCTTCCAGAAACATCAGTTCTTCTGATGGTGAATGTACTAGGATCATGTCGGCGTCACCTCTCTGGGCGTGAGATATCGCAAGACCGGTTCCCACGGATATGAAGTATATGTCTATGGGATGTTTTGCTTCGAACTGATCCTCGATGGTGTCGAGGAGTTCGGTGTCGAAAAGGCTTGTAGTGGTGGAGACTACAAGTTTTTTCTCGGGGATAGATCCTGTTCCAGTGTACAAGGCGGTTCCCGCGACTGATACACTAGCGACGAGAACAATGGCAATTATCCAGATTACAATGTTCCTATGCATTCCGCGACCTCGTTATGTCTGAACGTACACATCGTCGAAATAGACATATATGCATAACGGTATAGACCCTATTGAAGCCCATGCTGACCAACAACAAGCATAAACTTCTCTGCAAAGTCTGGCTTGAATACAAAGAGAAACCGCTCCTGGGAAAGGGTGGCGCAGAAATCCTTGAAACCATCAGGGAGACGAAAAACATTTCAAAGGCTGCTCAGAAAACGGGAATGTCATACCGGTACGTGTGGAACTACTTGGCCAAGATTGAACGAACCTTACAGGAACCAATCATCGAAACCCATAAGGGCGGACGAAGAGGCGGTGGTGGAGCACAGTTAACGAAGTTGGGGGAAGACTTGCTCAAGGAGTACAAGCGAGTTGAAGGGTACGTGGGCGAGCTTTTAGGTGATGAAGAATATTGGGAGGCGGTTGGATTGAAAATTAGTGCACGAAATCGATTGAAAGGAACTGTTAAAACCGTTGAGAAAGGGATTATCACTGCTAAGGTTAAGATTGAAGTGAAAACTCCTGTAACCATGACTGCCATCATTTCCAAGGAGGCCGTTGAAGAACTCGACATAAAAGAAGGAGACAATGTTGAAGCTGTCATCAAAGCAACCGAGGTCATGATTGCCAAAGAAAAAGCGAATTAGCCCTTAACACCACAAAGAGACCATGGAGATATCCCTCAAAGACCATACTGTTTGTTGGGTCTTTGAAGCAAATGACCTGCACTTAAAACGGTGGAACACTGACATAACCGTTGTTCCAGTTAGCGAACCGACGCGGTAAATATTTTAAGCAGGGCTTCCCTCTTTCGGTAACCCATTCAATCCATGGGGTGAGCAGATGATCACTACACCCAAAGTGGTTGCAACACGATTTGAACAGAATATTCAAGATCATCTAAGTCAAGGGCTTAGATCAATTGGAATAGATGACTTGAATACCCGAGAGAGATCTGTTGTTATCAAAGTTGGTGTCTTCAGTGCAAAAACAGGAATAAACACAACTGTCAACGTAATTGAGGCTCTTGTCACTGCGTTTGATAAGGCACCACGGATTTACTTGGTTGAGTCAGACAGCTATGGAGGACCTGCTGAAAGCCGGCTTGAAATTTGGAACCGAGTTTACGATGACAGAGTTATTCCTTTCAGTCTTTCAAGCGACAAAAATACCCGAGAAGTCAAGATCGCAGGCGAACAAGTCTCTTTCTCACATATTCTTTTCAAGCCAAACGTATTCATCAGCACTCATGTGCCCCGAAGATATCAAGATGCTGGGAATGAGGACCTGATGAATATAGGTTCAGTTCTGAAAAATCTGCTAGGCTTGATCCCCGATCTGAAGAAGTCGCGGTTCCATAAGAAGCTGCCAACCGCTTTGCTTGACATGTATGAAGCAATAGGCGGAATCGACCTTGCTTTATTGGACAGTACTCACACTTTTCTGGGAGTAAAGAAGAAGAAGGACAAGATACAGACAAATCTGCTGCTGATTGGCAGAGATGCCGTATCAGTGGAAGCAGTTGGACAATATCTTGTCGGACTTGACCCAATGAAGAATCCAGTAATTGTAGAAGCCATAAAAAGGGGTCTAGGAGAAGGCGACATCCACAAAATAGAGATCCTTGGAAACCAGCTTGAAGACACAAGGGAAAACATCATCGAATCATTTAGAGCACTGTTTCAAAAGAGAGTTCAGAAAGAGAAAGGCTGGATCTGAGAAATCAAACTAGTCTCTTCCATAAGTCATAAAAACTCAGCTTGTTTGTAGAAACTGCAGTGATGGCTACGCGCACGGAATCTCACCAAGACTGTTAAGGACATACAAGCCTTCAAATCAAAGCTTCAGGAAAAATCATCTACATTGCGCTCGCATGCTGCACGAGCATCGACTAGTGTGGCTGACCCCTCCATAGAACAGTATGGTCTC
>Ga0224501_10003074_pt1 | contig 13138 bp, 15 predicted proteins | sample SF_Oct11_sed_USG_4_FD_169105 | JGI IMG/M metagenome (GOLD analysis project Ga0224501, IMG submission 169105) | Sediment microbial communities from San Francisco Bay, California, United States - SF_Oct11_sed_USGS_8_1 | ecosystem: Environmental > Aquatic > Marine > Sediment | place: USA... | reverse complement strand
CGTTGAGTGTTGGGTTGAGTTTGGCTTTGGTTCCGTTGGCTGGTTTGCTGTTGAACTATACGCCTTGGGGCATAAGAACGGCGCCGGTTACGTTGAGTCTGCTTGGGTTAACGTTGGTTTTTGCGTCTGCAGCTGTTCTTAGGGATTACGGGTCTCGAATAAAGGCGGATTGATAGTTAGGGGTTATTCTGCGCAGGAGGTGTTTTTGGTTGTCTGTGGTTAGGGATGATGTTACTGTTGTTTTGCCTACTTTGAATGAGGAGGAGGCGATTGGGCAGGTTATTCAAGAGTTGAAGCAGGCAGGCTATCGTAACATTCTTGTTGTTGACGGTTATTCGACTGATGGAACGGCTAAGGTTGCTGAGTCTAATGGCGCCTACGTTGTTTTTCAGCATAATGGTGGTGTAGGAAGATATGTCGAAACTCGAAACTGGTAATGCGAAAAATAATTCAGACTTGAGAATTGTCTTTGTTGTGCCAACTCTGAACGAAGAAGCTGGAGTGGGCCTCGTCTTGGATGGCATCAGCAAAGTTATGCAACAAAACAATTACACGGTTCTAGTTGTAGATGGCCATTCAGAGGATAAGACTGTTCAGATAGCAAAGGAGAGGGGAGCATCTATCGTTTTTCAAAGGGAAAGGGGCTATGGGGATGCTCTGATGACGGGATTTGAGTGCGCTTGTAATAGTTTGAAGGCTGATATTTTAGTTATGATGGATGCTGATGGAACCTACGATCCTAAGGATGTTCCCAACTTGTTGAATCCTATTCTGGAGAACCGAGCCGATTTGGTGGTAGGTAACAGGTTTTTGGGGATAAAACGAGGGTCTATGACTTTCGTCAATAGAGTTGGGAATAGGATGCTTTCTTGGATAGCCAGAAGGACCTTAAACATAGGAATAACTGATACTCAATGCGGTCTAAGGGCCTTACGAGCAGATTTGATGAAGCACATTAATTTTAAGGCAGAGGGGATGTCGCTTGCCACTGAAATGCTTGCAGAAGCAAAACAAGCTAAGGCGAGAATTGTTGAAGTTCCCATAGCTTATCATCCGCGAATCGGAGATACAAAGCTAAATCCAATAAAAGATGGATCACGGATACTCGGAACAATTTTGAGACTAATAAGAGACTATAAGCCCTTACTATTTTTCGGAGCTTTTGGATTCATCATGGCATCAATCGGGTCATTCATAGGAATGAATATAGTATTTGAGTGGTTGGAGACTGGTTCTGTGAAGCACGTGCCTTCGCTAATATTAAGCTCGATGCTTGTTACTACGGGATTTTTCGTTTGCATGGTAGGATTGCTTGCCGATATGATAAAGGACCTAAGAAAGGAACTCAGAGCGAGAGATAATAGACAAAAAGACCTTTAATCGGAAATCAGAACCGAGACGGATCTTACTTAAGTTGGATCACGCGGCGCGCGCATACAGGCCAAGAAATAGGACGAAACTCTGCTCATGTCCAGAAGGATTTAAATTACTTAATGTTATTTTGCGGGAATACCTCTCAAGGTGAAAGATTGAAAATAGCCTTACTGACTGAACTGTTCTACCCGCATATGGCAGGATGCGAAAGGAGATTCCTCGAAATTGGGAAAAGGCTTGCAAGAGGGGGTCATGAGGTTCATGTTTTCACTTTGCGCCACAGTGGCAATTTGCCAAAAGAGGAACTCATTGAAGGCATGCTTGTTCACCGGTATGCAGACTCCACTAACTATGTTTCACCCAAGCGGTTTCGCTCCTTTAATGGGGTGCTAAAATACTCATTTGCCACTTTTTTCCGATTACTCGCACAGGACTTTGACGTTTATTACTCAAATGAATGGCCTCTGCTTCATTCCTTATGCGCAAAGCCTGTTGCTTCACCTTTGGTTCAAGAATGGTGTGAGGTCTGGACCAACTCGCTGAAAGTAACACTGTTACAAAAACTCTTGAAAAGACTTGGCGACTATCACGTTGCGGTTTCAGAGTTTACAAAACAAAGGTTACTCAATTTCTTGAAATTTGACCCCGAAGAAGTCTCGCTGGTTCCAAACGGCGTTGATAATTCAAGGTTCTATAGCGATCCCCACGACAAGGTTTTCGGGCGCATTATTTACGTAGGGCGTATCGTACCCCATAAGCACGTTGAAATGCTTGTTGATGCTTTTCACAGAGTTAAAGAAAAAGCCTCGGAAACTGAGTTGCACATTGTTGGTTCTGGGTCATCTTTGTTGTCAATTGAGGAGAAGGCGTCCGGTGTTAATGATTGCTTTGTTCACGGCTTTCTACCAGATAGTCGACTGATTGATTTATTAAAGAGCGCTTGGCTTTTTATTCTGCCGAGCGAAAGAGAAGGCTCAGGAATTGCTGCACTAGAAAGCATGGCTGCGGGAACACCTGTGATCACCGTGAACTTCCCAAACAATGCCACAAAAGAGATGATCGATGGGATGAACGGACTTGTTGTATCGCCAAAGGCTGAAGCAATAGCTGAGGCGACACTGGCGCTTCTTGATGATGAAAACAGATGGCTGAAAATGAGCAATTGTGCATGCTCATTTGCAAAGGAATACGACTGGGAGCTAATCGCCAAAAAACTAGAAGATCTTCTGAGGAAAGTTGCCTGAAGGAAGAAGATGTAGACGTGAAGCTAGGCTATTTTGTTTCTCATTTCCCATACAATTTGTCCTATGACGCTAACTATTTCAAACGCTACACGCATGGAGGCGCAGAAACGGCGGCCTACCATTTATCTCTAGAGATGGCAAAGAAAGGACATAAAGTAACGGTTTTCTCAACTTCGATTAATGCTAAGAATTCATTTGAAAATTACAACAATATGAACGTGTATAGATTTGCCACACCTATTAGAATAGGAAGAGGAAACTTTTCATTAGGCATTTTCATAGGACCCATTCAGCATGATGTGGATCTTGTTCACGCTCATATTTCGACCCCTCCGGCGGACTTAGCTGGTTTGCTTGACTCAAAAATTAGAAAAATACCTTTAGTTGTCACATATCATGGAGATGCAATAGAGAGTTATGGCACACTGATTCGCAGAGCTATAGTGTCTTTTCACAACAATTATGTGTTAGGCAAAATACTTTCTCATGCAAGAGTCATAATATGTCCGTCAAGAAATTTTGCACAAGAATCGAGATTCTTGGGAGAGTACGCAGACAAGATAGTAATTATCCCAAACGGAGTGGATGCTACGAAGTTTGAAATCCCTTATTCCAAGGAGGAATGCCGAGAAAAACTCAATTTGCCATTTGATGAGGAAATAATACTCTTTGTAGGGAATCTTATTGAATACAAGGGGATCAATGTGCTGCTCCGTTCTATGCTCATGGTAGTGAGAAAGGTGAGGAAAACTAGATTGGTTATAGTCGGAGACGGAAAAATCAGGCGAGATCTTGAAAATCTCTCAGTGCAATTAGGACTTAGCAAATATGTAAACTTCGTAGGATTTGCTGATGAAAATCTAAAGCCGTTGTACTATAGAGCTGCGGACATCTTTGTGCTTCCTTCTACAATGAGAACGGAGAGTTTTGGACTTGTCAATCTGGAGGCTATGGCTTGTGGGCTTCCGATAGTTGCATCCAACATAGGTGGTATTCCAGACGTCGTCAAGGATTACGAGAATGGCTTGCTAGTTCCACCAAAAGATGTAGAAGCGTTAGCAAATTCGGTGGTCTGTCTACTTGAAGATGCAGAACTCAGGCATGCAATGTCAGAAAGGGGCAAAATGAGCATCAAGTCCTACTCTTGGAGAAACAACGCTGATTCCACGGAAAGAGTTTACGAAGAGATTCTGGAGAAAAACTAGCTTCTTGTTCTTAAAAGGATGATACCGCATGAAAGTTTGCTTGCTTGGGGAGTTTTTTGGATATTTAGACGAAGGCATGAGAGTTGCCTCAGTTCACCTTGCAAAGGAACTTTCAAAGAGTTCTCAAATACTCCAGTTGGATCTAAGGCATGCGTTTTCTAAGGATTTTTGGAAAAGCCTGAATAACTTTAAGCCGGAAATAGTTCACTACCTTCACGGACCTACTGCTAGAAGTTTTCTTTTATTGAAGACTATCTCTTTGAAGCACCGTGAGGCCAAAACAGTTATATCAGCGACGCGCCCTAGCTTTTCTTCCGTTTTCAAAATACTCGTCCCCTTGGTTAAACCTAGCGTAATTTTGACTATGTCTTATCAAACCAGAGAGGCTTTCAGAGAGTTAGGATGCAAAACTGAGTTTCTACCCTGCGGAGTTGACGTAGAGAGATTCAGGCCTGCTACAATAGATCTTAAATGCAAGCTTAGAAAAAAATATGGCATAGAACAAAACAAGTTCGTAATATTGCACGTGGGTTCCATAAAAAGAGAACGGAACGTGCAACTCTTAAGCAAATTGCAGAATGAGGAGAATCAAGTAATAATCGTGGGCGCCAGATCCGTTGGCACCGACCCATATCTCAAAAAACAGCTTGGAAAATCCGGTTGTTGGATTTGGGCGAACTATTTTAAGCGGATTGATGAGATTTACGCCCTCTCAGACTGCTATGTTTACCCAACCATATCAAAGAAGTCTTTTCTAGGAAGATCAGTAACTGCCAGCATTGAAATGCCTCTTTCTGTTTTGGAAGCAATGGCTTGCAATTTGCGGGTCGTCTCTACGAGGTTTGGATCGTTGCCTGAAGTGTTTAAAGAGGGTAACGGACTGACCTTCGCGGAAGAAGAAGAATTTGAGTCCGCCATAGAGACAGTCAAGAACATTCAGAAAGTTGAAACGAGAGACAAAGTCTTGGAATACTCTTGGAAAAATGTTGCTGAGAGATTGCAACAAATTTATCAATTTTTGCTCTCGAATGACGGTGAGGCAAAAGATTAATGCTTATATGTTTCACGGGTATTGACGGTTCGGGCAAAAGCACTTTAGCGAAAGAATCTGTCTCTATTCTGAAGCACCGAGGAATAAAGAGCCAGTATGTCTACAGCAAGTACCAACCGATTCTAACAAAGCCTCTGATTTCCATAGGAAGGCGTCTTTTTCTCGGTAAGAGAGATTACTGCAAGAATTATACTCAGTACACTCACACCAAAAGAGGATTATTCAAAAATCGCGTTTTCTCTCTAACATATGAATCGCTGTTGCTGTTTGACTACTTATTTCAAGCAACGATGAAGGTCAAACTTCCGCTAATCATGGGAAAAAACGTCGTTTGCGACCGCTATGTATACGACACGGTCATCACCGACTTGGCAGTCGACATAAATTATTCTACGCAAAAAGTCGAAAGAGTTATCCGAGGGCTCTTTTTACTCTTGCCTCGGCCTGATATCACTTTTTTTATTGATGTGCCTGAAGAAATTGCCTATTGTAGGAAAAATGATGTCCCATCAATAGAATATTTGAGGGAAAGAAGAGCAGTTTACCTAGACATTAGCAGAAAAGACAAAATGATTGCTTTGGATGGTTCTAAAACCCTAAAGGAATTAAGATCTGAGCTCAAGAAGAGGTTGTCTTGACGAGTTTGACGCTAAGTCTTCTAAAGACATTAGGTTCTCCATTGTTAGCTGAAGAATTTCTTCAACATTTACTTTCATCGCGAATAATTTATAAATATACCGCCAAGAATAAGATAGGTCTACTTTATTTAGAGGACTTGAAGAAACGTGGGATGCTAGGCAATTTTGAAGATAATTATCTGAAAGAGCGAAGAAGACATCATGAGTTTCTTATTACAATTACCCGAGCCGCCAGAATGCTTTCCTCCGCTGGAATACGATATGCAGTCTTTAAAAGCATCTTCCCGTACCCGGCTATACCTAATGATGTCGACATATTGGTTCTAGGCAATAAAGCTGAATTTAGACGGGCAACAAAAATTTTCCTCGGCGCAGGGTACCAAGGTTTGAGAAGCAGTCCAAACCAGATGTCACTGCATGATCGAAGAAATTGTGTGCATGCAGATCTGAATAAGAAAGATGTTTATGATGTTGATTTGTATCAGGAAGTAGCTGCAAGCTACCTATTGTACCTCGACAAAGCAAGACTTTTTGATCATTTAACCGAAAAGGCAATTCTCGGCGAACGAGTCAACACTCTTACTTCTGAAGCCGAGCTGTTGGCAATAATCACTCACTCAGTGATACCAGAACAGATCTATACTCTTTCAACTTACTTTGCTGTGATCTACAATTTAGCGAAGATGGATCTAAGACACATTGACAAAATGATGTTTATGGCAAAAGAAAACAACGTTACGTGCCCCATAAGAGTTCATTTTAGCCTAACCGCGGCCCTTCATCAAGCCGCTTTCGGCATCATCCCAAGAAACCTAACGCATATTTTAACAGAGCTTGGAGAGGAAAAAAAGGAAGTGGCAAACTTATTAAAGGTTGACTTCAAAATGCCTTTTCGATACAGCTTACGCACGATAGTTAGAACCCTCATGGAAAAGTCAAAAGACTGCAGATTCAGAAAAAGCGCCGCAAGACAAGTTGTCGCTATGCTTGACCCCAGACTTGCGCGATGGGTTGCCAACAACATTGCGATCAGACGTAAAAGAGAAACATATTGAAAAACCTACAAAGGCGTGTGTGCAGCTTTTAGGCGTGTCTTTTTATCTTGGGGACGAAAATAATTGCTGAAAATCGTTCATATTGCACCTACTGACCTACCACTTGGCGGCGGAGAGAGATATGTGCACGAACTAGCCAGAGCGCTGAGTGAATTTGCAGTTGTCACTCTGATCACTTTTGCGAGTAAGAAAGAAACCTTGAAAGTATCAAACAGATTTACGATCAAGCGATACCCGTCCTTAACATTGCTGGGCAAACACTCGTTATTTTCTGTAGCTAACCCTTTGCCATTATCACTGGATTTCTTTAAGGATATAGCTAACGCTGACGTGGTCCACATTCATGGATTCAGGACCATGGTTTGTTGTTTGGCTATTTTCTTTTCTCGTTTGAAGAATAAACTCTTATGTCTTACCGATCATGGGGGAGGGCCATTCAAGATAGCAAGTTGGATACCGTTTTTTGGAAAAAGTATCGACATTTGCCTCATGCAGTCATCAATGCAGTCATCGTACATATATAAAAAGCTGTTCAGAGTCTATGGTACAGAATATCGCATCATCGGAGGAGGAGTTGATCTACAGAACTTCTACCCAAGAATTGATGCGAAGGCAAATAGGGTTCTCTTTAGTGGACGAGTTATACCTCTTAAGGGTGTTGACATACTTGTAAATGCTATTCAAGACTTAGATATTGAACTAAGGATTGCGACACCCATAATAGACTCTCGTTATCTCCATGCGATAAGAGTAATTGATACAAATAAGAAAATTTCATTGAAGTTCAAGCCTTCAGACGAAGAACTTGCCAAAGAATACAGCTCTGCATTAGTCACAGTTCTTCCTGCCGTTGATACCGATCACAAAGGAAGAAGGTACGTCCCAGAGGGGTTTGGCTTAGTTCTGATCGAGTCAATGGCATGCGGAACTCCTGTAATCTGTACTGATGTAGGTGCCATGCCTGAAGTGGTAGAGAACGGGGTTACAGGATTTGTAGTTCGGTCGGGAGATCACAAAGCCTTGCAGGAGAAGATTAAGTATTTTCTGGAGAAGCCTGAGGAATCATTTAGGATGGGTAGAAACGGGAAGCGAACTGTGTTAAGAAGGTACACTTGGAGAGCTGTAGCCGAACTGTGTATTGAGAGCTATCTTTATGGTCTTAAGAAAAAACACGCGTTATGTTGAATGAGGTGTAATCGCTTGAAAAAGTTGCTTCATGGTTTGATTCCGGCTGTAGCCTTGCTTCCGATTTTAAGCATTGCTGGAACATATATTTTCAACATTTACGACACCAATCTTCTTCAGCTTGCCACTCCGGTGCTTAGCGGGCTAATTGCAGTGGCGATTGTTTTCTTAGGCGACAAATCAAACGATGCAATCTACGCAATGGGAGTATTTTGTATATCATTGACCATGGTTCTTCGTGCATCCTTAGTTTCACCGTTCCTAGTGGGCTTTGACATAAACTCGGAGAGCTATTTCGCCGGAAGAGTTTTAGTGGAATCAAAATGGGATGCAAGTTCTCCCGAGAACTACAACAGCGTATTAAGCATCAATGTGCTAACACCCATGATATCCTTAGTCTCAGGAATCAACATCTTATGGATCCTTAAACTCATATACTCTATACTACTCGCCACATCAACCCTCGTTCTCTTCCTCGCTTACAAAAAACAAACTAGCAACAAAACTGCATTCTTGGCAAGTTTGCTTGTGAGCTCTATTTATAGCTACTATGGGGAAATAAGTGGAGTTGGAAAACAGATAATCGCGCAATATTTCCTTACTTTAATAATCCTTTTTCTGTCTTCAGAAAGAAATACTGCATTGGTATCTAGAAAGGGAGCCGTACTTTTTGTCTTTTTCACTTTAGGTCTTGTCACCTCTCACTACGGGCTCTCTTATTATTTCTTACTGTATCTTTCCTTAATAATCCCCGCATTGATTTTCTTGTGGCGAAAAGGCAAACGACAGGCATATCTCAAGCCAGCGGTGGTCCTCCTTTATACCCTAGAGGTAGTCGTATGGTACCTTTACATGGCTCGAGGTGTTACTTTCCAGGCGATTGTAGACCTGGGAAACCGTGTGATAAATGGTTTGAAAGAAGACCTCTTGAACCCTTCCGCAGTTGATCCTTTAAGGGTAGCAATAGGCTCAAGTGAATCAGTTTGGCGGATGACAACCAAAGTTCTTAATGCGAGCGCGATTTTTCTTTCAATGATTGGTTTCGTGTGTGTTCTCCTTAGGTTGAAAAAATGGCGATTCAGAAGAGATTATATTCTAATCTGTACTGGCACATTTGTGGTCGCCGCAATGAGCTTGGTTGTTCCTTATTTTGCGCCTCTCGGAATCGGAAGACTACAGGTGCTTGTTCTGATCACGCTCGCTCCATTTTCAATCGCCGGAATTTCATCAATAAATAGAGTTATGCGCTTAGTATGGAGATCATTAAGAAAGTCAAATCTGCCTTTAAGATCCGAATTGAAGTTCAGCTTGAGATTGCAGAGTCTTCTGATTTTTTCCATCCTCGTCTTCAATTCTGCAGTTGTGTACCAAATGGTAGGAGATAAGCCAACCTCACTTACGCTAGACAAGAACGCTACCGGTGCAAGGTTCACTATCCAGGATCAGGTCGCATCTGATTGGCTTGTAAGCTCCTTAGAACCTAGTCAATATTGGCATGTCGATGCCGATTTATTCGGAAGCGTAGTCTTCTACAGGTACGGGCCCGTTTTTTCATATCATGGAATTGAAATGGAGCAATTAGAAAGCAACAAAACCTTACGCCTCAGACTAATTTCCCGAGAAAGCATAATATACCTAACTTCGTTTAACATCAAAAATGAAATAGTCTATCCTTTTTTGCCCAGAGGAGGCACTCCAAGAGCCTCGTGGGAGTGGCTATATGTCGACCTCCAAGTCCTTAAAGTCGGCAACAAAAATAGAATCTACGATTCAGGAGAAGTCAACATATATGCTGAAGGCAGACTAAAATCAGTGCCTGGATAAGTTTTGCGCACTGAGGTCCGAGGAAGCCAGATCAAAAATGTCTAGTTCCCAGAAAAAGGCTTGCATAGGCTTTTTCGCGGAAAAAAAAGAAATTTATAATAAATGCCGAGCAGAGTCGGAATTCCTAGGGAATTACGCGGAAGGGCTCATGGGTGGAGGTAGTCTCTTTATTTTGGACATCGGGTGCGGCGATGGCGGTTTGCTTAATCGCTTAGTTGGGAAGACGGATGGATGTTTTGGTGTAGGATTGGATTTGTGTCGAACGCTCATAAGAGAGGGAAAGAAGCGATATGGAAATTCTGTCCAATATCTTGTGGCGGACGCCGAATATCTACCTTTTCGAAAGAGAATCTTTGATTTGGCGGTTATGGTAACACTTCTACATCATGTCGTAGCCACAACTCCGAAAAAAACACGCGCGATGCAGAAAAAGATTTTGAATAATGCGAAAGACGCTATTAAGCCCGAGGGCAAGCTTCTCCTTCGAGAATTATGTCCCCACAACAAAGTACTTTCAATCTTGCTTTACTGGCTGTCGCGATGTTTTGCTCACCTATGTCTGCCCGTTGCTGAGGTCTCATTTCTAACGGAACCGGAACTACTGAGAATAGTCGATTCCGCATTCTCTACCACTCGAGTTCTAGACCGCTTTCCTTGGAGCGAATTTGACTTTAGAATTGGGGGCAGAATAATTATACTTGCGTTTCGTACCTAAATCATCGAACGAGCCGAGACCCTTGATATTTGACTAATTTGAAAAATGCCTAATGATTAACGTAGTACCCATCAAACAAACACCAAGGACGAACTTGACACCTGATAAGCGGGTCACAAAAAAATCTAGCGAATGGAAGGTGCTGCAGATTTGAGGAAGACAACTGCGTTGCTGGTGCTTGTGATCCTAATAGAACTTACCTCTAGTCTCATACCTAAAGGAAGATCTACTCCCTATATTTCTGCGTCTCAAAAGATCATTTCTCCATCTCCTGCAAAGTACATTCTCTTTCGGCTCAATGTCACCTACCCATACGAAGCTAGGGTGGGCGAAGACTTCAACATCTACTTGCAATTGTGGCAGGGCAAAAACACCAGTGTCTACGTCAGCACCATCCAAGTCTGGATCTCAGGAAACCTAACAGAGAAACTCACAGAGAATCTCATTGAAGGCAACACTGTTCAAAACCGTAAGAACACTGAAACCCTAGTTGTAGATAGAAACTTGACAATAGAAGTCCGAAAACTCCAACGTTGGTCCATAAACGTCTGGTATTCTGTTCAAGACCTCGATTTCGGTGGAACATGGACAACTGGTGGCAATCATCTCGCATCTGTCCGTGTATATCCTCAAACATATGAGGAATTAACAAACCAACTTTCAGATCTCCAAAATCAGGTCGCAGACATGCAAAATCAACTCTGGGGATTCGTATTCATAACAGCATACCTAACTGTGGCATTGGGGATAATGCTGCCCATAGTACAGAAACGAAGAAACACGGTCTCAAATAAAGCAAACACATCCAAAGAATAAAGAAAATTCAATAAAGTGAAAATATGCGGTTGCCTCTATCCCTTTGGGACATAGCCCTCTGGCTAGCCTTCGCCGCCATCACCCTGCTTATGACATCGGGACTTCTCTCCCCATACTACGGTCGAATAGGACTCATCATAGAAAAAACACTATAAGACTCGCCGCCCTAATCCTCGGAACCCTCTTCCTAGCCAGCATCATACTCCAAATCCACGGAATAATAATGTTCCCCTAATACACAACCAAACTATTCTTCTAAAACAACAGGATGCCCCAACACAATGAACTCCTTCCATCTCAGTTCTGTACATAGCAAGCTTGCTCTCATCACAAAAGTCTCCGCCCTCCAACTCATCGTTCTAGCATTATACCATCAAGACCTCGTCCTCATAGCAAACGAAGCCCTACAAAGCGAAATAATGAGCTACATGCTAGCCATACCCATACTATTCACCTACCTCATCTACAGAAAACGAAAACTACTAAGAGCAGCAATCACCTTCGAACCCTCAAAACCCAACAAAAAACCAACATACACAAACCAAATCATAGGCAGCCTCCTCTGCTTCACAGCCTTCCTCCTCTACTGGCACGGCTCCTACACCTTCTACCCACTAGAATACCACATGCTCTCCCTACCCATCTTCACCTCCGGACTCATCCTAATAATATTCAACACAAAAACACTCAGAGTCCTAGCCTTCCCAATAACATTCCTCCTACTCCTAACACCCCCACCCACAGAAATCGTCTCAATAGCCGGCGCAGGCGTTGCAACCCTCAACTCCGAAATCTCATACAACATCCTCAAAACAATAGGGTTACCAGTCACCCAAATAGCCGAGTACGGAGCACCCGCCCTAGCAATAACAGACCCATCCGGCTCCCAAATATCATTCGTCGTAGGCATAGCAAGCTCAGGCATACACTCCATAATAGGATTCAGCATATTCGCAATCTTCACCATGTACGTCGCAAGAGGACCAACCTGGAAAAAAGCAACAGTACTAATCGCCAGCATCCCACTCATCTACACATTAACCCTCACAAGAATAATCATCCTCGTCTCAATAGGACACTGGCAAGGAGTAAACACAGCCTGGGACATCTTCCACCTCCTAGGAGCCTCAGCCCTCATCTTCCTAGCAGCAATCATCCTACTAACACTATCAGAAAAAATCTGGAAACTACAAATCTTCACCACAAAACCCAAGACAACACCATGCCCAACATGCAACCCAAACACAAAAACCACGGAAAACACCTGCCCAGCCTGCGGAAAAATCCTAAAATACCCACGCATAAATCTTTCAAAACAAGACCTAGCCAAAATAGCCGCCCTAATCCTAATCACAACCATAATAGTCACAATTTCAGTACCCGTCTTCGCCCTCTCAGAAGGACCCCCAGAAGTTCTCGTCCAATCACCCGGAAACGAACAAGCAACAACCACACAGATCTTTCCCAAAATTCCAAACTACAACCTCACCTTCGTATACCGAGACACACAATTCGAAAAAATAGCAACCCGCGACAGAGCCCTAGTCTACGCATACACACCAACAAACACCCCCGCACAAACCATCTTCATTGTCATGGAAATAGGCCCCTCAAAATCAACCTGGCACAGCTGGGAAGCAAGCGTAATCACATGGCCACAAATGCACGGCCACCCATACGGAACACAACTAGACCTCAGAGAAATCCAACTTCAACAAAACCCACCACTAACAGGAAAACTTTTCGCATTCAAACAAGCAAAAACAAACACAACACAAGTGGTTCTATACTGGTACGAAAGCGCACTCTTCAACACAGGATCAAGCTCCGAACAAAAATACGTAAAAACAAGCCTAGTCGCCTACCCAAAAAACCCACACAACATCACCGAAACAGAAGAAATGCTTCTACCCTTCGCCAAAGCCATAGTCGACTACTGGCAACCCATCAAAACATGGTCCCAAATCAGCCTAACAATAGCCCAAAACGGAGCCCCCCTCACAACAATACCAACAACACTCCTAGCAACAA
>Ga0224501_10003073_pt1 | contig 13140 bp, 9 predicted proteins | sample SF_Oct11_sed_USG_4_FD_169105 | JGI IMG/M metagenome (GOLD analysis project Ga0224501, IMG submission 169105) | Sediment microbial communities from San Francisco Bay, California, United States - SF_Oct11_sed_USGS_8_1 | ecosystem: Environmental > Aquatic > Marine > Sediment | place: USA... | reverse complement strand
CGCCCCAATGTTGGCAGCCGACCGGGTCATGTTTTTGCTCCTTTGAATGATTATGTTTTTTTCACTGCGGAAACTTTTTACCCATCAGCTAACAGCACACCACAGCGGCAACTTTATAGGTCAAACGGCAACTCCTCTGGAACAAAATTGGTCGCAGGTATTGCTGATCAATTATCAGATATTTCAATTTACAAACATCAAACCACACAAAATCATATTGCTTTTCTTGCCACACACGCCGAAACTGGCAAAGGTCTATGGTTAGCCAATCTTGATGGCATTGAGAAAATCGCAGATGGTAGTATTTGGTGGGTTTATGGTTTTAACAATGGTTTTATTTTTGTCACACATCAAGACGATCTAACAGCAAACTTATCCTTCTATGACCCCAACAACAAAACACTATCACTCATCCAGCAATTTTCATCGGAAACTAAAATATTTGTAGGCTATTTTGCCGTAAACTTCCAAGATCATATGTATTTCGAACTCGACACCTCTGCTGGCGGAGAATTTTGGCGAACTGATGGTAAACGCGCTGAAAGAGTTACATTAATCAATGCAAGCGGGAAAGCACAGATCTATTATACTATTGAAAAAAATGGCCAACTATATTTTTCAGCCAATGATGGCATACATGGCGATGAACCTTGGATTAGTAATGGCACAGCTGATGGAACAAAAATGATTGCGGACATTAGTCCAGATTCGGCTGACACCAATTTTATTGGTTTACGTGATATAGGCGATAGTGTTTATTTAATGTATCGCAGCAATGAAGAAATAACCGTTAAAATAGATAGCACCACACTTGAAATTGATGCAACTGAATTTAATGAGGTTGCACATGCAACACATTATCAAGATGCTGATTTTTTTCTAGCACACGACACTTCCATAGGCATGGGGCTATACAAACAAATCAATAAACAAGCTCAACTTGTAAAACTCATTTATCCAAAAACACAGAATTCAGGCGTATGGATTGGTGCGAGGCTATGGGTAATGAATAACAGGTTATATTTCGGAGCGTCCGATCCTGTCAATGGCTATGAGCTATGGCAAAGTGATGGCACTGAAAATGGAACCCACATGGTCACCAATATTGGGCCAGGAATACGTTCGGGATTTGTTAATAATGGTGATGGCCTAGCACCCAGCGGAGATCGTTTCTATTTTAAAGCAAATGATGGTATTTATGGTGATGAGCTTTGGGTAACCGATGGCAGTGCTGAGAATACCTTTATGCTTAAAGACATTAATTCGCAATTAAACCCAGAAGGTTCTCGTGGCAGTTATATTTATCATCTCAATAACACGGCTTATTTTGTCGCTGCTGAAGAAAAACTTGATCATAGTTTATTTTTTACCGATGGCACCAGCGAAGGCACCGGAAAATTGCTTGATACATTCTTGTATGATCCTTACTTTCATTTAGTCAATGAGCGTTTTGTTTTCGACTATTTCACACCGGAGGCTGGCAAAGAAATGTTTGCTAATAGTGGTTTGGATAATACGGTTGAATTACTCGAAGATATTGATCAGTCCGGCTGGCTAAGCGCTCAGTGGATTGCACGCACCAATCAACAGCTATTGTTTCACAATTTCAAAAATTTCGTTTGGAGATCCGATGGAAGCACTAATGGAACTTGGTCAATACCTCTTAGTGATAGCCTAGTCAATCAAAAATTTTCTTTCTTTCCTGTTGCCGACAAAGTTTTATTCAAAGGGGAAGTCATCGCGAATCAAGCGTCCCTATATCAATTTGATCGATTCGGTACAGCCACTCCATTAATTGACAACCAAGCGATTAGTGATGGTATGGTGCATGACGGTTATTATTTTTTCACTTTTTTCAATGGCAATACATATTCGTTATGGCAAACCGATGGCACACCTGAGAGAACTAACGAATTTCTTAGTGATAATGCATTAGATTATGGCTTCCCAACTATTGCTTATAGAAATAAAGATTGGCTTTGGTATGAGGCACGAAACGAAGATACTGAAGTAGCCACTATTTATCGTTACGACGGCAACAGTCACCAGCAAGTAGATAACGCAATTGAGTCTCTACCTATTACCCACTCAATCACATTAAATGGTGTAGTATTTTTTCAATTCGATGAGGAAGCTGCGGCACCTTTTAGTTCGGAGATTTGGAAAATGGATCACGATGGTGAAGTCTCATTGTTTATGCGCATTCCTGGAGGCGACATTGATAGCCGTCCACGGCAGTTGAAGATCGGCGACGGCTATTTTCTATTTACAGCCGACCATAGTGCTATTGGTCGAGAACTTTGGGTAAGTGATGGCAGTGTAGAAGGCACTCATCTGCTAAAAGACATTCGCCAAGGCAATGAATCAAGCAATGTTGACTTTGGTGAACAAGAACCCAATCGAGCGACCTAACGAATGGTAACTTAGCCGTTTTTTATCGTCACCAAACGATTTTTCCACTTGAATTAATACTAATGCACTAGGCGCGCATCAATAACTTCCGTTTAGTTAACTAGCTCAACTATGTAGGTTCAAACGGTTTGAAGTGTACACTCACCTCAACACCCATGTATTGTCTCAGAATTTTTTAATTTCAGAGACACTCTTAAGTAAACAAAAAACCTGAATCGATTTTTTGTGACAATTGAAGCAACTGGCTTTTTCACAAGATATATAATCACATCTGCAAACTTGTTATTTGAGTGCTTATTATATACTCTCTTAGCAATGGATCAGCTTAACAATTATTACCACTGTGGAGTGCTCAAATGGAATTTGATGACCTTGATATTCCGTCGAAAATCACTGAAAAAATAACACTAGGTTTGTCAAATATAGGCATTGATGTGCCCATGGGTTTAACCCAAGGGTTTATGTTAGTGCTTTGTCTCGCTGCATTTACTTACGGGATTATGAAACTACGTAAAGAAGGCAGCAGCAATCTTACTGCACTGTTAATCGTCATTGGGTTTGGACTTTATAGTGTGGGCATTGCCTATAGCTGGGGAAATGTTTTTCTCAACCCTCTACCCGGCGAACTGGAAGGAAGTGTGGAAATTGTGAAACAAAACAATACCGAGCAAGTGGACTCAAGCTACCTTGCTATGCGTATTGAGTTACTTGATTTGAAGGGTGAAAGTGCAGGACTCACCTTCGGAGCAGTCGATAGTAGAAGCGGTCGATTCATTGTTAAATATATGCCTGCTTATTTCGACTACCCACGTTCGCTTAGAATTAAGTCACCGGGTTGTATGCCACAAGATATACGACTTAAACGTAAAGCCTTGTATTATGTTGCAGATAAAGATTCTAATATCCCGGTTTTAGCGCCAATACCATTTCTTTGTGAGCAAGCGGCATGAGGACTCTATTCACAAGCTTTGTTTTACTCCTATGTTTTAACGCATCATTTGCAACTGAGAAAAACAGCCACTGTCAATCACAAAGCTCTGCTAAAGCTGCGCTTGCGCTGCAAGGAACAGTGATTAATGAGGACAAAATACCGATCGTCGGCATTTTTGTTGAAATAGCACTTCCGGGCACGCAAACCATACGCACAAAGACTGACAACAATGGCTGTTTCACGGCGGAATTTGATTCTCAAAAAAAGGACTTTCCACTTTCCTTAGACATCAAGCGCAGAGAAGATAGCGCCGTGTTGGTTCGTGCAGTGGACCGATGCCATTTTAAAGGAGGCACTATTTGTCATCTCGCAGAAATAATCGTCGTCAGTCCAAATACCGTTTATCTATTGCCATTTGATGGTACAGACACCAACCAAGTTTTTCTCAGTCGACAATTTCGCACCGCATTGGCTAAACACTTTGTTAATAACATACAAGAATTGGAGGGCGAATCTGTTATACGACAGCTTCGTTTAAGTAAAACAGGGCGTAAGTTTGAAAAGCTAAAACCACCAGCATTGAAATTATTCAAGACAGGGGCTAGTGGTAGTTTTGAAGTGTCTGATTTTGAAAAACTTGAAAAACTTGGCGGTGATCTCAATGCACTAGCACTCATTAGTGGCTCTACCAGTATGGATGAGCGCGATAACATGCTGGATATGAGTTCGTTTTATTTAGTACCAAAAGAAAGCACATGGTCGCTTGATGATAGGCTTGATGCAGGTAAACTAAAAAACCTAGTCATGCTATCGCGCAAACTAAGCCCTCAATGGACGTACTACACCATGATTGCTTTAGCAAAGCGCGAACTTTCCGAGGCACTGGCTTCACCACACAAAACTCAGGAACTCAAACGGGTAAAAGCGTATCTACAGGCTCAGCGAAACCAATTCGATAGCCGCAGCAAAATCAAACAAACCGAGTTATTGGATTTGTTATGCGAAGTACGACTTGCTTTAAATGAACGCTGCGGCGAATTATTGGTAAGGTTGGATTGAGCGTAACTATAAAACTCACAATAAATGCTAAAAGGGACAATACGTCTATGCGTAAATGGCAGAAGAATATCTATTTAACACTCGGGTTTGCCTTACTTCCTTGCTCGCCGATATTGGCACTCGACTTTTCAAAATTTTATTTTGGTGCCAATGCTGGCTATAGTAAAAGTGAGTCTTTATTGTTTCATCTTGGCGAACATGATTTTACGTCCTATGTCACCAATTACAAAAATAGTGGCGACAAAAATACCAGTACGACTTACCGTATTTCTGGGGGCTACCAATTCAATAATTTCTTCTCATTTGATGCTAGTTATTGGGGCGGAGAAATGTATACAAGAGAATATATCAACGAAGAAGAAGATTTTGATAATCCAAGTACGATACTCACCAGCCGATTAGCAGACACCATTTCCGTTTCAAGCATCGATCTATCGTCTTTAGTAAGCTACTCATTCTCCTCACGCTATGCCGTCTACGGCCGCTTGGGCGCAATGCTACGTCAAGCTTCAGAAGTTGCCACAATTAATTATCAAGGCAACCCTACCAAAGATATCAAATTTGAGGACAGCAATTGGGCTTATCATTTGGGTCTAGGCACAAGTTATTTGTTTGGAAAAAAACGTAATTACGAACTGCGCCTTGAGTTGGAACATTTTTCTAAAACCAATATTAAGCAAACAATCATCAATCAAACCAATAGCATCTCCGCCGGGCTGGTTTATTATTTTGGAAACAAAAATCCTTCGATGAATAACTCTGCCGAGCCATTGCCTTACCTCTCGCTGTCGGAAACTAGTGGCGAGGAAGGTAAACCGCTGGAGTTTTCTATTCTATTATCAAAGCCTGCGTCAGTAGACATACCAATAAGCTTAAAAGTAACTAATGTAGACGAAACACAGGCTCAAACAATTATAAGTGATGAAATTAGTATAAGCACGAATAATGGGAGCGATTGGAAAAACTATAACCGCAAGCAACCCATTAACTTTATACTCAAACAAGGCGGCACAAAAGCTTTGGCTAGACTGAACACTATTGACAATCATATTCAAAACCCAAACTTGGCACTAAATTTTGAAATTTCATCAGATTCTGTGTTTGTCACCAAACAACAAGTGAAAACTCAGATCACAATTATTGATAATGATAAAAAAATCAAATTGGCTGCGAGTAATACTCAAGCCAGCTTAAACAAGGGTGATACTATTCGAACCAGCCTATCCGTTTCAGATGCACTAGTTTCAGTGCATGCCAACAAAGATACTGCAAACAAGCGGAAGCAAAAACAAGTGTTACCCATTGTTCGTCCCATAGAAACAAAACACGCAAGCACAAGAGAGCATGCAATATCCAACCTAATGTGGAATGATATTCGAATGTATGAGGTTTTTGATAGCAAAGATCGCATGCTGCTACCTGCAATCGATTTTGTTGAGTCGTTAGTCCAAGCCAATCAAACACGTTTTTCTACAAACAACATGTATGATGATGCCGAACAAGCGGCACGAGACGCTGGGGCAAACTTTGCCATGTGGGGCAACACCATGGAATTTGATGGTCAATTGTATATAGAGTCTCATTTGAGCCTTGTAGATAAGCCCGTAATTTTTAATGCAACTTTTAGGGCGCTTGACAATTTATCACTTGAACTTTCTATTCCTCGTACTCGTTTTGCCTTTGCGTTAAAAGAAATCTCGGATAATGATATCAATAACAGGAAACTGTTGACGACTGAAAAAGCGTCAATTTACGCAAATCAAAATACAAGCGGCAAACGCATTAAACATATTAAAGCCGGCACAATGCTATTAAGCGATAAAACTGAAAAACAATGGTTCAAACTAAAAACCGCAGACCAATCACTGGCATGGATCCACGCCAGTCAAGTCGCACTCGTTCCAAGTAAAGTTTACTTGGACTCAAACACGATTAATCTCTTCGAAAGCATTGCGGCAACTAAATTTAAGTCGATCATAGTCACGGACACCATCGCGGAAGTGTTACAGGTGGAGGAACACAAAAATAAAACCTGGATTCAAATTCAATCAGGCACTCACAAGGGCTGGATTGATGCGCAACAGGCAAAGCCCAAACCTGTTCTACCCATGACTGAGTTCTTGATTGGATTGCAACATTTTCAAAAGCAAAATTTTAATGCAGCTATTGTCGCATTGCAACGCTTCATCTCAAGCAACCATTTTGACGATGAAAACAATGTATCACTATCCACGGCTTATCAGATGCTAGGATTTTGTTATATGCAAAAATCTCAATGGCCACTGGCCCAGCATTCAATTGACAAAGCCCTGCTTTTAACCAAATACGATCCAGCCATCTATACGCTTAAAGCGGTAAGCATACTTGCACAACAGTTTGCACAACAACAAAAAGTCAATCTCGACTCCGTCATCAAGCAACTCGCTTTTGCACTTTACTTAGAACCCGATGATGTTCTTGCTAAAAAACTGGTAGTTGCCTTGAACAAAGCTCACAACAAGCCTGGCAATACAAATACTGTTAGAACTGCCACGCAAGATGCCGATAAACATTTTGAAAAACTACTCGATTACTATAATTATGCAGGTATAGACTAAATTTTTTTTACATCAACCAATGGGTCGATAGAGGTAGCTTGTTCTAACCGCTAATTCTGATTATACATGTGCTCAGTTCTCGCTATCACAACAGTAAAAACACTAGCCACATCAATCTTCCGCCTAGAATATGAAATAGGCGCTCTCGACTGAATCATTATTTTCTAGGAATTTTCCTCCTTTTTTGAACACACGATGCCTAGATTGAGTAATCATCGCATCGAACCCAAGAAAATACTAACATGGATATGGAAACGGCCCTATGCAATGCCAAACCCTAGTCGACTTTACACTGATGAATGGTTTGACTAATTTTTAGTGTAGCCAGGTCTTGTATTTCTTCAAACATGGGTTAAGGCATTTTACACGACACTAAGGCGCTTCAATTATAACTTTTGCCAATTGGCAACACCCTAATCCTTTCTGCAAAAAACTAGCACAAATGACATTTTTCAGCTAAGGTCAAATACTCAATTGACTGCATAGGGGTACACAAATGAGACCTTTCAACCAAGCAATAATTGCTCTGATAGCCTTAGGTTTTGTTGTGTTGCCTCACACGAACGCCAGCGAAACCAACCCAAAACTAGTTACATTAATTGAACAATCGGGAATTAACGCGGTGATTGATTTTATTCCCCAACAAATTCAGGCTCAGGTAACACAAATCAAGATCACAGAAGAAGATCCTGAAATCGCTGAGCAACTAGGAAGCATTATGTTGAAACATATGAGCAGTGAACAGCTGCGTGAAAAATTCTACATCTTGATGTCTTCCAGCCTTGATAACAATTTAATTGACTCGGCCACCGCTATAATCAATAAACCTTTGGTAAAAAGAATAACTAAAGCAGAAATTAACGCCTCGGACCCGGCAAATCAAGCAGAAATGCTCAGCTATATTTCTAACTTGACAAACCAGCAACCATCAACACAACGAATTCAGCTTATCCAAACCATTGAATCGGTATCACACTCATCTGAAATTATAGGCATGATGTTACAGAAAGTGATGGTCGGCATGACCAGTGTTTTTGACTTACCAGAGGCTGACGAAGCGCAAGTCAAAAAAGAAGTTCAACAAATGGTGGAAAGCCAGCTAAAGCCGCAAATTCTCTTGCAGTATCACTATGTCTATCACACGTTCAGCGACCATGAACTCAAAGACTATATAGAAATTTTAAAAACCGAGGATTACCAGAAATTCATCGTTATAACACTTGCTGGAATTAGCCAAATTCTCGTAGACGCATTCAAGAATGTAGCAAGCGACTTAAAAAAACTCTCAGATGCTAAAGCTGCGTGAAAACCTGGTAGTTATTTCGAACCTTTGTTTTCATGTCAAATATCAGTTTTATGATATTCGCGATCGGGGAAAGTATACTAAATAGACCTGAGTACACTTCCCCAATCTAAACATTATTTTCATTAATGCGTACATACCCTGTCGTATTCAGAATACAAAACATTCTCTTCTTTGCGAATACGTGAACCTAAAGCACCCAAAAATGCTCCAAAGTCCTGAGCAAAATCTAATCCTGACTGCGCATTTTCATACTTTGTAAAAAAGTCAATTGCCACTTTTGATATCGCTTTCATTTCTTCCGAAAACGTATCAGCAATTGCTTTACTGGCACCATTCTTCGTTAACAATGGATATAGCTCATCATCCTCTTTTTGCAAATGCTGTAAAAGCAAATCTTTTGCTTTTTTGAACTTCATCTGACCTTCTTCGCTGGTAATACCCTGTGCTTTGGCACCATGCAATAGACCTTGAATTGCGCCATGTTTTTTTTTAATTGCTCGGTCAATGTACTCATGACTATTCTCCCCATACTGGAATATACAAAAGTGTTTAGAATAACGGAGTTGCTAAATATTTTTCACTTCTTACATTATGAATATCGTTTCTAGCCATATTAGTTTTACCACTTTATTTACTATATAGACGTTATGAATAAATATTAAAATGCAGCAGCCAACCATGGATAGTTTCAGCACAACTAAAATCAATCACTTACCATTAAGCATGGCATTGATTATATTTTCGTATAGCGAAGCGAATTGTATTTACTATTTGGATTTGTTTTAGAATCTAATCGTTAAAACCGAATGCTGCCGTCATTATTTTAGAAAAAAATCCATGCAAGCAATTCAACAAAATGGACGGCAATCCAGTGGCCACATTATTCTTTATATAATCTAACAAGCTAATCTATTGATTGCACTTATCACTGCATCCTCGTGAAACGGCTTAGCCAACCAACCAGATGCGCCGACTTCTCGTCCTTTCTGAATTTGCTGAGGAGCAGTCTGTGTGGTTACAGCAAGAATAGGTATAAAGGAATTTATGGAAGACGCTCGAATATTCTTAATAAATTCATATCCATCCATATTGGGCATATTTATATCTGTAATTACTAAATCTATTTTTTCTACTTTGAGTTGCCCAAGTGCTTCCAAGCCATCATTGGCTTCATAAATGATATGTCCGACCAAGGTAAGATAGTGGCGCAGAATTCCACGCATTGTTTCAGAATCATCAACAATTAAAATATTTAGTCTAGTCATATAACATCTCCTAAGCAATGGACTGATTCTAGCGCAAAAGAGCTGAAATACGTTGTGTGACTGCTCAGGACTGGTGCTATGAACTTCACATTAACAATAACGCAAGCGATAAATCGGGACATGCTTCACAGATTAGCGACAGCTAAATTTAATTTTAAGAATATAATTTTGGCCAGTTCATCTATTCTTCTAAAACGAGTTTCAAGCTCAATTCTATTTTCCCAGTTAGCAAAAATATACACTCCTACATCAGCATATTTTAATGCGGCAATTCCAATTAAAAAAACGATTCCAGATTTTCTACACCAACAAGGTCGCCATGAACCAAATTACCCTCATCTAAACCCAATTTAAAAATATGCTAGTGTTACAAGCACATCTAAATTAAACTAATCGGTCACTTAATTAGTAGGCAATCCCCCCATGGTCGCAACTGTGAACAGAAATCCCGACGGAAATTCCACCGATTGGCGCGTTATTAGGAGTCTATTGCCTTATCTTTGGGAGTATCGCTCTCGAGTTGTGTTTGCCATGTTATGCCTTGGCATTGCAAAAGTTGCTAGTGTTTGCGTACCTCTCATATTGAAAGATATTGTCGACAAGCTCGATGCAACACAGGTTAGTTTTTTGATTCTTCCGTTGGGATTGCTATTGGCTTATGGTGGTTTACGTCTTGCAAATGCTTTATTTTCTGAATTGCGCGATGTTATATTTGCAAAAGTAACACAACGGGCGATACGACGCGTAGCGCTACAGGTTTTTCGTCATTTGCATGCGCTTTCACTGCGCTTCCATTTGGCACGACAAACCGGCGGTGTATCTCGTGATATAGAGCGAGGTACTCGCGGCATTAGTTTTTTACTTAACTTCATGTTATTTAATATTTTGCCTACGCTAGCAGAAATACTTCTCGTGACGGACATTCTGTTAGTCAACTATGACGTTTGGTTTGCCATCATTACGCTAAGCACAATCGTTTTTTATATAACCTTCACTCTTATCGTTACAGAACAACGCATGCACTACCGTCGCACTATGAACAATCTTGACTCTAAGGCCAACACCCGCGCGATCGATAGCTTGTTAAATTATGAAACTGTAAAATATTTTTCCAATGAAGATTTTGAAGCGAACCGTTACGACGACAAGATGCAGCAGTGGGAATTCGCTGCAATAAAAAATCAGTATGCGCTTTCAGTACTCAACTTTGGCCAAGGCGCAATAATTGCCATTGGCATGACCTTGTTAATGGTATTGGCATCACAGCAAGTTGTCAGTGGTGACATGACCATGGGTGACTTGGTTTTAGTCAATGCCTTTTTGTTGCAACTATATATGCCCTTGGGATTTCTTGGATTTGTCTATCGAGAAATAAAATATTCTTTGGCTGATATGGAAAAAATGTTTGCGCTTTTGCATGAGCATCAAGAAATTCAAGATCAACCCAATGCTCCACCACTTCATTTAACACAGGGTAAAATTGAATTCAGAAAAGTCGATTTTTCTTATGAACCCTCTCGAATAATTCTTAAAAATTTGAGTTTCACAATTGAACCGGGGCAAAAACTTGCCGTTGTCGGTCACAGCGGCGCGGGGAAATCCACCTTATCTCGTTTACTTTATCGTTTTTATGATGTAACTCAAGGCGCGATCCTAATTGATGGACAGGACATTCGAGATGTTAATCAAAAAAGTTTGCGCGCTGAAATCGGCATTGTACCGCAAGACACTGTTTTATTTAACGACACCATTGAATACAATATTGCATATGCCAAACCAAACGCGACAAAAACAGAAATCGAAGCTGCGGCACAAAGTGCACATATAGATGCATTTATTGAAAAACTACCCGAAGGATATGAGACCCTGGTCGGTGAACGCGGCCTAAAACTATCGGGCGGTGAAAAACAACGAGTCGCCATTGCCCGCACTATTTTGAAAAATCCAAAAATACTTATTTTCGACGAAGCCACCTCTGCCCTGGATTCAAAATCTGAACAAGTCATTCTTCGTGCTTTGCGTGAAATTGCTACCAACCATACCACGCTTGTGATTGCCCACCGCCTATCCACGATTGTCGATGCTGATCAGATTTTAGTTATGGACAATGGCTGTGTTGTTGAACAGGGATCGCACCAGCAACTGCTAAGCTTAGGAAAAGTCTATGCCAACATGTGGGCATTGCAACAGAAGGAACGAAGTGAAACTGAAGAGTAAACCACCATCAAAAATCAATTAATCGAGGAATCGACTTTTAAGATCTTCATCTTCAGTTTTGAAAATGGCCATTGCTGTTTTCATTTTACGAAAACCAAAACGCTGATAAAAACCTTCTTTACCGGGCGCAGCATATAACATGGTGACTCCCGCGTCGGTTTGATCTATCAAGTTTTGTATAATTTGGCTGCCGATACCTCGACCTTGATAAGATGGCTGCACTACCACATCAAAAATTATAGCCCGAGCAATTCCATCACTCAGCGCACGTCCTGCACCAATTAGTTTTTGTTCATCATATGCGAAGCACAGCACATTGCTATTGCGAAAAATTGTTTCCACCATTTCCGGAGGACGTTTAATCAACGGTGCTATTTCAATTAAATGCGTAAGCTCGGTCCAATTTACTCTGTCATCAATTGTGCTTGACCATTCAATTGTCATTTTTGTTCTCAATCAATTTAAACAACGTATATTTTGACACAAACTTTGATTAAATGAGAGCAGAAATTATACACTGATTGAGTTTATACTACTTAAGGTTTTACTTGCGTTGCTGATGTATTACTCACTAGATATTGATCTTGGGTTGCCACTAAAAACAATCCGCTACCATAGGAAAATAACCAAACAGGTAGAAATATATAGAGTGATAGAATACGGTGATATTTTATTTTGCGCCCCACTCCCAAGCCAAACATTGTTAGAAATAGAATTATCGCCAACAGTGATACCCAAGTGTGAGCAAATAAAATACTACCACCGGCGTCCATATTCCAACCATTATGACGTAACTGCTCCATCTCCCACGTTGCCCACATATCCAAACTAAAACCAATAAGGCCACAACTAAAATGCGTCCAACGCGGTAAGCCCCAACGTCGATGGAAGACACCTAAGGTAATGGCGCTGGCATAAAAGAATAATGCCATGGTCATTTCAATTTTAATCAGCGTGATTTCTTGCATGTCGTTTTGCTTCGCAACCCTGGTATGATAGGTGTTGCGAGTTTAATGCCAATAAAAAGCATCAATTTCTATTCACGCAAGTTACTATTACAACTTAAATATTTTATCCATGAAGATCTTGGCTGAACAGCTATTAACAAATGTGGCAATTGGTTTCCGCTACCACAGAAACAACTGAATCTTTCTCATGCTATCAAATTCCAGCAACAAAAAAGGCGAGTGCAAACAAACCTCGCCTTTTTTTCTACTAGAAACGAATAAACTATTACAATAATCCACTGATCCAATTGGATACATCTGTCTCTAAAGGGGCAGATGCTGTACCTTTTAAACCACCTCGTAATTTGTGGCAATCATTTTGAGTATAATTCGCGCTTAACTCTGG
>Ga0224501_10003072_pt1 | contig 13141 bp, 10 predicted proteins | sample SF_Oct11_sed_USG_4_FD_169105 | JGI IMG/M metagenome (GOLD analysis project Ga0224501, IMG submission 169105) | Sediment microbial communities from San Francisco Bay, California, United States - SF_Oct11_sed_USGS_8_1 | ecosystem: Environmental > Aquatic > Marine > Sediment | place: USA... | reverse complement strand
GATGCCCTCAAACACCCAAAGGAGACGCGTGTGGCTCTCCGACCTTAGATCGTAGGGTAAAAATTTCTCTGGTTTTATCCGTTTTACGTTCCAGGTATGAAAATACTCGTGACTGCATAGCCCTAAAAACAACTTGTAAGGCTCACTCAACTCTTTGGCCGAGAAGGCGGGCAAATCATCACGACTACATAAAAGACTGGTACTGGCGCGATGCTCCAATCCACCGTATCCATTACCAACTACCATGACCATGAAAAGATAGTAATCGACGGGAGCCTTCCCCCCAAAGAACGCTATTTGTGCTTCACAAATTGGCTTAAGGTCTCTCGCGATACGTTCCAGATCGGCATTGTGTGCGCCTGTAATTACCACATCATGCGGTACACCACAGGCTTCAAAGCGAATGTGATCGAACTGCCCTATTTCCACGGGATGATCGATCAGCTCATCATAATTCGCGGCTTGGTAGGTGCCAAACCCGAATTCCTCCGCGTTCAAACGAGGCATCGCAGTGGCCACTTTCCACAATTGATATTCTTTGCCATCTGGGGAGAGCAGCTCTAGCGTGCAAGGTCTGTCCTCCAGGCCTTGCGCAGCCATAAACAGGCTGGTGCCATTGAAATAGGCATGGGTCTTGTCCAGGTGGGCAGCGCGCACAGACAAGTCCCAGGCATAAACCTCATAGCGCAGACATAAATCACGCTCGCAGCTTTCCACCTGCCAGGTCTGCTTGTCCACTTTATCCACCGCCAGCATTCGGCCCTCAGACTCAGCCCATAGCTGCACAATATTTTTTGCAAAATCCCTTATCATATAGCTCCCAGGGATCCAGGCAGGCATATGCACTATCTGTCCACCGGCAATCGGCTCGGGTATGTGCAGTGTTACCTCATAGACATGCGCTTCCGGGCGCACCGGCTTCACCGTGTAATGGTTAGCGGGACTATTCGCTGACATAGGTTCTCAATGTGATGAATGCATCGTTGTTACAATACAGAACTGGATAGGCTGAAAGACCAGACTACTGGGCACCGGACTTTTTAAGAATATCAATGATTCCGGGATCTTTAACTCGCTTTGCCAATGCCAGCGCATTGTCTCCGTTTTTGTCGCGAATGTTAGGGTCCGCCTTATTTTTTAACAAAAACTCCACCATATCTTCATTGATATTACTGATGGCGATAAAGAGTGCGGAGTAGCCGGTGTTTGAAACCACGTTCACATCGGCTCCCTTTTTCAACAGCATATTGACTATGGCCTGATGCCCATTGGCCGTGGCCGCAATCAAAGCGGTATCACCGGTTGTGGTCCGGGCATTGATATCTGCCCCTTTCGCTATCAATACATCCACCACCTCTTTGTGGCCGTCTTGGGCGGCCAACATGAGTGCAGTAATGCCCTCATAACGATCAAAGGTCGCATTTACATCTGCCCCTTTGAGTAAAAGCAATTTCACGATGCTGATATCACCACTTCCGGCCGCAGTATGAAGGATCGGAGCACCGAATTGATTGCTTGAATTGACATTGGCACCACTGTTAATGAGGAGCTTGGCCACATCCAACTTGCGAGCAACCAATGCCAGAAACAGGGCGGGGTCCCCTTTCACGTCTTTCGCATTGGGATCATGTTTATCGCCCAGAAGCTTTTTCACTTCTTGCAGATTACCGGCTTTAACGGCATTAATCAGCGCTTGACTAGCCGATGCACTGACGGAAATCAGTGTTGGGCAAATCAGGCACACTAACAAGATCAATAACTTCCTGCTCACTTAGATGGTACTCCCGGTCTTTGTTGGTCTATCATGCCAACTACATGCCATTCATAGGGGGCGTGCGAGGACTCACTGACACAACACAGACCCCTTTATTCCCCCACTCTCACAGCCAAAACATCACAAGGTGTTCCATGCAGAATGGCATTGGCGGTGGAACCCAGCAATATACCTAATCCGTGCCTCCCGTGTGTGCCAACAACAATCAAATCGACGCTGTTAGATTGGGCAAAATTGAGTATCTCACCCTTAACAGAACCCAGTAATACCTGGCTTTTGACATGCTTCGCATCTAAATCAGCAACTAGAGACTGCAAGAAGGATTCGCCCCTTTTAACGAGCTGCTGCTCCACATCCAGTGAAACCAGCGGTGCCAATTCATAGGGGCTTTCGGTAATCAATGGCTCGACCACGTGAACAAGTAAGACCTGAGCATTTTTTTCTGCCATGGTCATCGCCTTTTTCAAGACAAGTTTCGCCTCAGAACTCAGATCCACTACGACAAGTAAATTCTTATACAAAATCCACCCACTCTGTAATGTAAAAATATGTATTAGTTTAAACCTTCCCGTCCGTGAGTAAAATCCCAACTTGGCAGAATCTAAACCTTTTTTTGGCATTCACGAGACGTGTATTCAGCGGATAGCTATTTCCCTACTTTAACTCGGTGAGATTACACAAATTGGGTCCGAAAACAGAAAAACCTGGCGTCGACAAACCTCTGGAGTACTGCATGTCTATATCAAAAAGCTACCACCCCGATTCACAGCGAGTCACAATACAAATCGATGGTAGCCTGACACAACGAGACTACGAAGAGTTTTCCCTCGCATTTCTCCATCATTCAGCAAACGAGCACTACAATATCGAACTTAAAAACATATCCAATCTGGACAGCGATGGAATAGGAATGCTGTTATTGATGCGCAGTCATGTGAGAAAAAACTGTGAAATTTCTATAAGTGGTTGCTCGGATGATGTCAGGAAGGTCTTTGGTGCGCTAAATCTAAGCAATCTGTTTAATGTTCACTAGTGCGCAAGGGCTAACTAGGGTTGGGCAAAGGCACCGGGGCTAGCGGCGGACACTCTCCGCCGTACAGAACAGCAGTGCTCATATTGCCAAAACGGTGTCAGATGGGTCTCTGGTGAAGTCTGGGCCTCCAGCTCTTCCCGTCTCACCAGTCCATTAAGACCAGAGACCAAACGAAAATCATAATTCTGTGCATCGAGGAACTGATAGGGCTCGACCACTAGGTTGTTTTCCACATTGCCCTCACCCTCCAACCACATGCCTTGTCCTGAGAAAATACTGTTTTGAATGACCGCCTCAGTTCCTTCCTGCGCAAAGACAACAATGGCATCAGATTTGGCCGAAACCACAGTGTTATTCACAAAAAACAATCTGTTCTCGGCAGTGGAATCGACTTGTTGTTCACCGAAGGCCACGAAAATATCCGATCCACTCTGTTCCGATTTCTGCAATACATTTCCCATCAGTACGGCTTTTCCAGCATAAGGCAACGCCACATTCATAGTGGCTCCACCCCGGTCCCCGTCGAGAATCATGTTGTAGTTGATTTCATTATCCATGGCATAGGAACGGATCTGATCACCTCGCAGCGGAGTGTGAAAATAATTTCCCACTAAGGTGAGCCTGTCACCGCCTACCCACAACTGACTAGCCTGTGGATTGCCCGACTGGCCATTGGCATCAAATTCTGAAAATCTGATTTGAGTGTGACCTGCTTCGGCAACTACTCCAATATCGTTGTCATAAAAATAGCCATTGCATACATGGCTATCACGTCCTTTCAATCTTAGGCCTACGCCATTCTTATCTTGTGAAATTGCACCAGCAAAGCCCAAATTTTCAATTCGTACATCGTTTCCGTTCAGCGTCCACATCGCCTGATGTGGATCGTCATCTAAAATCTCACTTGATTTGCCCAGTCTGTAGTCCTTAGGTGTGACGTGCGCCAGACCGCCAACACCCCGAAGTGTGAGATGATTTAAGGCACTTTGTATGAATTCGTCATAATAGACACCCGCCATCACTTCGATCACATCGCCCTCTACAGCTGCCTCAACCGCCGTCAGTAGCGAGCTAAATTCTTCGCCTTCACCCACACGCAGAACACGGTGTGCAGGAAGTACTACATTCGCTGTTCCTTGAGAAACTGAAAATTCCATAAAGCGAGGGTAGCGTTGCTCTTTGGGATCATAAAGCGCCAAGGTGTAGTCTCCATCTTGAAGATCCTTGACCTGAAAACTCCATTCACAAGCGTCCGCAGCCAGTTTTGCCGTGGCTAATGGTTGAGATAGAGACATGCTCATCTCGTCATAGCCCACACCTTCAAAAATCTGAATCTCCTCACGATTCTCCAGGCTCAACAAACTGCTATCCACCTTTCCAGTTACGCCACCCCTATTCGCGACAAAAATCTTTTTCTCTACAACTATTTCTTTTCCCTCTTTTTGACAACGTAGTGCGAAATATTTGTTTTCCCGAATGGCGCTGATGGTTTCTATCCCCAAAACCCCTTTTTTTCCTTCCCAGTCTCCCTCGGCAAGACAGGATTCAATGTTCTGCCCCGACCACTGCAGTGTGATGACACCATCCCAATCCACTTCCTCCGCAGAAGCGGTGAGTTGAATCTGTGGAGACGCGGATGCAGAGACGGCGACCTCTACCGCCTTTTCCACACTTCCACCAGCCCCTTCACAAACCAGTATAAATTTTTCTGCGTTGTAAATACGGGTAGTCCAGTTCCCTTTAAGGTTTTTGCCGCCTAACCAATCACCCTGTGCAACACAGCTATGTGCCTGGGTAGCTTCCCAACTAATAGTGACCTCTTCTGAAAAAGGCACCTCACTACGATCCGCCGTCAGCAATATCCTGGGTTTGGGAGACACAACCACTATCTGGATTTCTTTTTCCAGTGCATGAAGCCCATCATGACAGGAGATCTTCAAGCGAGTGTCTTCAGATAGTGGAACAGTAGAGACTAGACCTGAGGCATCCACGGAGCCTGCCCAAACCCCTTCAGGTGTACTTTCAGCACGGCAAGTTCCATTTAGATTAGAATTCCAAGCAATCAAGGTGGCAGAACCTTGTTCCACTTCAAGTTGTGCAGCATCCAGCTCCAACTGTGGTTCAGCCACTTTTATCTGAATAGATTCAGTGACGATACCCCCATCGCCCACGCAACTCATCGAGAAAGACTGATCTGAAACCAGTGGGCCGATTTCCAACTTCCCGGCAGGGGATAGGTTTGTGGATACCAATTCGGGAATAGCGCATTCACTGGCCCCTGGGGCGCGCCAACTCAATTGTATAGTTTGATTGTAGTCAGACTGTGCACGAGACAAGTCTAATTTAAGCAGCGGTGCAGAATTGCCATCATGATGACTATTATCAACGCAGGCGGCGATACTGACGCAGCCGACAGAGATCAGAGTGACGTGGGGCTTTTTGAGGAGTGATTGCATCCAGCTCAACACTTCTGCCAATTCCTTGTGTAATATCTATAGTATCAAAGGCAACAGCAAAATTCAGGCAGAATTCCACTTAAGGTATGGCAATTCTTTTTCAACTGATGCCCCAGTGCAATCCCCAGCCACTGCTACGACACACAAAGCGACTGGCTGGCCCCCCTACGTTTGACAAATTATTGAAACAAAGTCTGTCTGGTCCTTCAAAACAAGGGGCATGTTTGTCTATTTAGCCCAAGTTTAGTATTGATTTTATTTAAATTTTTTAAAAACTGTGAGCCAAGCATAGAAATGTCAACTGCAATTGCACTCTGACGAGACGTTATGGTCAAATAGAGGAGTAGATAAGTATTTAATTATATACTTTATTTATTTAACGATTCATAATTTTTATAGCCGTGTAAGGAGAAATGCCATGGGCAACGTTGATGCAGTGAACTTCAACATAGCTGACTCAAATGGCAATGAGTCACTAAATAAGTGGTTCGACCAACAGTTTGAAAGAAAAATGAAAGAGATTGAGGCGAGTAAGCGTCCTTCTCTCGCCCTCATAGCAACCCAAGGGACGATGGATATGGCCTATCCCCCTTTTATACTTGCTTCCACGGCAGCCGCCCTGGACTGGGATGTCAGCATTTTCTTTACGTTTTATGGACTGAATCTGTTGAAAAAAGATTTATCACTGAAAGTCAGCCCACTGGGTAATCCTGCAATGCCAATGAAGATGCCCATGGGGCCTCAATGGTTTAAGAATATCAACTGGGCTATTCCCAACGCCATCAAGGCAGGTGTTCCAGGATTCGAAAATGTGGCGACTGCCTTGATGAAGAAGACAACCGCGAGCAAGGGTGTCGCCGACATCGCTACCTTACGCGAGATCTGTATTGAATCAGGTGTAGAACTCAATGCCTGTCAAATGACAGTTGACTTGTTTGGGTTTAAGAAAGAAGACTTTATTGACGAGGTCACCGATTGGTGCGGAGCCGCTTCCTTTTTGCCTACTGCCCAAAAGGCGGACGTTGCTCTGTTCATCTAATAACTAACCCCAGTTATATAGTGACTTAAACAACCGCCCTGGAGAACCCAGGACGGTTTTTTTTTCGAATATTCCTACGGTGATATCAATTCAAAGGCGTTGTCTGATGTGTCGTCGACGCTGTCTATCCGCATCGATTCTGTTTTTGCCCCATCCACTGCATAGGTCTCGCCCGTTGCACCCAGCACCGAAACCAATGCATATGAACCTTCATAGGTGTTCATCACCACATTGTTAATAACATCAACAGTGCTTTCCAAATCTAACACGGTAGAAGCCAGTGATGTGGCACCGAGCGGATTGAGATATAAGGACGTTGTGCTGTCACTGCTGGCGGAATAGAGCCACAAGGCACCCTTTTCGGAACCTATTTCATCAGACCGTGTTGTCTTACGCGCAACCCGCGCCCAAGCTGCCCCGAAGGTGTTGACGGAGGAATTTCCGCTGTACATACCATGGCCAGTCCCGTCCTCTTTTTCAAAATGGGCTGTATTTGTAACCCCGCTTGAGGTGTTCCAGAAGATCCAGTTATTAGAGGTAAAGACGGCATCCACAGCGCTTGCCAGGCTTACATTATGCCCCGTAGTGCCATGAACATTCTGCAGAGCGGTTTTATCCACCCGATGCAAATCGTCATTTCCGTCCTGATAAACTATAGACTTGTCCGTTAGTGCAAACTTTCGCACACCACCTGGAATTCCTGAGATAAGCAGTTGCGCCACCGCACCACCTGATCGGTTCACACGATAGATCTTATCCCCATCATCGAAAAACAGATAATCCAAGTCATTGGCATAATCTACCCATTTTTGTCCGAAGGTATGAAGGGGATCACCCGAGTTGCTTAGGGCGTTTGCATCACTATCATAGCCATATAGAATGATAGCGCCAGCGTTTTTCGAATTGTCGTCGGCAAAAAGGTAGACACCATTGGCGTTGGGGGTGAGTTTACGAGGGGTTCCGCTAAGCCCTTGGAGCAGGTCAGTTACTTGAGTAAAGGACAAGTCCACTTTCTGAACACGATTTCCCTTTTTAACTAAATAACTATCCAGTTGACCTGCTGCGTTACGTATTCCTTCAATGACTTTATTCGCGTTTGTCACACTCGCATTCTGGTCCGAACCCAGGGAGATAGCGCGCCAGGACGAACTTAGGCAAGTTGAATTACTTCCTTCATTGAAAAGAAAAACCGATTTGTTTCGGTCCGTGTAGTCGGTCACGGAGTCCTGGCCGCAAATCGCCGCGATGGCCGTTTTGTTGGATAATTGTTTTGCCACCGGTGTCCCACTGCTAAGCAGCGCATCGATTTTGTAGAGCACGCCATCGGAATTGAGAACGACCAACCAGGGATAGTGGATATCCTCCACTGTATCATTATTGAATTTCCCGTGAGGAATGAGATAAGTATCCGGGTTTAGATTACCATCCAGGTCCCCGATATTAAGAGAACTCCCGCTTTCCGTTTTGACCTCCGCGACATTTCCTACAATCGCTCTAGGATTACTCGCAAAGAGTTTACTACCACCCCCAACTGCTTCACCTAAATAGAAATGGTAGACCGCCGTCGTTTTATCCTCTTCACCGCCGCCATTACCATTACCATTGCCATTGTCATCACCCCCCCCGCAGGCAGTGACGAGTAAGGCGAGCGTCAATAGCATACCCGAGTGTAATAGTTTTCTATTCATCCTTTCCCCCGTAAATTGATCATCGTTGTAAGTGGAAGAGGCAAGCTTGGCCACGAAGAGATCTGGCTAAAAAACCCCGCCAATTAGTAGCAATATTAAGAGATTCGGGAATAAGATATATAAGTAAATTTACTTATTGGAGATTGCTGTTTTAACAGCAAATGGGGCTCTGAAGAAATGTTACACACGCTTGTGTGCAAAAGGGAGGAATAGTACCTTAGTAAACAAGTAACACATTTAGTGACGGCGCTCTATCTGTTTGCGTCTGTCTGATATAACCTGGACACCCATATGATCCACCAGAGGAAAACTCAATTTTTGTGGCTCGGTAGCGCGCCATTCACTAAACGCTCGCCATTCCTGTTTTGAAGAGGAATGATTTGAGCTGTACGAAGCTTGCAACACCAGCAGTTTCTCCATCTTCGCCAAGTCACGACGAGTGAGGCTCAGTGCCACCTCAACCCAAACTTCAACCATATCTAGCATATTTTGCAACGTCACAGGGGCGAATAGTTGACGCATACTGTGCACGGCCCTATAGCTGTTCCGAGCGGCAGACATCTTATCGACGTATTCATTAACGGCCAGTATGCCTTCACCATCCTCTACCAGCTGATCAATTACACCCATATCCAAGAGCTCACTGGCGGAATACGTTTTTCCACTTAATATTAGTTTTTCTGCTTCAATCACACCGATACGCTGCGCAAGGATGGGATAAGCGCCCATCGCGGGGGTTTGGTTGAATAACACTTCCGGCAAACCCAATCTGGCACTTCGCTCTGCGATAATCGTTCGACTGGAAAGCGCTATTTCAAAACCTCCACCCAGGGCCTTGCCGCGTACTAAGGAAATCATTTGGATAGGTAAATTCAAATTCACGAGATTGTTATAAAAAAGTCTTGCACAAGTACGGGCGTAGTGACTGAGTGATACGCGATCCCCCGCATCGATCAAACGTTTGAAAAGAGCCAGATCACCTCCCAGGCTAAACACATCCGGATTCTTTGACGCCAGCACTATGCTGTGTATCGATTTGCCCAAGGTATTGTGTTGGGAATAGCTAGCCTTTAGCCTACTTTGCAATAGACTCAATTCCCGCAAAAGATTTACGTTTATACACGGTGTGGGAAATGGGTTTAACAGGCACCATAAGGTATTTCTGTGTGGATCATAACGCGTGGAAAACTGTGTGGGATAACACTCCCTCTGGCTTTTCACGTCGCCTGTAGTTTCGAGATGCAACATAAATAAAGAAAACCCCACCCAACTGGATTTTTTCCTATTCAGAATAACACACTCACGAATCAAAACGCCTTTAATTCTCAGCTGATCTAAGTTAGCATAAGTTAACACCACACCCACAGCTTAGCCTTAAATATTGGGATTTTTTATGGCATCTCTGGAAGTCATCCGGGACGTAATATCAAAGGAAATGAATATTGCTCCAGAACTTATCGAGCCAGGAACCCATCTTATTGATCTGGGTATTGACTCGCTCATGGCATTGACCGTTTTGTTTCAACTCGAAGACCGTTTTAACGTAGAAATTCCACCGGATATAGTTGACACAATTATTACAGTTGATGACATATTGACGAAGATAAATGAGTTGCAGAACTCCAGTGAACACGTCTAAATGAAAAGAAGGGTAGTCATTACCGGTTTGGGTGCGATTTCCGGGCTAGGTTTTGGTGTAGATGATTTTTGGCAAGGTCTCTGTTCCGGGGCTTCAGCGATAAAAGAGATAGTTGAGGAAGGCCCAACAAACAGTGTAAAGCTTGGTGCGCAAGTTCCGGAGTTTGATACCGCTGATTATTTTGATGTAAGTAAAATATCTTTTTATGACCGCTTCTCACAGCTTGCCCTAATCAGTGCGCGCGAAGCCATTCAAGATGCGGGGCTTGCTTCCGGTGATATCTTACGAGACGCGGCCGTCATCATCGGAACAGGATGTGGTGGCAAGCACACGGATGAGGCTACCTACTATCAGCTTTATGTTAAAAAAAGTGCACGTGTTCACCCGCTTACCATTCCAAAGGGGATGCCCAGTGCCGCCGCCAGCGCGGTAAGCATGGATCTAGGAATCAAGGGTCCTTCTTTCTCTGTCACCAGTGCCTGCGCTTCGGGTGCTCACGCAATTTTTCAGGCCTATTCCATGATCCAGTCTGGCATGGTTGATCTGGCCCTTGCAGGTGGAACAGACTCACCTTTTACTTTTGGCCTGTCCAAATCCTGGGAGGCCTTACGCGTCCTGTCTCCAGATGGGTGCCGACCTTTTTCGTCCAACCGGAACGGTATGGTCTTGGGAGAAGGGGCTGGCATAATTGTGTTGGAGTCTGAACAACACGCTCTAAAACGTGGACAATCAATTTATGCCGAAATAGTGGCGTGCGGACTCTCTTCAGACGCCGACCATATGACGCGCCCCAACCAAACATCTATTTCTTTAGCCATACATAAGGCGCTCGCCCAGGCTGAGGTCAAACCCTTTCAGGTTGACTACATCAACGCCCACGGCACCGGAACTGTACTCAACGACCAAGTTGAGAGCCTGGCGATTAAGGAAGTCTTTAAAAATTACGCTTACGAAGTACCAATATCGTCTTCTAAGTCCCTCCATGGACACGCGATGGGTGCCTCCAGCGCATTGGAAGCAGTCGCGACGATCAAGTCGATCGCAGACCAAATCATACCCCCTACTGCCAATTTTACTGCTGGTGACGAATTCTGCGACCTGGACTATGTGCCCAATGTGGCTAGAAAGCACTCGATCAATATTGCCTTGTCCAATTCCTTTGCCTTTGGTGGGTCCAACGCTGTGCTGGCCTTTAAAAGATACATCTAGTGACAACTGACTTAGAGACACACTCCTCCAAAACCAGGTACCATTTAGACGGACCGGGCAGTACGCACTCCCAGATGCAGGAACGCAATCTTGTTCGCTACTTGGAGCGCCTGTATCAATCCATAGAACGAGATCCAAAACCCAGTTCAACATTCGGTGTTTGTTCCAATTGCGGTCCTGTAAGTGAACAAACGCATGAATTGATGGCCAGCCACTACGATACGCCTTTTTCATTTTTTGAATGCTTTTTGGACCGGGATTATCTGGCCTATTCTATGGCCTATTTTGGTGAAACCCCCGAAGAGATCAGAGCTTCCACGATGGATCTGGAACAAGCCCAGGAACGTAAATTTTCACTCATATCACAACGGGCCGAAATCTCAGGTAACGAGCATATTCTGAATATTGGTTGTGGTTTTGGCTCCTTGGAAACTTATCTGCTGTCCCGTTACCCTAACCTTCGCATAACAGGAATTACTGGCAGCCGTGTTCAATCGGAGTATTTAGCTGAGCGCATCGCAAACAAGTCTGATCCGTTCCATGATCGGTTTTGTCTCATTTATGGGGATTTTTCCCATTTAGATTTAGAAGACATCGGTCTGGCGAAGTACGACCTGGTGACTTCTATCGGTGTGTTTGAACACGTTTTCAACTTGCGGGGCGCACTTAGGCGTATTTCTGAACTCGTCAAAAAAAATGGTCGTAGCTTTCACCATTTAATAACTAGCAAATATGCGGTTCCTCGTTTTCTAAGCCCCACGGATACCCGCATAGGAAATTACTTTCCCGGAGGCCGCATCTGGCCGCGAGAAGAATTGAAACGTTACACCGAAGACTTTGTGCTACTTTCTTCGTGGGACATAAACGGTCTCAACTATTACCGAACGCTAGAGTTATGGCATGAACGATTCTGGTCTTCCCTCCCTAAATTGAAAAATGTATTGCCAGACGTAGGTGCCATTAAATTTTGGAATGAATATTTTCTGTTGTGTAAAGCGGTGTTTGCACCTCTGCAGGGAGAATTCTGCGGAAATAGCCAGTACCTGTTTGGAAAAAGAAATTAATACAAGAACATAAAAAAACCCCGAAACTCATTTGAGTATCGGGGTTTCGGATTGAACCCTGGCAGTGTCCTACTTTCACATGGGGAAACCCCACACTATCATCGGCGATGAGTCGTTTCACTTCCGAGTTCGGAATGGGATCGGGTGGTTCCAACTCTCTATTGCTGCCAGGAAAACTGGGTGAATAACCGGGGTCAGTGTATGACCCCGCCTATTCCAATTCGGAATACACATAGAGGAACTTGCTTTTCAAGATCCAACAACCAAAACAAAACATCTTGGGTGTTATATGATCAAGCCTCACGGGCAATTAGTACTGGTTAGCTTCATCCATTACTGAACTTCCACACCCAGCCTATCAACGTCGTAGTCTCCGACGGCCCTTAAGAGAGCTAAAAGCTCTAGTGAGATCTAATCTTGTGGGGGGCTTCCCGCTTAGATGCTTTCAGCGGTTATCCCGTCCGTATTTAGCTACCCGGCAGTGCCACTGGCGTGACAACCGGAACACCAGAGATACGTCCACTCCGGTCCTCTCGTACTAGGAGCAGCTCCACTCAAATCTCAAACGCCCACGGCAGATAGGGACCGAACTGTCTCACGACGTTCTAAACCCAGCTCGCGTACCACTTTAAATGGCGAACAGCCATACCCTTGGGACCGACTACAGCCCCAGGATGTGATGAGCCGACATCGAGGTGCCAAACTCCCCCGTCGATATGAACTCTTGGGAGGAATCAGCCTGTTATCCCCGGAGTACCTTTTATCCGTTGAGCGATGGCCCTTCCACGAAGTGCCACCGGATCACTAAGACCAACTTTCGTTCCTGCTCGACATGTCTGTCTCGCAGTCAAGCACCCTTATACCTTTGCGCTCATTGCACGATGTCCGACCGTGCTGAGGGTACCTTCGCGCTCCTCCGTTACTCTTTAGGAGGAGACCGCCCCAGTCAAACTACCCACCATACACTGTCCCCGACCCGGATAACGGGCCTAGGTTAGAACCTCAAACATGCCAGGGTGGTATTTCAAGGATGGCTCCACGACAACTGGCGTTGCCGCTTCAAAGCCTCCCACCTATCCTACACAAACATATTCAAAGTCCAGTGCAAAGCTATAGTAAAGGTTCACGGGGTCTTTCCGTCTAGCCGCGGGTACACTGCATCTTCACAGCGATTTCAATTTCACTGAGTCTCGGGTGGAGACAGTGTGGCCATCGTTACGCCATTCGTGCAGGTCGGAA
>Ga0224501_10003071_pt1 | contig 13142 bp, 16 predicted proteins | sample SF_Oct11_sed_USG_4_FD_169105 | JGI IMG/M metagenome (GOLD analysis project Ga0224501, IMG submission 169105) | Sediment microbial communities from San Francisco Bay, California, United States - SF_Oct11_sed_USGS_8_1 | ecosystem: Environmental > Aquatic > Marine > Sediment | place: USA... | reverse complement strand
TTCCTCGCTGGAATGGGATCTGGCCTTCCGCCGCGGAAAAATCATAACCAATGGCGGCGCCACCAACAAATTCGGTCAGTCGGGCCTGATGGACCTGGGAGAGGTTTCCTTTGAGGCGGTGGAAAATGTTCCTTTGAGGGATTTTATTCAGGATAAAGCCACGAGTACGGAAACAGAAAATCCGGTGCTGGTACAGTGGTATAAATATAATTTTATTACTCACAAACTGACGGCACGCAAGAATATTTATGTGGTTCGCACCGCTGATGGAAAATACGCCAAAATTCAGTTCATGAGCTTTTATTGCGCCGATAAGCAGCCTGGCTGTATCCAGATGAAATATGTGTATCAAAATGAGGGAACAAAGAGTTTCCTGAAGGACAACAGCGGCTCGTTTTCCTCCACCACCGTCGCCACAAGCCCTGATATTTCAGATTCTTAGGGATTTGTTTGGGGCCTGCTGCTATCCCGATTGCCAGGCTATTTTTGTCCCTGCCCTAAAATCCTGAAAACAAAAGGTGAACATACCCAACGGGTATGTTAAATTTAAAGTTTTTTATAATAGGAAGTCGAGGCGTTAGCCTTTTGGCCGCTTTTCTAATACTTCATACAGAACACTAGAACAACCGAGAGCAGATTCAGGAGCAGACTCTATGACAAGTTTAAAAGGAATTATGTTCAATCAATTTGCGGGCGACGGGTTGAGTCATTTGATTGAAGAGTTGCAGAATAAATACAAACCCAAAAAAGGACGGCGCTTTCATCATAATGATATTACCTATGAGATCAGCCGCCCGGTGTTGAACGAAAACAGTTTGGAATTTGAGATCAGTTCTAAAATTCCTCAGGATGAACTCCCCACCGAAAAGGATTTAAAGGACTATTTCGAGGCCATCAAGAAGATCATTAATTCCCAAAAGAAACAACCCAATTCCGTGGAAATGGAAAATATCGTCTGGGATTCCAAAAAGGAAACGGAAAAACAACGGGAATACGTCAAACTCCTTTACAGTTATCCGCTGGAAGATCTTTATGATGACCAGGAAATCCTGAAACGGTGCGAAGAACTGGGATCAGGTGGGGATAAAGCTGCATTGGATAAAATTCCCGGAGGATTTACCCTTCCCGGGAAAATCGCTCTGCTTATGGTCAAGGAAAAGATTCAGGAATATTGCCGTGAGCACATCATGAATCTGATCGAAGCCAACGAAACAGTTCGGAAAAAATAAACTTCTCGGGACCCGCAATGAATCCATTCCGATACTTTCTGGGAAGAGCCATGCAAATCATAGGTCTGGGAGCATTGACCTATGTGGTGCTCATGTTTTTCACTCAAATGGGAATGGAGCCATTGCTTTGGGGTTCCGTAGCCGGCGCCACCTTCTTTTACGGAGGAACATTGATTCTGGGGAAAAGCCAGTCTTGATTTTCCTCCCCCTCAACCGGGTTGATCCATCATGCAGGAATTTTTAAAAAAGCCGGGATTCATGGTCCAGTCGGGAACCATGGGCGCGGATCTGAGTTACCTTCTCGCGGTGATTTTCACCGTGCTGTTTCTCTTGGCCTGGTGGATGGCCAAGAAGGGGCAGGGTACCCGCCACCACAACCTCATTTTTGTTTCCATGGTCTCCATGGTGGTGTATTTCGTTGCCTATTATTATGCCCGGTCGCTGGGCGTACTCTCATTGGAAGGTAAAGAAGGATTTGGAGGTCCGCCGGAAGTGTACGACTCGGTTTTCATGCCGGTTCTCACTACCCATCTGATCCTGGTCACCCTGGGATTGATTTTGACCCCGTACATGATTGTGGAGGGATTCCGCGCCTGTGACAAGGTCGGAGGCGATTATGTCCTTAGGCCGGGAGACTTGAAAGCCGACCCCAAAAAATTCAAACGAATCTGGATATGGATTCTGGCGTTGTGGGCTTTGATGGAGGTGTATTGCCTGGCCATGGGTAAGTCGGGAGCGGCGCAACTGGCCTATTTACTTATATTTGCGACCATCGCCGGGGTGGTCGGGCTGGAAAAATTGATCGAAAAATGGCTTACCGATGGGGCACGGCGACACCGTGTTTTGGGTCGGATAACCATGGTCATGTTCGCCCTGATCCTGGTGACAAGTACCGCAACCTATCTAATGTTATACGTCATTTATCCGGTAAAAACCGTTGCCGGTTCCTAGAAAAATCCGAAAAAGTATTATAACTTAGGGAGTTTCAGGGTTTTTTCGTGGAGGGAAGGTTTTTTTTGCCCTTGACTTAAATGGACAATATGGTAGATTGTGCCCGTTTAAATGACTTCAAAGTACATCAGAAGCAGGTAGACGGCGGTCAAGATATTGACCCCCAAACCGATTAAAACAATCGTATCAAAAATTTTTCCATCTTTACTGGCCATTGGGTCCTCAAGAAATTAACGAACGGGAGAGTTAAGTTATCATCCCGTCTTTTATACTGTCAAGGGTAAAACATTTAACTCACTCAAACAATTAGAAAAGGATAACCCGAATGGATTTACAAAAATTTAAAGAAAAAGCCGGGCCTTGGATTTACCTTGGGACCGTCATCTTCTGTCTCTGGTTTTTTTATTGGTTTGCATCGGTTTGGCGGTAACCAGGGGCCCGTTTCAAAATTTTCAACCTAGAGAGGGGAGATAGAAACTTCATGTCTGAAATTCAAGATGAAACTAGACCATTTATAACCGCGAAATCCATCACCCATTTCATTATCGCGCTGGTCGTCATGTTCGGATATTATTTCCTGATTGACTGGGCTCTCATGAAAGTCCAGGGGCTGGATTTCTTCTACCTGTGGTCCGCCAGTGGCGGCGGCGGTGGCGGCGGCCATTAATCCGGTTTGACGTTTTTTTACTGTTTTTTGAAAGATGGCAAGCCTTGCGCTTGCCATCTTTTTTAATGCTTTTTTTAGGATCACGTGTCCTCATCGAACCTACCACCTGATGCCCGGTCCCGCGCTTTTAAAGGCGAACCCGGTTGCCGCGTCTACCTGTTTCGCCACGGCGAAACCGCCAATGCCCACCAGATCTGCATGAACGGCCATTTCGATGTCGCTTTGTCGGATACCGGCCTGGAGCAATCACGTCAACTTGCCGAAGCGCTCAAGGACCAATCCCTGGCCGCGGTGTATTCCAGCGACCTCCAGCGAACACACGATGGAGCCCGCTTGATCGCCGAACATCACGGTTTGAAACCTGTGGCGCATCCTGAATTACGCGAGTTGTCCTTCGGCGAATGGGAGGGTAAGAGTCTGGCCGAACTCAGTAAACAATTTCCCGGCGAAATGGATAAACGAATCAAGCAAACTGAGTTGTTTCGCGCCGACGGTGGCGAGACGTTCCAGGAACTGCACGACCGGGTCATTCCCAAGTTTATGGAAATCACCACCAGCCACCCAAACGAAACGATTGCCTTCGTGTGCCACGGCGGGGTCAACCGTGCCATCCTCGCCCACCTGCTCGGGTTCCCGATTGCCAATCTCTTTCGCATCAGTCAGAGTTTCGCCGCCGTTAACATCATCCAGTTTTATAAAGATCAGGTTCTGGTTGAACTGCTGAACGGCACCTGGCAACAGATCACCTGACACCCTCCGACGAGACACAGCCATGAGCGCTTTTCTGGTCCAGATCCAAAATGCCACAGTCTATTTGAACGACACGCCCGCTCTGAAGGCCGTCGACTGGACCGTTCGCCCCGGTGAAAACTGGGCGCTGGTCGGCAACAACGGCTCCGGCAAAACCACTTTACTGAAACTTATTTTCGGAGAATTGCTGCCCATTGATGGTGGCACGGTGCACTGGTTCAACAGCCGGACGTGGAACGGGTTGGCCGAAATCCGTGAACAGGTGGGTTATGTTTCCGCCGAGTATCAGGAAAACTACGACCGCAACGTGACCGGGCTGGAGGTGGTGGAGTCGGGATTCTTCGCCAGCATCGGGTTGTGGCAGAAAGTGACCGGCCCGCAAAAACAACGGGCTCAGGAATGCATGCACCTGCTGGAGATCGAATATCTGGGCTCCAAACCGTTCCGGAGTATGTCCTATGGCGAAGCCCGGCGCGTCCTGCTGGCGCGGGCGCTGGTCCACCGTCCGGCTCTGCTCGTCCTCGACGAACCCTGCACCGGACTCGATATTCCCACCCGTGAGCGGTTCCTGGAAACCCTGCAAATCTTGTCGCAAGAGACGCAAATGATTTATGTCACGCACCATATCGAGGAAATCCTGCCCGCCATCACCCACGTCCTGTACCTCAAAGACGGTCAGCCGTTCCGTCAAGGCAAGAAAGACGCCATGCTTCAGGATGAAATTTTATCGGAAGCGCTGGGGCATCCCCTGACGCTCCACCAAACCAATGGCCGCTATTGGGCGGCGAACCGCCGCGGGTAATTCAAAACACAGATTCTTCGTTTTATTGTATTCCGCTCAGAATGACAAAGAGATATTGCTTGTCATCCTGAGGAGCCAGGGGCGACGAAGGATCTATGCTTTAAGTTGTTGGCTCCTAAAGGAATCATACTCAGGGGGGAGGGTGCGGGCATGGCCTATTCCTTTGGTTGCTAATAAGACCTCAAATGAGATAAAATTCTCTCGCTCTTATAAATACAACCATCCCAGAAAGGCCGCCGTGAGGTTACTGATTGCCCTATTGTTTGTGGTCCTGCTGGTTCCCGTTTCCACCCTGCAGGCAGATGAAGCGCTGGACTGGTATCTCAAGGGCAACGAGTTCAGCCGGCAGGGGCAGTTTGAGCAGGCGGTGGAGGCGTACCATCAGGCCATCCAGATCAATCCCGATGCCACGGGACCGTTTTACAATCTGGGATTGGCCTACAAACACCTGAAGCAATATGATCGGGCCAGCGCGGCGTTCGAAAGCGCCCTTCGCCTGGAACCGGATAATATGAATATCCATTTGAGCCTCGGCAACGTCTACAACCGGATGGAGCGCTGGGGCCAGGCCATCGGCCATCTCAACCGGGTGGTGCATCGGATGAAAGATAACGCCGAGGCGCACGGCAATCTGGGATGGGCCTATCTGAATTACTCCGATGGACCGCAATTCAAGATGCTGGTGATCCTGAATCTGGCGCGGGCGGTGGAGTTGTTCGAGACGCAGAATATGGCGGAAGCGGCGGCGGCCACCCGTCAGACGCTGGAAGAGGCCCGGAAAAAATTCGGCTACAGCGATAACTGATCTATCGTCAGGCAATAATTTTTAAAAAGGAAAAATTATGTCCGTGAATGTGAAAGTGGAACCTACTCGTAACGAAGATTCTGTGGTATTCAAGTTGAATAAAATCCTCATCCCGCCCGGAACCGGCAGTTCGTTCCCCAATCGCGAAATCGCGCAAAGCAATCCTCTGGCCAAAGCGTTGTTTGAAGTCCGGGGAGTCGCCAGCGTATGGCTCATCGGCAGTGAAGTGCAGGTAACAAAAGACCCCGCCTTCAGTTGGGGGGCCGTCAAAGGCAAGGTGGTCGAAACCATCAAGCGCGTCGCTTAACGTTACTCCGCGCTGAAGTATTCCCGGAACACCTGAATCAGGTCGCCGTGGTCCTGCGATCCTGCCATCTCGCGGATCGAGTGCATGGAGAGCATCGGATTGCCCACGTCCACCGTGCGGATGCCAAGGTTGGCAGCGGTGATCGGCCCAATGGTACTCCCGCATCCCATGTCCGACCGCACTACGAATTTCTGCACATTCACCCCGGCGCGTTTGCACAGCAATTCGAAATGCGCGCTCGACACGCCGTCGGTGGCGTACCTCTGCCCGGCGTTGGTCTTGATCACCGGCCCGGCGTTGATCAGCGGCAGATGCCGGTCTTCGTGCTTGTCGGCATAGTTGGGATGCACCGCGTGTGCCATGTCGGCGGAGATGAACACCGACTTTGCAATGGCCCGCATGAGAGCCTCACGCGAATTTTTGGTATCCATAACTATACGCTCCAGCGCGTCCTTCAGAAACGGCGAGCCGCCGCCCTGCGCGGATTCGCTTCCAACTTCCTCATGATCGTAAAACGCCAGCACGCGCGTGGTGCTGTCCTGCTTCGGCGCCTCCAGTAAAGCTATTGTCGCCGCGTGGCACGAGGCCAGGTTGTCGAGACGCGGGGCGAACACAAACTCGTCATTGGGACCGGCAAAGGTGGAGGCCTGCACGTCGTACAACGCCAGATCAAGGCTGACAATCTCTTCCACCTTGCACTTCAACTCGCCCGCCACCAGTTCCTTCAATACTTTTTCCGATGAAAGGTTCTTCTCCGCCATTTGCAGAATCGGCGGCAGGTGCGTCTGCTTGTTGAGCTTGAGGCCCTTGTCGTTGACCTCGCGGTTGAGATGGATCGCCAGTTGCGGAATGCGGAGCAGGGGCTTGTCGATTTTAAGCAGGCGCGATACCGGTTGCCCTTTTTTTGATTCCAACACCACCCGCCCGGCGAGGGACAGGTCGCGGTCGGTCCAGGTCGCCAATAACACCCCGCCGTACACCTCGACCCCCAACTGCACGTAACCGGATTTCTCATAAGCGGGATTGGGCTTGAGGCGCAGGTTGGGGCTGTCCGTGTGCGCGCCGATAATTTTGAATCCTGCCTGCTCGGCCGACTGCGATCCCATGACGAACGCCACCAGCGACGAATCGTTGCGCGTCACATAGTACCGCCCGTTTTTTTTGAGGCTCCACGAGTCAGCTTCCTGTAACTCCGCAAAGCCTTCGGCTTTCAGGAGGGCGGCCAGTTCGCCCGTGGCGTGAAACGGCGTCGGGCTGGCGTCGATGAACTCCAGCAGGGATTCCGCATATTTCCGGTATGTTTTAAGATTTCGTTTCATATATAAACTCAATTAACCACAGATGAAGCGGCGAACCGCCGCTGGTAATTTGGGTCCAGCGTCACGCTGGCCGCTCCGCGCGGGGCGAATTAAAATTTCCCCTCCTTACCAAGGAGGGGATATAGGGGAGGTTATAATCTCCCCCTTGTAAAGGGGGCCGGGGGGATTCCTCCTTTTTGTCGCCCTTTCCTTCGGCAAGCTCAGGACAGGCTATTGGCTCAGGATGACAAAATAAAAAATCAGCTCCGGGCCTTGCCCGGCTCCCCTCCTTCCAAAGGAGGGGCTGGGGGTGGTTGATGACGTTTCCTTTTTCAAAAATCTAAACACAGATTCTTCGCTAACGCTCAGAATGACAGAGAGATACGTATTGTCATCCTGAGGAGCCACTGGCGACGAAGGATCTATGTTTTAAAATCCTGGATATAGGGCCTTTACATTGACAAACGGGAAATAGAATACCAAATTTCAGGGGAGGACAGAAGGTTTGAATAAAAGGGGCTAAAAAAGAAAACCATCCCCTCTTTCTTTGAAAAGAAGTGATGGCTTTTCAATCCACCCTCTTAGCTTCGGGCCCTGCCCGGCTCCATCTCACGGATGGAAGATCTTGTCGCCCTCAAAAATCTCGAGGAGCAGGATGCCGATGCCGAAGCATACAGCGACGATTCCCATAGTATCCCATAACATGATCCTTCGCCCCCTCTCTCGCAAAAGAAGGTTGAAATCCAATCCCTTACAGGACTGCGAGCAAAATCATTCCTCTAGCATTAATATAGTCACCCGCCAGACCGTTAACCACAGATTTGAGCACCGGCAGGTACGGGTGAGGAATATAGAATCGCTGGCTCAATGGGCGGGAGGAGGCTTATCTTTATTATAGAAGAGGAAGAGTTTTTACCTGTTTCCAGAGTTAAAGGGAGTTTTTGGAAGGAGGTTTATCATGTTACTGCTCATGACGCCCCCGGCCAAACGCGGCCGGAAAATTAAATATATAACACGGCTCAACCAGATACCGGAATTGAGCGCGGACGAAGTCGCCCGTCTGCAACCGGTGATCGATACGTTCGCCTTTCGTGTTAACGATTACTATCTGTCGCTGATCGATTGGGACGATCCGGCAGACCCCATCCGGCGACTGATTATCCCGAGTTACGGGGAATTGGACGATCAGGGGGCGCTGGATGCGTCCGATGAAAGCGCCTACACCGTTTGCCGCGGCCTGGAGCACAAGTACGATTCCACGGCTCTCCTGCTGGTCAACCAGACCTGCGGCGGATACTGCCGGTTTTGTTTCCGCAAGCGACTGTTCATGAAAGAAAATGAGGAAGTGAGCAAGGACGTCAAAACCGCCCTGGAATACATCCGCCGGCATCCGGAGATCAATAACGTCCTCCTCACCGGCGGGGACCCGATGGCCCTGGCAACCAGCAAACTGGAACCGATTGTGAAGCAGATCCGCGAGATCAATCACGTGCAGGTCATTCGCATTGGCACCAAGATGCCGGCGTTCAACCCGTATCGCATTATTGACGACCCGTCCCTGCTGGAGATGATAGAACGTTACTCCATTCCGGAAAAAAAGATTTACCTGGTCGTTCATTTCAACCATCCGCGAGAGCTGACCGAAGTGGCGGTACAGGGGCTCGATCTCCTGCAGAAGGCCGGAGCGGTGGTTATTCATCAGACGCCGCTGATCAAGGGCGTGAACGACAACCCCGAAGTCCTGTGCGAGTTGTTCAACCGGCTGTCTTACGTCGGTGTGGCCCCGTATTACGTCTTCCAGTGCCGCCCGACGCGCGGCAACCGCATTTACAGCGTGCCGGTGGAGCAGGCGTACGAGATTTTTGACCGGGCACGGATGAACGGTTCCGGCCTGGCCAAGCGGGCACGGTTTGCCATGTCTCATTCCACAGGCAAGGTCGAGGTGGTGGGCCTGACCGGGGCTCACATCTTCTTCCGCTATCACCGCGCGGCCGATAACCGCAACAGCGGAAAATTCATGATCTACAAACGCAACCCCGAAGCCTACTGGTTCGACGATTACCTGAACGCACCGGAAGCACAGGTGGTGGAATATCCCATGCCAGAACCGGAACTGGACTTCTGGGCGGAAGATTGAAAGCAGAACGGAGGGTTTTCACGACCCCAGTTCTCCTTTCAGCATTTGGGCGATGTTGGGGAGGGCATATTGGTCAGTTCAATTATTTATCCAAAAAAGCTTAACGCAAATTTTCGCTGAATTTCTAAAAGCAATATTTCATTACTAATATAGCTTCCTTCTCTACCCCGAGATATTTGAATGAATGTTCAAAGGAGAAAAGTGTAAAAGTCATTTCTATTGGAAAGCTAGTCTTGAATTTTGAAGTCTACCCTATTAAGGTATTCTTCATTTTAATTTCCCCAATGTCTTTAGGTTCCCAATAAACTTCTCCAACGTTAATAAATGTGGTTGGATACTCTTCGAATAAGATGATAACAAGGGTTTAGGAACAACAAGCTTTACTTTCTCTTTTGACATCTCTTGAAATTGTCCTTCCGAAACGCCCTCTTGCAATGTAAGCAAGTGCTTCGTCTGAATACGGTCAGCCTCATTCAATATCTGCCGCCAGCGATCCTTGCAAGTAGTTTTCACAGCAAGCATTCTGAGGTTTGTATCCGGAAAGTCCCTATTCTTGTAAGCTAGCTCGGAAGGAAAGAGAAAGTCTGGTTTTTTGCCTAGCTCTGATTCAGGTTGATGGTCGAAATCGTGGCCTTCTCGCATTTCCTCCTCAATAAAAATTTCTTTGGCATGTAATTCAAGGGACCGACCTGAGCGAGACTTGCGTCGTTGCAGAACTGTCTGGGCACGGGCCACAAATTCATCGATAGTGCCAAAACCTTTTTCTATCCAAGGTAGCTCGACGGCTTCTTCTACGCTACGGAAAATTTCAAATTCACAAGCCCGGCGTTTCATTAGTCTTTTATCGGGATTCATCTCCTGCGCCGGTCTAAGCTTAAGGGTTTTAGCTACGATTTCAGCTCCCGTTGGAAAACGGATAAGCCATTCCGGTGGCATTTCATCCGGGTCAAGCCAACAGGAAAGGCGAGATTTTTCCTTCAGAGGAAAAAGGTCAGGATGTCCTGCTTCATCTACAGACCAGACTAACCATTTACCCGGCTCAACCGATCCTACAAGGTTTTCTACAAGGTCTTCCTCAAGTTCACTTCTGCACACCCAGACATGGCAAGCCTGCCCTCTGCCTTGTTTGTCCAAAACAAAAGCAAAAATAGCCAATGCCCCTGTGTTATCTGGATCAAGAAGGGCAGAGCTGATACCACCAAGGTTTGTCAGCCTACTTTCGTTTCGCCCTCCCTTGGGATTATCGTGAAATTTATTATTATACCAGACAATCCTAATCTGTCTTTTGTCGGAATGGGAATCAATCTTTAAGTTGAGTCTTACCTCAGGGTTTTTAATTTCCTTCCGATCCAAGCTCGGGAAAATTCTGAAAAGAAACTCTTTCGGAATATAAGGGCCCGCCTGATGGGAACCGTTTGCAAGGGTATCATTTCCTGACAACCGCTTTACATACCAGATAAAATGGGGAGCGGCGCATTCATCCATCCAGTCTGCAAGGTCAGCCAGTGCCATTCATTTGTCCTCTGATAAAGTGATAAGCTTCCCCGGAAACCAGCCAGTCCTCAATCTCCTGAACAATCTGCTCTGGATTTCCCCGCTCTTTGCCTTTAATAGCGCATTCCCAAACAATAAGCATACGCCATTTTAAAGCCTGAAGTGCAGCAATCGCCTTTTTATCATTATCACGATTTTTTGAAATTTTTGTTCGCCAAAAATTCTCGCGAGATTTTGGCCATTTAAAAAGGTGACATTCATGGCCGTGCCAAAAGCAGCCGTGAACAAATATTAGTGCCTTATATTTTTTGAAAACAAGATCAGGTTTTCCTGGGAGTTTGGGATCATGTAATCGAAACCTGTATCCGAGGCGATGAAGAGCGCTACGAACGAAAAATTCCGGTTTCGTGTCCTTACATCTAATTTTGGACATGACTTCACTTCTCTTCTTTTTAGTGAAGACATCCATAAAAAATCAGGGCTTTTTTGTTAGCGTTTTATATGTTTTCATCATTTGGGAGGCAACAGCAGACACAACAGGTACGGCGACAGAATTTCCAAATTGTTTGTAGGCCTGTGTGTCAGAAACCGGGATTTTGAAGGTGTCTGGAAAACCTTGAAGTCTGGCGCATTCCCGGGGAGTGAGGCGGCGCGGATTGGACTTAGGAACTTTAATTAATACTTCAGAGCCGTCCTTGTAATATCGGGCGCTCAAAGTTCGAGCCACGGACGTCCCATCAAAAAGCCCGAACCCAAAACCGTTACCTCTTTCGCGATGTTTTTTGGCATAACCCTGCAGATAATCCCAAAGTTTGTCAGACAGGATATATTTAGGGTCGACTTTTCGTTCTAAAATTGATCCTAATTTTGGATTCTTATTAGGGGAGGAAGGAAATTCGAATGCAGGTTTTGATTTAAAAACCTTTTTATCGAACCCGATTATAAAAAGTCTTTCTCGATGCTGTGGAACATAGTGTTGCGCATCAATGACTTCATAAAACAAATGGTAACCCAGTTCCTTTAGTGTTCCTTGGATGATCTCAAAAGTTTTACCCTTGTCATGCCCTATTAAGTTTTTGACATTTTCCAGCATGAACATTTTTGGACGCTTGATTTCCAATATTTGGGCCACATTGAAAAACAATGTTCCTTGGGTTTTATCCTTAAAGCCATGTTCTCGGCCAAGGCTTTTCTTCTTGGATACACCTGCGATTGAAAAGGGTTGGCAGGGAAAACCAGCGGTCAAAACGTCGTGGTCTGGGATCTCACTTGCTGGAAACTTGGTAATGTCTCCATAGGGAACTTCGCCAAAGTTTTCAAAATAAGTATCTTTGCACCAGCGGTCCCATTCCGAAGAAAATACACAATGGCCTCCCAGTTTTTCAAAAGCCAGTCTGATTCCACCAATTCCAGCAAATAAATCTATAAATTTAAACTTGCCATGATGTCCATTTTTGCCGCTACCATTCCCATTTGTGTGGTATAGAGACATTTGCTCTTGGATAACAAATTTTTCAAGCATGCGCTCAACGTAACCCGAAACACTGTATTCGTGCTCTTCGGCTTGCTTTAGAACTTCTTGGTAGGTTTTGTTTGGGAGAGTTATGCTGATTCGACCCATGGTTTCCTCTGGGTAATATTTGCGCTAAATTATACCCAGCGGACTTCAAGTGTCAAGGTGAAATTATTCAATTAAGGATAATAAGAAGAGGCTGCAGTCAAAAAGGATAAATAACCCCAACCCATCTTTACAAAGAGGGGCATTATTTCCCTAATTCTTCTTTCAGCATTTGGGCCATGTTCTGGAGGGCCTGTTGGCCGTTGCCTTTGTAGGTTGACCCGTGCATGGGCAGAAGAAGGTTCGGTTTCAAGTCGGCCAGGCCGGTGAGGATGGATTCAGTATTCGGCCCGTAGGGCAGGTAATGCGCGAACGGTCCCTTGCCGTACTCGATGAGCGCTGTCCTGAACCGCTCCACCACGTCCTCCTCTGTCACCGCGTCGACGTCTCCCAACTGATGCATCAAATCGGAACAGAACAGCGCGCCCCGGGTTTCCTCGAACATGAGGCCGGCGTCCCAGGCGTGGGGCACCTGCGGGGTGGCGCGGAACCGGAACCGCGACTGGCCGGTCTCCAGCACTTCGTCGTGTTCCAGGATGCGGGCGGGGCGTGACGCGAAATCGTTGACGCTGACCAAGGCCGCCACCATGCCGCACGCCGCCTGCGCGTTGGGCGCCACCTCCAGCCACTGGTTGAGGGCGCCGCATTCGTCCGCCTCGAAATGACTGAAGCTGATCCAGCGGAGCGTCGCCGGGTCGAGCACCGAGGCCACCGCTTCCTTCACCTGCGGGAACAGGCCGTTCATTCCGGTGTGGTAGAGCAGGGGTTCGTCGTCTTTCACCAGGAACTGGCAGAACTGCAGGCTGAAATCCGGGATGAAAGTGCAGATGCGGAACAGATCGGGTGCAACTTCGGTAACAGTGGTCTCGGGCATTTTTATTTTCCTTTCAATATAAAGCCCCCTCTTTGTGAAGAGGGCGGGGGGTGATTTCTTAGCTTTCTTCTGTGATGAGTTTTTCCATAACCTCCATCACGCCATCAATGCTCTCCATAACGTCCTGATTAGTAAACCGAACGACCCTTAAGCCGTGGGACTCCAAAAATTCGGTTCGTTTCTGGTCATAGGCTTGCGCTAGGTCATCGT
>Ga0224501_10003070_pt1 | contig 13147 bp, 10 predicted proteins | sample SF_Oct11_sed_USG_4_FD_169105 | JGI IMG/M metagenome (GOLD analysis project Ga0224501, IMG submission 169105) | Sediment microbial communities from San Francisco Bay, California, United States - SF_Oct11_sed_USGS_8_1 | ecosystem: Environmental > Aquatic > Marine > Sediment | place: USA... | reverse complement strand
CGATTATACGGCCATACCAACTTCTTGTCATCAATCGGACAAACTCATTTTGGCAATCAGATTCTCCTACCTAGGCTACAGTGGCTTGGATGAGCGGAGCGTTAAGGAGGAGCGTGCGCACGACCAAATAAGGACCTGCCTGCGCGAAGCCGCTCCGGCGAAAGCAGGGAACACTGCTGGCGACATCTTTCAACATTTGCATTAAAGATTGAGAACATGTTGACGATAAGTAGTAGTAAGAGAGGGAAACACCTCACAAGCCACCATAATCACCCACACATGTAAAGGTGCTCTATGGAAATCAATAATTTTTCCCCACCGGTGAACTCCCCCGCACGATCCGCTTCAACTGTAGAGGATGGAGATGTAGGCCAGAAGGGGAGCTTTTATAGCCGCAACCGGAAAAAACAACAAAAGAACATTGATCAACACTCCGAAGAGCCACCACCCCGCATAGATGGCTCAACACGACTCATTGATATCCGCGTGTAACCTCCGGTTTCTTTTTTTTATTTTTACGTATCCTTTCATTTGTGTTCCGGCCAATTCTTGTTCAGCCTGCCATACTTGCATCCGATACTGTGGAATAGTGGAGTGAAGCGTCAATATGTTTACTAAGCGCGAAAACAAGGGCGTATCTTCAAATTTGGATCACAGGAAGAAATACTCCGCTGATGAAGGACCAGATTTTTGGCTCTCATTCTTCGTTGAAGCACTAGCTATATCTTGAGGCTTACCGATAAATTTATCGCTATATGTAGTGTTTATCGTGCCATTTTGGGTATATTGTTTTTAAATTTCTTGATATATCCCTATATCCCATGATTTGGAACATACATGAGTTATAAAAACATCGGCGATTACGGGATTATCGGAGACCTCCATACCATTGCCCTTGTTGGTATCGATGGATCCATTGATTGGTGTTGCCTGCCGCGGTTTGATTCCCCCAGCCTGTTTGGAGCGATTCTTGATCATAAGATGGGAGGGTATTTCAAGATTGCCCCCGTCACAAAGGGCAATACTCGACAAATGTACCTGCCGGAAACCAATATTCTGCTGACCCGGTTTCTACAACATGATGGCGTCGGCGAACTCACTGACTTCATGCCTATCGAATCGGACGAAGCAGGATACCGGCCTCGCCGCCACCAAATTATCCGAATGCTCTCAGTTGTCCGTGGAACCGTCACCTTTCGACTTGAATGCGCGCCTGCATTTAATTTTGGCCGGGATCCCCATGACATCGAGACCCGACCGAAAGGCATCATCTTTCAATCCGGAGATCAATCTGTGGGGTTGGTCAGTCCCATTCCCCTTCATACGCGGGAAAACTTCGCGTATCAAGAATTCACGCTCCACCAGGGTGAAAGCCTGACATTTTTTTTGGAATATTTGGAAGTCAAGAACGGCGACCAGCTGTTATCCACCCCTGAATCCGGCGACGTAGCTTTTTGCAATACTTCCGCCTTCTGGCAGCGCTGGCTGGCGCAATGCCAATACGATGGGCGATGGCGGGAAGTCGTTCACCGATCCGCCTTAGCCCTCAAACTCCTGACCTATGCTCCCACCGGAGCCATTGTGGCCGCTCCCACGACCAGCCTTCCCGAAAATATCGGGGGTCCCCGAAATTGGGACTATCGGTATACCTGGATTCGGGATGCGGCCTTTTCTATTTACGGGCTCTTACGCCTGGGCTTTACGGTGGAAGCCAGCCGATTCATGGATTGGCTCAATGCCCGTTGCTGCGAACTCAATCCGGACGGATCCATCCAATTGATGTACGGCATCGACGGCCGCCGTGATCTGACGGAAGAAGAACTCCCCCATCTGGATGGCCACCGCAGTTCCCGCCCCGTGCGCATTGGCAATGGCGCTGCCTCCCAACTGCAAATGGATATGTACGGCGCGCTGATGGACGCCGTGTATCTCTATAATAAACATGGCGCGTCCATTTCATATGATCTCTGGGTGAACCTTTGCCGCCTCTTGGATTTTGTCTGCGACAATTGGGAGCAACCCGATGAAGGCATCTGGGAAGTCCGGGGAGGACGCCGTCATTTTGTCTATTCCAAAGTGATGTGTTGGGTGGCCTTAGACCGCGGCATTCGTCTGGCCGACAAACGAGGATTTCCAGGCAACCGGGCTCGATGGATGGCGGAACGCGACCGGATTTACCGGGAAATTATGGAACGGGGTTGGAATGCCGACATTGGAGCCTTTGTCCAATCCTACGATAGCGAAGCGTTGGATGCCGCCAACCTGATTATGCCTCTCGTGTTCTTCGTGTCTCCCACCGATCCTCGCATGCTCTCAACCATTGACCGCACCCTAGAACAACTGTCATTAGGGAGTCTCGTATACCGCTATGAAAACGGCAAGGCCGCATCAGATGGCCTGGATAGCGAAGAAGGCACCTTCAGCATGTGTACCTTTTGGTTAGTCGAAGCCCTGACGAAAGCCGGGCGATTGACGGAAGCACGACTGATCTTTGAAAAAATGTTAAGCTATGGGAATCATCTTCGTTTATTTGCCGAGGAAGTCTCACACTCGGGTGAACAGTTAGGAAATTTCCCCCAGGCCTTTACGCATTTTGGTCTCATTACGGCCGCCTGCAATCTTGACCTGGCTCTCAATACGAAACGTGCCGCCCACACTGTCGTGAGGCGTAATCGACCGTCATCATCGCCCTCACGTCAGGCTCATTGACGACTGAAGGGGCAATCACTCGGGCTCACAGGAGGATCGCACATGGACATCGGTTTCATTGGACTTGGCAAAATGGGGATGAACATGGTCACTCGGTTGAGCCAGGGAGGACATCGGGTCGTCGCCTACGACCGGTCGGCCGCCTTGATCACTGAGGCCGAAACGAAAGGGGCCACCGCGGCTTCGTCATTGGAAGATCTGATCGCCAAACTACCCAAACCGCGAGCCGTATGGGTCATGGTCCCGTCAGGCCAACCCACCGAAGAGACCGTACAACGTCTCGGGACCATTTTGGATGCCAACGATATCATCATCGATGGAGGGAATACCAAATTTCATGATGATGTCCGCCGGGCCGCCGACCTTCAGCCACGTGGCATTCATTATGTCGACGCTGGAACCAGCGGCGGTATTTGGGGATTGCAAATCGGCTATTGCTTGATGGTCGGCGGGAAACAGGAACCCGTCAAGCGATTGGCCCCGATCCTCACAACCTTAGCTCCCGAAAATGGTTGGGCCCATGTGGGGGGCCATGGCGCTGGACATTACGTGAAGATGGTTCACAATGGCATTGAATACAGTATGATGCAGGGATACGCCGAAGGCTTCGAACTCATGTCCAAGAGTGAATATAACTTGAATCTCGCCACAATCGCCGATCTCTGGATGCATGGCAGTGTGGTCAGATCCTGGCTGCTTGAACTGGCCGCCGGGGCACTCAAAGAGGATCCCAAACTGGAACAGTTACAAGGCTACGTGCAGGATTCCGGAGAGGGCCGGTGGATGATTATGGATGCCATTGAAAAAGACGTCCCGGTTCCCACACTGACGACCGCCTTATTCACCCGATTCCGCTCGCGGCAGGAGACATCCTTCGCGGAAAAAATGTTAGCGGCGCTGCGGAAGGCTTTTGGCGGACATAGTGTCCGGCAATAACCGGATTCTTGCGAGGTCGACATGTCACCTTCTGAACCATCCACGACGACTGAAGCACCCGTCATGGCCAACCGAACCGCAGCGACTCAACCGTGCACGATTGTCATCTTTGGTGCCTCGGGCGACCTGACGCAACGCAAACTCCTGCCGGCCCTGTACAACCTGCTCCTGGACGGCCTGTTACCGGACAATTTCGCCGTTCTGGGGTTAGGCCGAAAATCCCTATCGGATGAAGCGTTTCGCAAGATTGCCCGTGAGGGCATCGAACAATTTTCACGGCAAACACTTGAACCCAACAAGTGGAAGACCTTTCAAGGTCGCTTATTTTATTGTGCAGGGGATATTGCCGCCTCCGACTATTATGGAACAATCCGAGACCGCCTGAAAGAAATTGAATCACCATTCAACCTCCCCGGCAATCGCCTCTTTTATTTAGCCATTCCGCCAACCTCCTTTGCTCCCGCCTGCGAGGGACTCCAACAGGCCGGGTTAGTGGCTGCTCCTGACCAAGCGAGCACGTACTCCCGAGTCATTGTGGAAAAACCGATCGGACATGATTTGTCTTCCGCTCAGGCCATTAATACGGCCATCGGCAAGGTATTTGATGAATCCCAGATTTATCGCATTGATCATTACCTTGGGAAAGAGACCGTCCAGAATATTATGGTCATGCGATTTGCCAATTCCATTTTTGAACCATTATGGAACCATAAATACATCGATCATGTGCAATTGACCGTGAGCGAAGCCGTGACCCTTGGCAGCCGGGCCACCTATTACGAGGGAGCCGGAGCGCTTCGGGACATGGTGCAAAATCACATTTTGCAACTGCTGTGTCTGATTGCGATGGAGCCCCCCTACTCACTGGATCCGGATGTGGTGCGAAATTCCCGGATGGATGTCTTACGCGGACTGCGCCCCATTCGAGGGAAAGAAGTTGAACAGATGACGGTTCGCGCGCAATATGCACACGGAACCATTAAGGACCAGGAAGTGCCCGGCTATCGACGAGAGGAAGGGGTGCAACCTGACTCCACGACGGAAACGTATGTGGCCTTAAAAGTCTTCGTGGAAAACTGGCGCTGGGCCGGAGTGCCGTTTTACATTCGGACGGGAAAAGCGATGGCAACACGCGCCACAGAAATCGCCGTCCAATTCAAGGACATTCCCCAGATTTTGTTTAATGCCAATCCCCAAACTCCCCAGGCTCCGAATCTGCTCACGCTTCGCATTCAACCCGAAGAAGGCATGGCCCTCCGAATCATTTCGAAGGTTCCGGGCACCAAAGCTCAAACTCATCCTGTTGAAATGGACTTTCACTACGGTGATGCCTTTGAGGCACCTTCCCCGGAGGCCTATGAACGACTGTTGTTGGATGTGATGGCCGGCGATACGTCTTTGTTTATGAGGCGGGATGCCGTTGAAGCTTCGTGGAAATGGGTGACGGACATCCTCGAAGGATGGAGCGCGTACGAAACCAAATGGCTACCAGAGTATCCCGCCGGCAGCTGGGGACCAGTCGAAGCCGATCGACTGATTCATACGGGGGGTCACCATTGGCGAAAAATCTAGCCTCGCCTGGTGGGAAATAGTCAGGAGTGAGGCGTAAAAAACGGCCCTTCCCTCTCCAGATTTCTCACTCCTTACCCCTAACGCCTGACCCCTTACTTCTCACGATAGGTTCGCTGCAATCAATTGCTCGAGGCGAGCCAACCCCTTTTCAACATCGGCCCCGAGATGCAGACGAATAACCCGTCGTTGCCGACTGCTCAGACTTTGCATATCGCCCAATGCTTGCGCGGCTTTCAACACCCCAAACGAATAGGGCTCATCAGGAATTGAAAGATCCTCCCGATCATCACACGTCACCTGAATAAAGACCCCGGAATTGGGTCCGCCTTTATGCAATTGCCCGGTGGAATGGAGAAACCGAGGCCCATACCCTAACGTCGTCGCGACCTGTTTGCTTTCACGAATCTTGGTGCGAATGCGGTGAAAAATTTCATGGACGGCATCGGTACGTTCCACATAGGCATTGATGGCGAAATAATCGCCTGATTGGATACGAGAGAGATGCACGCTCAGCACAGCCTCCAAGGAGCCCTTCCCTTTGAAGACAGAGGCGTTCTGTTCATCGGTATAGACTGTGACATCGCCTTCGCTGAGCAATAGCGTGGAATCCGGCAAGGTGCCGGTCCGGGTAAAGGCTTCCAAATATTTCTTCGTATAATCCTTACTTTCCTGGACGTTTGGCTGATCGAACGCATTAATCTCTAACAGAGCTCCAGCCACCGCGGTCGCCATTTCCCATAAGAAAAATTGCTCACCAAGATTAATCAGGTCGGCGACGTTGATGCGAATCACCGGATGCCCGGCTTGCTCAAGTGCCTTCACCTTGGCTTCCTGCGTGGCATCAATCCCTTGTTCATATCGGATGTAGGCAAAGACCCGGTCTTGGCCGTACACCTCAGGGGCCCCTATGGGTTCCCCATCAACTGGAATAATTCCCTTTCCTTCTTTCCCCGTGCTTTCAGCCACCAATTGTTCTAACCACGCACCCAGATCCCATAGCGCCGGCGAGGTTACAATGGTGAGTTTGTCCTTTCCAGCCTTGGCACAAATGCCCAGGACCGTCCCGAGAATCACACCGGGATTATCCTGAGGAGGCACGCTGGCCCCACAGGAATGACGCATGCGTTCCGCCCGATACAAGAAATGCTCAATGTTCACGCCCATCAAGGCCGCAGGGACCATGCCAAAGTTCGACAGGGCCGAATACCGGCCGCCAATTTCTGGAACTCCCGGAAGAATATGTCGAAATCGCAGCTCCTTGGCCACTTGCTCCAGCAACGACCCAGGATCGGTAATGGCCATAAAATGGTCACCCGCCTTTTCCCCCACAACCTGCCGCATACGCTCAAAGAAATATTTCTGAAACACGAGTGGCTCGGTGGTAGACCCTGACTTACTCGCCACCACACACAAGGTGGTGGACAAATCGACCCGTTCTTCAAATGCCCTCACTTGCGAGGGCACCGTGCTATCCAGGACATGCAGCTCGGGATACCCGGGAATCAAGCCAAAGGTCATCCGGCACACTTCCGGGCACAGGCTGCTTCCCCCCATACCCAGAACCAGGACATGTTTGAATCCTGCGTTTTTAATCTCCTCCGCCAACGCCTGCAATCGGGGTAGACCGGGAAGTTGCTGTTCCGTGATTCGCAACCACCCCAGCGCATTCCGAATGTTCTCATGATGAGCGGGATCGTGATGCCAGACGGTTGGATCCTTGCTCCACAAACGGCGAACCAGATTGGTATGTTGAAATTCTTTGAGCGCCTCGTCTACCTTCATCTGAACCGAGCCAACCGAATAGGTGACCCGGTCCACTTTCTCGCCTAAGATCAACGCCCGCTTTCGGCTAATCACTCCCATTAGCTGATCAAAGGCATCCAAAAATAATTGTGCGCCATCCTTCAAGAGGGTGTTGGTGACCTCCTCCATCGAAATTCCGACTTCGGCCAACTGCTGCATGGTCACTTTCGCTTCAGCCAGGCCCTCCTGGATCGTATTTTTCACCGTTCCGTTCTTCCGGAAAGCGGCAAACGTCGCTTCCGGCATCGTGTTCACGGTATCCGGACCAATGAGATTATCGACATAGTAGGTATCCGGGTATTTGGGATTTTTCGTGCCGGTGCTGGCCCAAAGGACCCGCTGAACCCGTGCACCCTCTGCTTTGAGGGATTGAAATTCGGCACTCGCAAAGATCTCTCGAAAGGTCTGGTAGGCTAGCTTGGCATTGGCAATGGCGACCTTTCCCAGGAGACCTTCCATCTTCGCTCGTGGACCGGGACGGGATTCTTTGGTGATTTTCGCGTCTAATGTCTTATCTATCAGACTATCGATCCGGCTCACAAAAAAGCTGGCCACCGAGGCGACGCGATGCAAATTCCCCTTATGCGACGCCAACCGTTTCAACCCACGGATATAGCTCCAGGCAACCTGCTCATACATCACCACACTGAATAAAAGAGTGACATTGATATTGATGCCTTGGGACAGAAGCTCCTCGATGGCGGGTAGCCCTTCCGGAGTTCCAGGCACTTTAATCATGACATTGTCCCGGCCCACGGTTTGCCACAAACGGACCGCTTCATCGATGGTACCTTGTGTATCAAAGGCCAAATCCGGAGAGACCTCCAAGCTCACATAGCCATCACGACCGTCCGAGGTGTCATAGACGGGCCGCATCAGATCGGCTGCATCCTGGATGTCTTGAATGGCCACTCCCTCATAAATCTGTTTAACGCTCGTGACCAGAGACGCCACCTGTGCAATCGCTTCATCATAGTCCGCACTCCCCGCAATCGCTTTTTCAAAAATTGATGGATTCGAGGTCATGCCCATGAGCCCATCGTTCTCAATAAGCCTCTGAAGTTCTCCAGATGTGATCAATCCCCGCCGAATATAGTCATACCAGGGACTTTGTCCCATCTCACGAAGCTGCACAAGTGGATTCATAGTCACGTTCTCCTTAGAAAGAAAAGACTTAACGTTGAGCCGTCGTGGCATGAGATTGGTGCCGTGCGATCTGCTCCTTGGCAGCCGCCACCACATGCTCAACCGTAAATCCAAATTTTTTGGCTAATTCCTTAAGCGGAGCGGAGGCGCCGAATGATTTCATCCCTATCGACTGACCCTGGGTACCGACATAGCGCGCCCAGCCAAAATCGGCTGCGAGCTCGACTGATACCCGCGCGGTGACATCGGGGGGAATGACCGAGCGTTGATAGTCTTCCGATTGTTGTTCGAACAATTCCCAAGAAGGCATACTGACGACTCGACTTTTTATCCCTTCGACCGCCAATTGCTCATGGGCTTGCACGCACAATGGCACTTCGCTTCCCGTGCCGAGTAATAACACCTCGGGGAGGCCATCGGACGGGTCCGCCAACACATAGGCGCCTTTGGCCACGCCGGACGCAGACGCATATTTCATTCGATCCAACGTGGGAATCGCCTGCCGGGAGACAATCATAATCACCGGTTCGTGCCGCAGCTCCATAATCACCTTCCACGCTTCGACAATTTCGTTGGCATCTCCCGGGCGAAACACCATTAACCCGGGAATCGCGCGAAGCGACGGGATTTGTTCAATAGGCTGGTGTGTCGGTCCATCTTCTCCTACCCCAATGGAATCATGGGTAAAGATATGCACGACGGGAATTTCCATCAAGGCACTTAACCGGATGGCCGGTCTGGCATAATCGCTAAAGATGAGAAAACCTGAGCCATAGGGGCGGACTTTTGACAAGGACAGCCCATTCAGGATAGCGCCCATCGCATGCTCCCGAACGCCAAAATGAATATTTCGTCCTGATGGATTGCTGCCGGTCAAATCCCCGGCTCCCTCAAAGGTCAATCGGGTCTTCGTGGAGGGAGCCAAGTCTGCGGCTCCGCCAAGGAGCCAGGGAATATTCGCCGCCAAAGCATTCAACACGATCCCGGACACTTCTCGACCGGCAAGCCCCTTGGCATCAGGCGGGAAAACAGGAATTTTGCTGCCCCAACCATCGGGCAATTGTCTATGCTGCATCTGATACAAGTGACCAGCCAATTCCGGATATTTGGCTTGATAGTCTGCAAAGCGGGCCATCCACGCGCTACGCAAATCTTTGCCTCGTTTCCCAATACCCTGCTGGAAATGAGTCGGTACGTCATCGGGCACAAGAAATCTGGCGTCTTCCGGCCAACCATAATTGCGTTTGGCCAATCGGATTTCTTCTTCACCCAATGGTTCACCATGAGCCGAATGCGTGTCCTGTTTATTCGGAGCACCATACGCAATATGACTATCCACAATGATCAGCGTCGGACGATCTGATTCCTTCAAAAACGTGCCAAATGCGCGATCCAGCATATTGAGATCATTTGCATCCCCCACACGGGTCACATTCCAGCCATAGGCGATAAAACGGGTGGCCACATCTTCGGTAAAGGCCAAGTCCGTATGGCCTTCAATTGTGATCTTATTGTTGTCATAGATCCAACAGAGATTCGACAATTTGAGGTGTCCGGCAAGAGATGCCGCTTCCGATGACACCCCTTCCATCACACACCCATCACCACAAATGGCATACACATTGTAGTTAAACATTTCAAAATCGGGACGATTGAAATAACCGGCCATCCATCGTTGCGCAATCGCCATGCCGACACTGGTCGCCACCCCCTGACCTAATGGACCGGTCGTGGTTTCGATGCCCGATGTCCAACGATACTCAGGATGACCAGGGCATTTGCTCTCTAATTGCCGAAACCGTTTAATATCCTCCAACGTCACCGAAAGCTCACCCAATTGCTCATATTGTCCGTTCACCGTTTTCACGCCACAGAGATGCAACAGGGAATAGAGCAACATCGACGCATGCCCGGCCGAGAGAACAAACCGATCTCGATTCGGCCAGATGGGATCGTCTGGATCAGAACGCAAGATCCGATTCCAGAGCCAATAGGCTACAGGGGCCAGGGCCATCGGGGTACCGGGATGCCCGGAGTTCGCGGCTTGCACCGCATCCATCGATAAGGTACGAATGGTGTTAATACAAAGCTGGTCCAGCGAATCGCATGCGGGTTTCATTCTTGCTCCTTCGTTATCCATAATAAGTGAGCTATCTCGCGTGACGAGGGTTCATTTTGTAAGAAAGGCGAGTATTTGTATCGTATCATAGGTCATCCTTCCACTCTACATAGTATCCCATTAGGTTCTTCGGTAAACGGCAATGTCGACTAAATGGAAGAAACAGAGGATTGCCCTTGGACGAATGACAAAATGGGGCCTGATGAATAGGACGAGTTGCCAATCCCATGAACCTGTCATTATGATTTGAACCTATGAAAGTCCATCTTAGCCATCCCACCCGTGACGTCGTCATCCAAGGCCCTAAACGGGTTGCAGACATATTCAAAGAACTCAATTTGATCCCTGAGGCCTTCTTGATCATACGCGGGCAGGATCTCATGACCGAAGACGAAACCGTGGCGGATGGCGATAGCATTGAAATCCGCCCGGTCATTTCCGGAGGCTAACCCATGCGCTGCCGAAAATGTCCGAAACGGGCGGTGCTGGGACTGCCAAGGCACAATACGGCGTTTTGTGGAGACTGCCTCACGGAATTTTTGCGAACCCAGGTACAACGGGCCATTAAGGCTCAACAGATGTTTTCCCCTGAAGATCGCATTCTGGTTGCCGTGTCCGGAGGAAAAGACAGCCTGACCCTTTGGGAAATTCTGCTGAAATTAGGCTATCGAGTCGATGCGCTGTATGTTGATTTAGGCATTCCCGGGTATTCCAGCCGATCAAAAGAAAAAGTCGAACAGTTTGCCAAACTGGTGGCTGAACCTTGCGGCTCCCAACTCACCATTCATACCGTGGAAGAAGATGCGGGAGCGGGAATCAAAGAATTAGCCAATCTGATCAAGCGACCCACCTGCTCAGCCTGTGGCACCATCAAACGGTATCAATTCAATCGGGTGGCCTGGCAAAACCACTACGACGTGATGGCCACCGGCCACAATTTAGATGATGAGGCGGCCAGACTCCTCGGCAATGTCCTGCAGTGGCAGGAAGAATATTTGCAGAAACAGTCGCCAAGCCTCCCCGCATCTGTCGAAGGTTTTGCCAAAAAAGTGAAACCGCTCTACCGAATGACCGAACGGGAAATTGCCGCCTATGCCGTGGTCAACCGGATTGACTACCTGGTCGAAGAATGCCCGATGGCCAAGGGCGCGAAGATGTTGGTGTATAAAGACGCACTGAATCGCTTAGAAGCTGAATCCCCGGGAACAAAGCAACGGTTTTATTGGGGGTTTCTTGATAGACAGGAAAAATCGTCTTCTGTCGCACCCTCTATGAGTGAAATCGACCAAACCACATTGCAACCATGCATCGTGTGCCGCCAACCCACGACTGCCGTAACCTGCTCCTTCTGCCGCATGATGGCCCGCGCCAAAACCGCAGTGAAGTAACCGCACTATTTTTCTTGGTCATTCTCGATAGCCCGCAGAGTATCGACGGTAGAGTCGCAACGATCCCGCAAAAACCCGCCCTCCTTCCCTTTTTTCAAACACTAAAAAGTAAGCAGTATGTGGCCTAATGATGTAGGAATCATTTTCATTGCCTCGTTTCCCACGGTGCCAATGAAAAATAGGATTGAGAACTCTCCACCTCAACTCTACGGCAATGAAAAAAAATATCTCCGGAGAATATAGAGGAAAGATGCCAGGAAGCATCACAAACAATTCAACAATATCCTGGCACCCTTGAACAAACGGAGAGTTTGCCAATGTGAAGTTATTCGGGGAGTTCGATGCCGCCGCCTTCGAGGTCGGTGTCGATGCCGGTCAGCTCCATTTTGTTACCGACCCGCCACCATTCCGGGGAGACTTCAGATAAGGTGCCTTTCGAGGTATAAAATTTGGCTGCGGGGATGGCCACCGCTTGGTGAGGCTTTTTGTGTATGTCCATGACGAGGGTTTTCAGGGTCGTATCTTCCACCTTGACCCTATCCGGTAGCTCCGTGAGGACAAACCGATCGCCAGGGTTGTGTTCCCAGACATTGCGTTGCAACTTGGCCACTTCGGTCCCCGTGGGCATAAACACACCCATACTTAACGCCAGTTTTTTCTCCTCTTCCAACCACTCAATGCGAAGCTGTTCCTTGCCATGAGCGATAAAGACGCCATTGGTATTCCGGAGAGTATTCGTTCCCAGTTCGATATCCATCGTTTCCTAATCCTTTCTCGGCTGGCAATCCGTGAGGATCCGATTATTCACAATAGACCCGGAGAGTTCAAGTCGAAGAATATTTTCGCAGAATCAACGTGTTTAGTCCCTACTGTTCCAAGGACTTCATCTGGTCCGATGGGTCATCCTGGTTTTTCAAGAACATCAGACAGACAAGGCCAAGGAGAATCCAGAGAATTTCTCGCAATCGTCGAATAAGGGCAAAGGTGATTCCCGTCACTTCCGAATACCCAAACGTCATCAACAATAACGTGTATCCCCCTTCTTGTGCACCAAGACTTCCAGGGATAAAAAACGTCCCCCCTTTAATCAAGACCGTGAGCGCGGCGATGGAGATGGAGGTCCACACATCAAGGCTCACATCGAGAAAGTAGAGGATGGCATATACCTCAAGCGTTTCCATCAGCCACGCCAGGAAAAATATGGCCAACGCCGCATAAAAGGTCTGCTGGTGCTGGGAATAGAAGCCCCGGATTGTGCCGTCAAGCTCCTGTAGTTGAGGCTCTCGTTTTTCAAGAAAGCTCAATTGGATACGGCACGCTCGCAATAGGCGCAAGCACCCCATGCCGATGCCGTGGCGTTGGAGCATCACAAACAGCCAGACGCCAGAGGCTAAGACTCCCAAACTGACCAACATCGCCACCCAATAATGACCTGAATCCCCAAGAATCCAAAAAGCCACCGCCAATCCCAGCA
>Ga0224501_10003069_pt1 | contig 13150 bp, 14 predicted proteins | sample SF_Oct11_sed_USG_4_FD_169105 | JGI IMG/M metagenome (GOLD analysis project Ga0224501, IMG submission 169105) | Sediment microbial communities from San Francisco Bay, California, United States - SF_Oct11_sed_USGS_8_1 | ecosystem: Environmental > Aquatic > Marine > Sediment | place: USA... | reverse complement strand
AATAATAGGTCGACTTCACCCCCGGCACGCTGTTGACGCAGAATGCGAGTTTGGCTTCCACCAGTCCGCGGCTCAATGTGTCGGCTTCTTCCTGTGAAGAGGCAGTGATGAGAACGACGATGTGCGAATCCATAGAATACCAAAATCAAAAAATGTATTTGATCAGCATGAATCCCGCGAACAAGAGGACGAGAAAAACAATACTGAGGATGTTGAAATATTTTTCAATGAATACTTTGATCGGGGCGCCGAATTTGTAAATCAGTCCGGCGACAATGAAAAACCGCGCCGACCGGCTGATCAGCGAAGCCAGCACGAACACCGGGAAATTGATCTGAAACGCCCCCGCCGCCAGGGTGAATACTTTATAGGGGAGGGGAGTGAAACCCGCCGCGCCGACCGCCCAGGCGTTGTATTCCTCGTACCATGCCCCTATTTTATCCCACTGCGCCTGCAAATGGTAGAGCTCGACAATGCGAATGCCCACCAGATCCATAAACTGCCAGCCCAGCAGGTAACCGAACATGCCGCCCAGCACCGAGGCGACCGAACACACCGCCGCGAACCGGAACGCCTTCATCGGCACTGCCACTGCCATGGCAATCAGTAGGACGTCAGGTGGTATGGGAAAGAATGAAGATTCCGCGAATGACAGAACCGCCAGCGCAGGCAGTGCGTGTTTTGTCGCAGACCAGTGCAGGACCCAGTCGTAGGTTTTCCGGAGCAATTGCATGAACGGCCTTTCACGTCACTGTTGAAATGGTTTAACAGGGTAACATGGAGGGAAGGAACGCTAAAGCAGATTCATGAAAGGTAGCCCCATGGATATCTTTAATTTACGGTTGGACGATTTCCTCATTATAATGATGAGAAGAGCTACAATGGAAAAGCGCATCCTCTAAACCTGAAATAGTTTATCCAGAATGGGACCATCGGCACCTGAGCAAAATTGATTCCCCTGGAGCATCCCGGCTAAACTCACTTTATTATGCTGTCAAATATTTTACCGATCTGGGCCCTGTTCATCGGGATCGCCATGATTACGCTGGGCAACGGCTTGCAGGGTACCCTGCTGGGTGTGCGCGCCTCTCTGGAAGGATTCCCGACCACAACCACCGGATTGGTGATGTCCTGTTATTACGCCGGATTCCTTTTGGGCTCCATTTATACACCCCGATTCGTGGTGAAGGTCGGGCATATCCGCGTGTTTGCCGCTCTTGCCTCCCTGGCTTCGGCGGCGGTATTGATCCATTCCCTGTTTCCCGATCCGCTGGTTTGGGGCCTGGCCCGCCTGGTTGCGGGAACATCCTTTGCAGGAATGTTCGTGGTGGCCGAAAGCTGGCTCAATGGTCGATCCACCAATGAAATTCGTGGGAAGATTTTATCGATTTATATGACCATCCAGTACGCGGGATTCATTGGCGGGCAATTCCTGTTGAACCTGGCCAGCCCTGAAGGTTATTCGCTGTTTATTCTGATTTCGGTTTTGCTCTCCCTGGCCCTGGTTCCCATATTGATAACGGCCGTTCCGGCTCCTGTTTTGCAGGAACCCGAGCATGTGGGCCTGCGGGACTTGTGGAGGATTTCGCCTCTGGGGGTTTTTACCGGCGTCAACGTCGGCATTGCGCATGGAGCCATCTGGGGAATGGGTGCGGTGTTTGCCCAGGGTACCGGGAGAACGGTTACGGAAATTTCCATCTTCATGGCGACTTTCGTTTTGGGAGGGTTTCTGTTCCAGTGGCCCCTGGGAATCATTTCGGATCGGATGGACCGCAAACGTCTCATCGCAATTGCCTCGTGGTCAGCAGTGCTTCTCGCCACCATGTGTCTATTTTCAGTATTTGAATTATCCACGTTGATTTTTGTCTTCGGAGGAATCTCCCTTCCTTTATATTCCCTGGCGCTTGCCTACACCAACGACCATTTATCGCAGGACCAGATGGTGGCCGCCAGCAGTTCGATGGTGTTGATATACGGATTGGGAGCCCTGCTCGGTCCGGCTCTGGCCTCGATACTGATGTCCGTGTTGGGATCCTGGGGATTTTTCCTGATTCAGATATTGGCGCATATGGCGGTGGGATTGTTTGCGCTGTATTATCTGGCACGGGAGCCGGAACTCCGCCATGCCGACCATTCCGCATTTGTTTCGGTGCCTTTCCGGTCCAGCCCGATGGCGGCTGTGCTCAACCCGGAAGCCCATGAAAGTGACCTTCCATCCAGTCCCGCTGAACGGGAAAATGAAGACCAGATAATCCCGTAGGTTTTTCTTGTATTCGATAGTGATGAATTGTAAGAGGGGAATTGCTTAAAGCATATTCATTGGATCGACGTCTACGGTGATTTTGATTTTACCGGTGGCGAGTTTGCGCAGTTGCTGATTGGCGAGGCATTGGGTGACCAGCGATTGCAGGGCCTCCGTTTTCTGCGAGCGGAGAATCAGGTGCCAGCGGAAACGGTTGTTGATGCGGTACATCGCGGCGCGGGAGGGGCCCAGCAACTCTACGCCCGGCGATTGTTGAATGGGCTCCGATAAAAACTGTTTGAGGTGATTGACTGCCGCTTCTCCCTCAGGCTCGGTATCGCTTTCAATTTCCAGCGCCACCAGTTGAGTGAACGGCGGATAGTTCAGCTTTTGGCGCAGAATCAGCTCTTTTTCGAAAAACCCGTTGTAATCGTGCCGGGGTACATAATCGAACACGTAATGTTCAGGATTGTGCGCCTGAACGATGACTATTCCCGGCACCCTGCCGCGACCGGCGCGACCGGCCACCTGGGTCAGCAATTGAAAGGTGCGCTCGCTGGAACGGAAATCCGGAACGTGCAGAGACAAGTCTGCATAGACAACGCCCACCAGTGTCACGTTGGGAAAGTGATGCCCCTTGGTGATCATCTGCGTGCCGATGAGGATGTCGATGTCGCCGTTTCGCATTTCATTGTAAATATTTTCAAACGAAGCGCGGGTTTTCATGGTGTCGCGGTCCATGCGCTTGATGCGCGCCTTCGGGAACAGCGCCTGTGTTTCTTCCTCCAGCTTTTGCGTTCCAAATCCGCTGAAGCGAATGATCTCGCCACTGCATTCAATGCATTTCCCGGGCATGGTCACGCTGAAATCGCAATAGTGACAGCGCAGGGTTTTGGAATTGCCGTGAAAGGTGAGCGAGACACTGCACCGCAGGCACTCGAACACGAACCCGCATTTGCGGCAAACGACATAGTTAGCCGTTCCGCGTCGATTGAGAAATAAAAATATCTGTTCCTTTTGTTCGAGGCGGTCCATCATCGCCTGCTTCAGCGGGATTGAAAAGATTGAATAGTTTTTCGCCTCATCACGTTCCTTCCGCATATCCACAATGCGGATTACGGGAAGCAGACGGTCGCCGATACGCTCCTCCAGCATCAGGTATTCATATTCCCCGGCGGCGGCTTTGCGCCGCGATTCCAGCGAAGGGGTGGCGGACCCGAGGATCACCACCGCGCCACAAGCCTTAGCCCTTGCGACAGCCGTTTCGCGGGCGTGGTAGCGGGGGACGCTGTCCTGTTTGTAGGAGGTGTCGTGTTCCTCGTCGATGATGAGCACTCCCAGGTTCTTGAACGGTGCGAACACCGCAGACCTCGCACCGACCACAATGGAAACTTTCTCTTCCCGGATTTTTTTCCACTCCAGGTAACGTTCGATGTTGGTGAGGCCGCTATGGAGAATCGCCACGTTCGATCCGAACCGCCGTTGGAACCGGTTCACGGTTTGCGGTGTCAGGGAAATTTCCGGGACGAGCATGATGGATGTTTTGCCCGCATCCAATGCCAGTTGGATGGCGCGCATGTAAACTTCCGTTTTGCCGCTACCTGTGACTCCATGGAGCAAAAACGTTTTGAATTCGGAAGCGGTGATGGACTGGGCCACCTGCTGGAATACCGATTGCTGTTCCTCGGTGAACACCTGCGGCAATTCCGCGCTCCATTCGGGATCGGTTTCGTCGGCGGATGTCCGTTCCTGTTTGACGGCGACGGTTTTGGCCAGTCCTTTGCGTTTCAGTTCGCGGAGTGGAGCGGTGTAGCCGGGAATCAGTTTGGCCAGTTCGGAGACGAGCAATTCGCTGCCGGTTAATGCATCGAACACCTCACGTTGTTTGGGACTGCGCTTGAGGAGTTTTTCGATTTCTTCAGGATTGTAGTTATCCAGCGTGAGACAGACTTTTTTGTCGGTGGTGTAGGCGACGGACTTCTGCTTGATTTTCACTTGTGAAGACACATAGTCATCCCGCACCAGTTGCCCCAGGGCGTAGGCGCTGAACTGCTTGCGAAGAATTTTCTGGATCTGCTTTTTATTGAGCGAGGTTTTATTTTTGAGGACCAGCAGAATCTTAAGAGCATTTTGAGGCAGGGAATGTTCCTGAAGCGCGGCTTCTCCTTTATCCGTAAGGTAAAAAATTTCGTGATGATCTTCGTCGATACCTCCAGGGAGGGCGGCTTTGATCACCTCACCCCAGCCGGCATTATAGTAATCCGCCACCCACCGGGTCAGCGATAACAGCTCTTCCGAAATAACGGGAGCGCCGTCGGGAAGATCTTCAATGAATTTGATTTCAAATTCGCCTTCGCAGGTATCCGACAGACCTACCACGTAACCGGTTATTTTGCGGGGGCCGAACGGAGCAAGCACGCGCATTCCCACCAAAACCTGCCCCTGCAGAGCCTCTGGTATGCCGTAGGTGAACTCGTCCTTCAGAGGCAGGTTGAACACCACCTGGGCATAGGCCGGGGCTGAGGATGGGATTTCGGAGGTTAAGGAATTCTGCCGGGTCGCGGTTGTCATTAATATTTCACCTTTCAGGCGGATTGTATCAGACTCCTGCCCAGCCCTCTACCAGGAGGCTATTTTCTGGCGGCGGGCTGAGCCCTATCATGGGGTTCAAATACTTGCCCTTTTTCTTATGGCAGGCCGGGAGGCACATTGCTCTGGCCCAGCAGAGGCCGTCGATTTGCCGGCCAAGAAAAGATTGACAGACCTGCTTAATTCTAATAATCTCTCTGTTTTGCCATCGGGTCCCGTAACGCTATTTGGCGGGGATTCTAACGGATTTGACCACGTTTTGCGGAGGAGTGCGCCATGAAAGTTGGAGATACCATTAAATTTGATTTTGCAGGGAAAAAGAAAGAGGGCGTAGTGGCCAAACTGTTCCCCAATTCCGTGCATTTAAAGGTGGATTTTGAGAAGGATAAGGGGAAAATTGTTAAGCGCAAATTGAGCGAAGTCGGAGCCGGCAAAGAGAAAACCAAGAAAAGCAAAAAATAAATCCAGGTTCCTCCTGGCCGACCCATTCACTTGGCTAGAAATAAATTTTGATTTTCGCTTGTTTCCGTAATGCTTCCAGATACGGGTGGCTTTTTGATTTAATCTGCTGGTCGATAAGCAGTTTTCTTATATTTTCCTTTTCGTTTTCAAGAGTTTCCTTCTTCGCTTCCTTTTTACCCGTCACCTTTAAAATCTGATAGCCGTGTTTAGTCCGGAATATTTCACTGACCTGGCCGACATTGAGCTTAAACGCCAGTTTGCTGAATGGGCCGAACATGCGGTCCTGGGTGAAAAAACCCAAATCGCCCCCTTTTTTGGCCAGGGAGTCCTGGGAGTGCAGTCGGGCGAGTTCTGCAAAATCGCCGCCTTTGTTTAGTTTATCGAGAATTTTCTGCAGATCCTGGCGGGCCTGTTGATCTCCCGCGGAACCGGCTTTGGGATCGACCTTGAGCAAAATAACGCTGGCACGGCGTTGTTCCCCGATGGAAAATTGTTGCGGGTTATTTTTGAAATAATCTTCCACCTCCTGGTCGCTGACTTTTATGCCATCACCCAGTTCCCTGCGGAACACGGCATCGATCAGAATATCCTCCTGAAGGTCCTGCCGGTATTGTTCAAGGGTCAGATTTTTATCTTTTAATTGCTCCATGAATTCCTGTTCTGACGAAAACCTTTCCTTCACTTTATTCAACTCTTCGTCGACCTTTCCAGGCGAAACCTGAATCCCCATTTTGTCGGCTTTGGCCAACAGCAGATGGCGATTGATCTGATCCTGCAGCAGTTTTTTGGCGGCGACTTTTTCCTGCTCCCGTGTCAGAGGGATACCGCGATCCTTATAGCGTTTCACCGTATTGGTGAGATCGGACCAGATCTCTGATTTATGAATATCGGTTTCATTGACCTTGGCCAGTACTTCAGGCAACGAGATGGTGGGCTCGACGCTGTGGTCGTGACCCCCATGGGCCCAAACACCGGCTGCTGTGCCGGTGGTCACGCAAAACGATATCAGTAAAAGAAACAATAATTTAAGGTCGATCAAAGGCTTCATGTTTTCATCCTTGCTACACGGGGGTCTTGAAAAAGGGTTTCGGGAAATTGTTAATTGGAGCATAACATAAAGCCTCCGGCAGGGGAATGTCAACCCGTTTTGACGGAAGACTTTGCCCGCTCTCTATTACATCAGATGCCGGTAGAGGATTACTTTGATGAGTTAAAGATTAGCGGAGGGGAAGAACGGTCCGAAAGCCATAGATGTTGTTTTGAATGTCGGGAAAATTTCGGGCGCGCTGGGTCACTTGAACTCCGTCAATATTATTGATCCATGAACCACCGCGCAGGACTTTCATTTGTTGCGCCTCCGGACCTTCCGGGTCCAGCTCCGGACTGATGCGATAGTAATCTTTATCATACCAGTCGAGGCACCATTCCCAGACGTTGCCGGACATGTTGAGAACGCCGAAGGGGCTGGCGCCCGATGCGTAATAATTGACGGGCGCAGTAAATTCGTATCGATCTTCCATTCCGTACAAATTGACGAAATAAAGAGTATTCCCTTTGGCCCATTTCTCTCCCCAGGGGTAGAGACGTCCGTCATTACCACGCGCGGCTTTTTCCCATTCCGCCTCGGTCGGCAGTCGACGGCCCTTCCAGCGCGAATAGGCCATGGCGTCGAACCAACTGACGCCGACCACTGGATGGTCAGGTTGGTTGAACCGTTCGTCTTCCCAGTACTTGGGTTTGGGATGGCCGGTGGCGTCGATAAACTTCTGGTATTCGGCATTGCTGACTTCGTGCTTGTCGATGAAGTACGCCGAGGTGAAAACAAAGTGCATGGGTTGCTGATCGGGAGAGGTGCTGGAGGAGTCGCCCATTTGAAAATATCCTTCGGGCACGTAAACCATTCCCGGAGGCGTTTGGGGTGTCGCCCCGGCAGGAGAACTCCATGCCGAAATCAGTACGAGGCATGCAAATAAAATGCAGGATTGAAGTTTTTTCAAGAAGTGATGTTCAGGGGCGGAAATCATGGAGCATCGAAAAAGCCGATATAGGTGACCAGTTGGGTCTCGGGATCGATATGAAAATCTTTTTCAATATTTTCACAATCGATCCATTTGTAATGGCCGTTCCAGCAGTTCAATGAGACGACGGAATTACCGTACCAGTCGATACAGTGATTCAGAAAAATAGGCGCACTGCACTTGTCGCAATGTCCGTGAATTTCGATTCTGTTTCCTGTTGCAGTCATGTTTCCGCCGTATCGTCACAAAAAGTTTTCTGTGGGTTCAGATAGTTCCTAGTATGAATAAAAATTGGTTAGGTGCAAGTAAAAATTGAAATATTTTAGCTTTCAAAGAGAGTGAAAGGCTGGATTTGTCAAGTTTTTATTTGGTACCGTCGACCGAAAACCCTGCCTGCTGCATCAGATCTGCAAGAGCCTCGAGCGGCAGGCCGACGATATTGGAATACGATCCTTCCCAGGATTCTACCAGGACAGAACCTTCCCCCTGGATGGCATAAGCACCGGCCTTGTCGAGCGGCTCTTCCGTTGAGATATAGGACCGGATTCCCTCTGCGGAAACGGGTTTGATCGTGACCGTTGAGACGATGGCGGTATCATATTCATTATTTTCAGGAGTGATGAGTACGACACCGGTGATGACCTTGTGTTGTTTACCCGCCAGCTTTGAAAGAATCCGGAAGGCGTCTTCCTTGTCAACGGGTTGGCCGATGATTTCCCGACCCAGCACCACGATGGTGTCCGCACCCAGCACATAACAGCCGGGGTTGCGCCGGGCGACCCACCGGGCCTTATCGCGGGCAATATTCAGGGCGTTGTTTTCCGGGGATTGCGCCGGGTCAGTGATTTCCTTCACCTGGGAAGGGCTGACCTCGAACTCCAGGCCGAGGGACCGCAGAAGTTCCGACCGGCGGGGCGAACGGGAGGCCAGGATCAATTTTTTTATGGAGGGTGGCATAAGGTTTCTGGAAATTTATAAAGAAATAACTTAGACTATCGGGCATTCAAACTGCAAGCAACAAATTCCGCTTCCCATTTTCCGGGAGCCAACGATTTATGAGAGGGTGTCAATGGTAGGGTTTTCTCATCAGATTCAGGTGCGCCATATTGTGGTGGACAAAAAAGAAGTCGCGGAATTGCTCAAAGGAACCATCAACGAGATCAAGTCGGCCGCTGGCCGGATCAAGATGTTGATGCGGCTGGCGGAAAAATACAGTCTGTGCGATTCCAAAGAGGATGGTGGTAACCTCGGTTGGATCGAGTTGGGATCGGACGATCCGCGCATCAAGCATTACGACCCCGTATTAAATAATGTTGAATTGGAAAAGGTCATTCGCCAGGGAGTGAAGGATATGGCTCTCAACTATGGTGAAGTGTTTGGTCCGGTAGAGACCGGGGAGGGATTTCATCTCGTAATGATCACTAACGAGTTCGGTTCCGAACGGTCCACGGCGTTTACCGGTTCAGCGATTTAAGCCTGTTTGCTTTCCAGGGTGACCGCTGGCGATGCCGGCTCATGATCCACAAAGTTGTACGCGAAGCATCCGCTGGAGCAACGCACCATGTAATGCGGGCAGGAGCGGCAGGGTTCTTTCGCCTTCGTGTTTTCAAACACGTGAGTCAAAAAGCGGGAGCCCATCCGCGCCTCACTGATCGGGTTCACTTCCTTGAATTCGGAAATATTCCCCAGTTTTAAATCGTGAAACGGGAAACAGTTGAAGCAGTCGCCTTTGGCGTCGATGTCCATAGGACTGCCGTCGGCGCATCCGAAATAAAACTGCTGGGTTTTCCAATCGGAGAATTCAGGCACCTGTTTGTATCCGTGATAATAAAAGCGTGGAACCAGGCCCTCCTCACCCGCGCCGATCTCATCCAGAAAACAGGGCGGGAACGAGCAGTCGAAACGGAATCCCATCTGCGGATATTTTTTAAGCTGATCGAGCATCCGCCGTCCCACTTTTGGAAAATCGCGGATGGGTAGATAGACGTTGTCCATTTCACCGACGATGGGAAATGCCGGACTCACGCGGATGCGATAGGATTGGTCCCTCGGCAGGCCGATTTCCTGATAAATGGCGTCGATTTCCCGGCACTGCGTTTCCAGATCCTGATCTTTTGAATACAGATTGATGCTGAAGGTGACGCCGTACCCGTTTTTGCTGAGGAGCCGTCGCGCGACATCGCGACATCTCTGGTGATTCTGTTCCGAAATGTTCTCCAGCGTCTGCCAGTTGAGCAGAACCGAAAAGGTAACCTGTTTTCGGATACTGCCCTGAGCGCTGATCGTGTGTTCCAGCAGATTGAGCACAGGATCTTTCATCAGGCCGTTGGTGAACAGGCCAAGGTTGGAATAGGGAGACATGGCGTCCAGCGTGCTGGAAAAAATTTCGTTGAACCGGGGATGGAGTGTCGGTTCCCCGCCCATGAAATTGATGACCCCCGCGGTTTGGATCTTCGGAAGCATTTCCTTCGTAAAGTATTCGTAGTCCATGGACTTGCCCGGCGTTTTCACCGTTTCCTCCATGTACTCGTCGGCAAAGCAGTAATTGCATTTCAGATTGCAATAGCTGTTAAGAATTATATTCATAATTCTCTCCTCCCCCTTAAGGGAGCCGGGGGGATTTTCCCGTCACGGTTCAAAAGTTTTTCTTCGGCGCAGAATCTGTCCGGATCCCGCATGCACCAGCATCTTCAGTTCGAAAGGATAAGTGCGGCAGACGTTTACAAATTTTTCAATCGCATCGTTTTTGGCGTCTGCCTCGTCCGGAGCCTCCAGCGTGATTTCCCAGGCGTACTTCAGAGTGGGGATGCGCTCGAAGCAGGCTTCCTCCAGCCGCAGGAGCAATTCGCTCTCATGGGCTTCGTCGAAATCATTCAATTCCGTTACCACCAAAACGTTGAACGTCGCCAAAGTTTCCTCCCTATTGAAAATGAGTCTGCAGGATACCCGTATCTTATCACACAAGGCAAGGCTCGGAGCAAATTTACAACTATGAATTGCGCAGGGGGATTATCGGTTACCCGTCAACCGTCAGCAATTTCCCCCTTGGGGGAGGAGAGGCGGGACAGGGTAGATGATCAAATCCTCTATCTGCATTTATTAAATGGGTAGTCTTAAATCTTTCAAAGTGAAAGGGCCGGGAGAGGGCAATCCCTTGCAGATAGAGTACGAAGAAAAAGCAGTTTTTGGGGCCAGGTCTTCCGGGAGGGGGTCCCAGTTTCCGGCAGGTACCACCAGACCCTCGGCTAAAATTCGCACCTGCGCGGTTGCGATTAGAGGTACTTTCATCACCTGTTCCAATCCCCATGCAAACACCAGATGCATCCATACAGGCATGGGGAAAAACAAGGGGGCACGGCCCACCACTTGAGACACGCGCTTAACGGCCTGGGCCAGAGTCAATTCCTCAGGTCCGGTCACCGGAACCCTTTTTCGGCTCAAGCGCGGATCAGAAAAGGATGCGATGATGATACGAGCCACATCTTCTACAGCAGTGGGCCGCACTTTTTGATCCTTGAAGCCGACCAGGCCAAAGATTGGGAAAGTGTAAAAAGCATGGCTCAAATGGTTCAGCATATGATCTCCCTGGCCGTAAATTACACCTGCTTTGATGATTGTGTAATCCAAGCCGGATTTAGCGATGATTTCTTCTGCGGCGAATTTTGATTCGTGGTACCCGGATCCACAGTCGGGTCGGGCTCTTAAAAAACTCATAAGAGTGATTTTTCTGACTCCACATTTTTGTGCGGCAGCTACTACTCTCCGGGTTCCATCGATATGAATATTACGGTAGGTCTGGGTTCCAATTTCACGGTTGATTCCGGCACAATGGGCCACTCCGTCACAGCCGGAAAATACCTTTTCCAACTCTGCCTCCGATTGGATATCGACACCGTCCCTTCTTGAAACGGGAACTATTTCATGACCCTCAGCCTTTAATAGATGGGTTACATTGCTCCCGACAAAACCCGAGGCTCCTGTTACCGCAATTTTCATTTTTTGATTCCCTTCTTTTTCTTCTTTGTTTTGTTCAACTTGTTTCTTGTAATAATTTGCGTGGGGCACACGGAACTTAAAAACTCATTCATGGCCACCGCCAGGGTTTCGGCTTCCAAAGAATAATAGAGGCTGTTCTTTTCCCTTCTCTGTTGTACGAGGTCTGCCGCCATCAGTATGGACAGATGACGGGAGACCGCCGGTCCCGACATATCGAAATAGGAGACAATAGCTCCCGCCGAAAGCTCGCCCTCTTTCAGCTTATGCAAAATTTCTCGGCGGGTGGGATCGGCCAGGGCGCGGAACACGCGGGTCAAATGTTTCATGGCTTTAATTTAACAATTTAGTTAAATAATTACAAGATAGAAGTGCTGGTAAATCGCTGGGGCTGAATTTTGAATGATTTGGGGGGGGGAGGACCAGCGTGACGCTGGGCGGCGAATCGCCTAGGATTATTTAAAGTGCTCTTTAAAATGACCCAAAGATAGTCGTTTGCTATTTACCGTCAGTACATTTACTCTCCCCGCTAGGGGAGGGAAAGAGCCTGGACAGGCCGGCGACAAGGCTTCCAAGGATGCAGTGGGTGAGGGCGGAGATGGCGCCCGGTACGGTCGCCAGGCCGAAGGCGGCGAAATTGCTCCGCGCCAGCTCCGTCGCCAGGCCGGAGTTCTGCATGCCCACTTCCACCGCAATCGTGCGGGCGTCGCGGTCGCAGGTCCGGATGATCCGGGACAATCCGTAGCCCAGCAGAAATCCCAGAAAGTGCAGGGTCACCACCGCCCCCAGGAGAGAGGCACCGCTTTCCAGAATGGCCTGCTTCTTGGCGGCGAGAATGAAGTCGACGATGAATACGATGGAAAGCACCGCCAGGAACGGTGTGTAGGAACTGATCCGTTGCACCTGCTTATGGAAAAAATGGTTGAGGGCGATTCCAGTGACGACGGGAAGAATCACCACTTGAAAGGTTTTGATCAACAGGCCGAAGGTGTCCACCTCCACCGCGGTCCCGGTCAGCGATTCCGAAGCCGACTGGACCAGCCAGGTGGTCAGCAGAGGGGTCATGAGTACCGCCAGCAGGGTCGAGCAGGTGGTGAGCGTGACCGATAGCGCCACGTTCAACCGTGCGATGAAGCAGACGACGTTGGACGCCGTACCGCCGGGGCAACACCCCACCAGCACCAGGCCGATCACAAAATCGATGGGGAGTTCGAATGCGTGTGCCAGGCTGAAGGCCAGAAGGGGCATGAGGATGTATTGCAGGGCCACGCCCAATAGAACCGAACCAGGGATTTCAAGAATGCGGACGAAATCCTTTGCGGTCAGCGTGAGTCCCATGCTGAGCATGATGATGCCCAGGAAGTATGGAATCCAGGTCGGCTGAAACCAGGTCGCCGTGGCCGGTTCCCATAGTGCCAGTCCCGCTCCCACGACCACCCACGCCGGGAATGCATTGGCGAGAGCGATGAATAATTTTTCAGTTGCGGTCACCCGGAGTTATTCGACTTTCTGAACGATGATGCTGGAGTAGGCCTGATTGTCGTCCTCGTACGCCTGATAGCGGATGATTTTCATATTCCTGAACGCTTCCAGTAGTTCGTTGGTTTTCAACAGCCACTTGGGATTGAATTTCTGATGCTTCAGGTGGTCGACATTGTAGGTTTCGATAACTGCCATGCCGCCGGGCTTGAGTGCGTCATTGATTTGCGTCCACAGGTCCCTTTGCATGTAGTACATAAGTAGAATCACGTCGTAGGCGTTCTTCTCCAGTTGATGGCTTTCCAGATCGACCACCCGCGTTTCGATAGTCACCCCATTCAGCTTCGCAAGCTGGTGCGCTTTTTCC
>Ga0224501_10003068_pt1 | contig 13151 bp, 13 predicted proteins | sample SF_Oct11_sed_USG_4_FD_169105 | JGI IMG/M metagenome (GOLD analysis project Ga0224501, IMG submission 169105) | Sediment microbial communities from San Francisco Bay, California, United States - SF_Oct11_sed_USGS_8_1 | ecosystem: Environmental > Aquatic > Marine > Sediment | place: USA... | reverse complement strand
TTTTGAACACCATCATTGATGAAGGGGCATCAGCTCTGGCAGAAGAAACCCTAAGAGAGGCTGGGGTTGAAATCATCACCGGTCACACCGTGGGCGGGTTCGGCGGCTATTTGCTTAGTGAAGTCACCGGCGTAACGCTGGATGATGGCCGACCGATACCCTGCGAGATAGTAATCGTAGCTATCGGTGTACAGCCGCGCACCGAGCTTGTCTCTGGCACCGAGATGAGGATAAACCGCGGCATTAGCGTCGACCGCCATATGGCCACATCCAGCCCTGACGTCTACGCCTGCGGGGACGTAGCTGAGGCCTATGATTTCGTCTATGGGGAGAATCGACTCACCCCTATCTGGCCAAACGCTTACATCGGGGGAAGGGTTGCCGGCTTCAACATGGCCGGTATCCCAACTGAATATCAGGGTGGGACAAAAATGAATTCTATGAAGTATTTCGGACTAGCTATTGTCTCGGCTGGCATGGTAGCCCCGCCTGATGATACTTACGAGATTATTAGCCAAAGACACGATGGTATCTACAGAAAAGTGATAATAAAAGGCGGGAAAATAGCGGGTTTGGTCTTTGCCGGCGATATTGAGAAGTCGGGCATCGTCTACAATTTGATGAAGGACAGGGTGAATGTTGACAGCTTTAAGGAAGCTCTCGTCGCTGATGATTTCGGCCTAGCATATCTCCCCGAGGAAATCTGGCGAGCAAGGCTGGCGATACCGCCATCAGATTCAATCTCTTTAATAACCTCCTTTGAACAGCCCGAAGAGGTGTTCCTTGGAGAATAGCCTTTCTTCCCAAGGTGGAACAGCCATGAAAGATATAAGACAGGTGAATAATCCCCACAATGATGACAAGGTAATTGACGCCTGCTCTATATTTGGAGCCATGGATACATCAGGCAGAAGGTTTTCCGGTGAGGGTGTCGTCAGGGCTACCGTTAACATGCATGACCGCGGCAATGGCCTAGGTGGCGGGTTTGCTATCTACGGTCTGTACCCCGAATATGCTGACCTCTACGCACTCCATGTCATGTACCTCAGCCAGAAGGGACGGCAAGAGACAGAGGCATTTCTTAAGGAAAATTTTGGCCTAATTTACCACGAGGAGGTATCAACCAGACCGACACCAGAGGTTAAGAACCCCCCGCTAGTATGGCGCTACTTTCTTGATATAGGTCGGCACCAGCTTAAGAAGCAATCTGAGGATGATTACGTTGTCGACAGGGTGATGGAGATAAATACGCGGTTTTGTGACAGCTTTGTCTTTTCCAATGGTAAGAATATGGCTGTATTCAAAGGCGTAGGCTATCCCGAGGAGATAGCTCACTATTTCTGCCTCGAGGAATACGAAGGTTACCTGTGGACAGCACATGGGAGGTTCCCCACCAATACGCCTGGCTGGTGGGGTGGGGCTCACCCATTCTGTATTCTGGACTGGACAGTGGTGCATAACGGTGAGATTTCGTCCTACGGAATAAATCGCCGCTACTTAGAGCAGTTCGGCTATCATTGCACGATGCAGACCGATACCGAAGTAGTGGCTTACGCTGTCGACTTGCTCATGCGCAAGCACAATCTGCCACTGGAGATAGTGGCTAAGATACTGGCACCACCTTTCTGGAGCGATATTGACCGCATGCCACCGGGCGAGCAGAAGCTAATGCGAGCCCTGCGTCAGGTATATGGCAGCTTACTCTTAAATGGGCCGTTTGCGGTAATTGTTGCTCATCACGGCGAAATGATCGGCTTGACCGACCGTATCAGGTTACGACCACTAACCGTGGGGGAAAAGGGTGACATGTTGTACCTTTCGTCCGAGGAGTCGGCTATCCGCCTGATATGTCCTGAACTGGACAGAGCATGGATTCCTATGGGCGGCGAACCGGTTGTAGGAAGGGTGAAGACAGTATCCCAGCCGCAACCAAGAGCTACCAAGTAAATAGTAACGGCCATGGAGGCGGAATGCTGACGAAAAGAATTATCCCGTGCCTTGATGTGAAGGACGGCCGGGTAGTAAAGGGAAAAAGCTTTGTAGAGTTACGCGATGCTGGTGACCCGGTGGAGCTGGCCACTTTCTACTATAAAGAAGGTGCTGATGAGCTGGTCTTTCTAGACATAATGGCTACCCCTGAAGGACGTGACACTATGGTTGATGTTGTGGAGCGCATCTCAGAGAAAGTGTTCATACCACTGACTGTGGGTGGCGGGCTGCGTAGCATCAGTGATATGCGACGCATGTTGCTGGCCGGGGCGGATAAGGTCTCAATAAACACGGCAGCCGTGCTTGACCGCAAATTGATTAGAGAAAGCGCCGATAGATTCGGTAGCCAATGCGTTGTTGTCGCGATAGATGCAAAACGAGTGGATGGGGGCAGCCAACCTAAGTGGGAAGTGTACACTCATAGCGGCCAGAAGCCTGCCGGGATTGACGCTGTCGACTGGGCAAGACAAGCAGTAGTACGCGGGGCTGGTGAAGTGCTGCTTACCAGCATGGATGCCGATGGACATCGGGCGGGATATGACACCGAACTCACCCGCGCCATTTCCAAGGCGGTTAGCGTGCCGGTTATTGCGAGCGGTGGTGCTGGCACTCCTGAAGACCTATATCAAGCGCTGGTTTTAGGCAAGGCAGATGCGATTCTGGCAGCTAGCATTTTCCACTACAAGACCTACTCTATCAATGAGATCAAGGAGTACTTGGCAAAACGGGGAATATCGATACGGATTTAAGGGGAAAGCAGTGAAGACTTATATAGCACCCAAATTTTTAATAGGACGAGACCCCGAGCGATGTATCCAGTGTCAGGTTTGTGTCAACCAGTGCACGTTCGACACTCATTACTATGATGCCGAAGACGATGAGGTGAGAAGCCGTGAAGAGAATTGTGTCGGCTGCCATCGCTGCGTGCTCTTTTGCCCTACCCAAGCATTGACTATTAGCCGGAACCTACTGGACTATCGGGAGAACTATAACTGGCGGCCCGAGGTCATTGAGGACATCCTTAGGCAGGCGGAGACTGGTGGGGTGCTCCTTACCGGTATGGGCGATGATAAAGGTCAGCGCATTTACTGGGACCATCTGGTGCTTAACGCCAGCCAGGTGACCAACCCGTCCATTGACCCGCTCCGTGAGCCAATGGAGCTTGCCACCTATCTAGGGCGAAAACCTGATCGGCTGGAGTTCAACCCGGGTTCCTATAATTTGACAACAGAATTGGCTCCCCAGGTAAGGCTAGACATCCCAGTCATGTTTGCTGCCATGTCCTATGGCGCAGTAAGCCTTAATGTGCACGAGTCCCTTGCCAGAGCAGCTACTGAAATGGGTACCCTGTGGAACACCGGCGAAGGAGGGCTTCACCCTAAGCTATACAGGTATGGAAGTAATACTATCGTCCAGGTAGCTTCCGGACGCTTTGGCGTTCATGCTGAGTACCTTGATGCGGCCGGAGTAATTGAGATTAAGATTGGCCAGGGAGCCAAGCCTGGAATTGGCGGACACCTTCCGGGAGAGAAGGTAAGTGCAGAAGTATCGTTGACGCGAATGATTCCCCAGGGTACTGACGCCCTATCGCCGGCACCACAGCACGATATCTACTCCATTGAAGACCTGGCGCAGCTTATATATGCCCTGAAAGAGGCAACAGACTACACCAAGCCGGTATCGGTTAAGATTGCTGCGGTCCACAACTCAGCCGCTATTGCCAGCGGCATGGTAAGGGGCGGTGCCGATATTATTGTGCTTGATGGACTCAGAGGGGCTACTGGTGCCGCTCCCAAGGTTATTCGCGACAATGTCGGCATCCCGATTGAGATGGCTCTGGCCTCAGTAGATGGCCGCTTACGCCAGGAGAGCATTCGGAACCAAGCCTCTATTGTGGTCTCTGGCGGTATTAGAAATAGCGGCGATGTGGCTAAGGCGATTGCGCTTGGAGCCGATGCCGTGTATATCGGGACGGCGGCACTAATTGCCTTGGGCTGCCATGTCTGCCAGCAGTGTCATACCGGGAAGTGCGCCTGGGGTATCTGCACCACTGACCTGCGTTTGACCAAGAGGGTCAATCCAGATATCGGTGCCCGCAGGTTAGCCAACCTGCTTCGAGGCTGGAGTATCGAGCTTAAGGATATAATGGGCGGGCTTGGCGTCAACGCTGTCGAGAGCCTGCGGGGGAACCGCTTGCACCTAAGGGGTGTCGGGCTAACCGATACCGAACTCGAAATACTGGGAGTGAGGATGGCTGGGAGGTGAGAATGAACTATGGCGGAGAGACAGTAGTCAAGATAGATGCTAGTGGCGTTTACTATCGGGAACTCAACGCTAGGCTAAGAGAGGCAGCCTCGAATGGTGCCAGAAGGATCGAACTCCATAATGTTCACGGACAGAGATATATCGGCAGCGACCTGGATAGGCCGGTGGAGCTCGAGATATTTGGCACTCCAGGCAACGACCTGGGAGCGTTTATGGATGGACCAAGGATTATTGTACATGGTAATGCTCAAGACGGCTGTGGCAATACTATGAATGAGGGAGAAATAGTTGTTCACGGCCATGCTGGAGATATTATTGGTTTGTCGGCTAGAGGCGGGAGAATTTTTGTCCGAGAAGACGTCGGTTATCGGGCAGGCATCCATATGAAGGAGTACCAAGGTAAGAAGCCAGTGCTCGTTATCGGCGGCACCGCGCAAGACTTCCTTGGCGAGTACATGGCCGGGGGTATCCTGATTCTCTTGGGGCTGAATCTCGGTGAAGGCGAACGTTACAAAGCCAGATTTATTGGCACTGGAATGCACGGTGGCGTCATCTACCTCAGAGGAAATATTGAGGATTATCAAGTGGGTAAGGAGGTTGGTGTTGCGGAGCTAGAAGAGAACGACCATCGGATTCTTCGCCAGTTCGTTGGTGAGTTTGCAGCGCGTTTCAGCTATGAGACCGAGGTAATACTAAGGCACAAGTTTATGAAACTGTTCCCTCGCTGGCTCCGACCTTATGGGAGGCTTTATGCCTACTGAGTGAGGGGCTTATGCATGTGGACCAGTGATGAAAACGTGAAAAGCTATTTCAAATCGTGTCCTGAGCTAGGAGAGGCTATATGAGGGGAGGATTTACAAGCGGCAGCATTTAACCCCGGTTGCCCCCGCTATCTCCTAGCTGGTGCTAAAGCGGCGAGCTCTTGCGAAAGGTTGGGGGACCGGGATCGGAGGTTATTACGTGGGGGCTTTGCCTGTACGGATGGGAGGATGGTCCATAACAAGAATAAGTCAAACGAGGATCGAAAAGAAAGGTCGATAAGGACTTTTACTATGCTTTCACAGGAGGAGGCTTGAAATGGTAAGTAGAACTAAGGAGAACCCCTATAAAAACTCGAGGGAAGAGGACTTGGAATGGGTGCGCAAGAAGGAAAACGTGCTCAAAAAGGCAAGGGAGCATGATGTGAAGTTCATCAGGATGTGGTTCACTGACATCCTCGGATTCCTCAAGAGTTTTGCCATCACCGTGGAAGAGTTGAAGGGAGCGCTGGAGGAAGGAATGGGCTTTGATGGGTCGTCAATTCAGGGGTTTGCTCGGATTGACGAAAGTGACATGGTGGCATTGCCCGACCTTGATACTTTCCAATTGCTGCCCTGGAGACCACGTGAGCATAGTGGTGTAGCTCGAATGTTTTGCGACGTCCTAAGGCCTGAAGGTGAGCCTTTTGAAGGCGACCCCAGATATGTCCTGAAGAGAAACATGAAGCGGGCGGCTGACATGGGTTATACCTATTATGTAGGGCCAGAATTGGAATACTTCTATTTCCGTGACTCTCATGGAACCGAGCCACTGGATCAAGCAGGCTACTTCGATTCAACCCCTAGGGATGCAGCCACTGATATGAGGAGGGAGACGGTTCTTACTCTCGAAGAGATGGGTATAGGTGTCGAGTATTCCCACCACGAGGTCGCTACAAGCCAGCATGAGATAGACATGAGGTACACGGATGCCCTGACCATGGCTGATAACGTGATGACCTACCGCTTGGTTGTGAAGGAGGTGGCCCTGAACCACGGTGTTTATGCCACATTCATACCTAAGCCCGTCTTTGGCATTAATGGCAGCGGTATGCATGTCCACCAGTCACTTTTCAAGGGCGATAGGAACGCCTTCTTTGACGAAGATGATGAATACCATCTGTCTAAGGTGGCTAAATGCTTCATAGCTGGACTACTCAGACATGCTCCTGAAATCACCGCCGTCACCAATCAGTGGGTCAACTCCTACAAGCGGCTGGTTCCCGGCTACGAGGCGCCGGTATATCTTTCCTGGGCACGGCGGAACCGCTCCGATCTCATCCGAGTCCCGGAATACCGACCAGGCCGAGAAAAGGCAACCAGGATTGAATTCAGGTCTCCTGACCCTGCCTGCAATCCATATCTTGCCTTTAGCGTAATGCTGGCAGCTGGGTTAGAAGGAATTGAGAAAGAGTACGAAGCTCCTGACCCTGTGGAGGAAAACGTATACGAGATGACCGATGAAGAAAGGCAGAAACGAGGGATAGGAACTTTGCCTGCCAGCCTGCTAGAAGCTATCCAGCTTACTGAAAAGAGTGAGGTGGTACGAAATGCTCTTGGTGAACACGTTTTTCCGGCTTTCATTCAGAACAGGAAAATAGAATGGGATCACTACCGGACTCAGGTGACTGACTATGAGCTTAAGAGGTACTTACCCATATTGTGAGTCCAATGTAGCGACCAAATTGAAGCTATTAGTACATGCCTGGCAAAGAATTGAATGCCTAAGATGAATTGCAGCGTAGGGGAATAAGGCAGAATCTAGAATATTGGGGTTACCATTGCCAAGGAAACAAGAGGAGGTGAGCGATGCCAAGAATGATATTTACGGTAACCATTGATCTCAACAGCGCTTTGCAACCAAGCCTCTCCGGTCTTGTGACGCCTGAGCTTGTTGAAAGAGCTGTCTCTACAGAAATCGCCAAGGCAGTTCCCACCGACCTGGACAGTCTTCCGTGTACAGTAGCAGTTTCTGGAGGTGGACCCCTCACTGAAAAGGAGGAATACCGGGTATGGCTTAGGGAGATGTCTGGGCGGTCAAACGATCCAAGCTAAGTCAAAGATAGTTCAGAGGAATTGATATGCGCAGTTCACGAATTGGGATGGCTCAGATCAACAGCACTATGGGTGATTTGGTCGACAACAGGCAGAAAATTCTGAAGGCTATTGGTGAAGCTAGGTCTTTGGGTATAGACCTTCCTACGTTCCCCGGACTTGCCATCTGCGGTTATCCACCCGCGGATCTTCTGTTTAAGCCACAGTTCATTGCCGATGACTTAGAGTCGCTAGATAAGGTGGTTGATGCTTCCTCAGGACTTACTATAGTCGTCGGCTTCCTTGATGCCAAAGAAGATGGAGCCTTCGGTCGGGATACGAGGCTGCCTATTACCAATAGATTCAGGGGAGCATAAGGCATAAAACATGAGTAAACGGGCATTTTTAGCTTTAGAAGATGGTTCCATTTATGAAGGCTATTCCTTCGGTGCGGAAGAAACCACCTATGGCGAAGTGGTCTTCAACACTAGCATGTTTGGTTACCAGGAGATGCTCACTGACCCTTCTTATGCTGGGCAGATTTTAGTGCTTACCTATCCCCTTATTGGTAACTATGGCATTAATGAAGGCGATTTTGAGTCAAAACAGGTACAGGCCAGAGGTTTGATTGTTCGAGAGCACTGCTCTGCACCTAGCCATTGGCAAAGCACAAGTACGTTGGATGAATTCATGAAGGTTAACGGCATTCCAGCCCTTTCGGGTGTCGATACCCGTGCCGTTACCTGTCGTTTGCGTTTGGCTGGAGCAGTGATGGGTATCCTTAGTTCGGAGATGAAACCTGAAGACGCATTGAAGGAGCTTAAGCATCTTCCTCACTACGATTTCACTGACTTCGTCCACCAGGTCAGCACTAAGGAGACTTATGTATGGCAACCATCAGACGATGACCACTTGTATCACATTGCTGTTGTAGACTGCGGCTTGAAATACAATATTTTGCATCTTTTAAACCGACTCGGATGTTTAACCACTGTTGTCCCCAGCAGTATCAAAGTTGAGGAAATCCTCGCCCTAAAGCCAGATGGAATATTGATCTCTCCTGGACCTGGTGATCCTGCCCGTCTCATTAATGTTGAGGAAACGGTTAAAAACCTTCTAGGTAAGAAGCCGGTCATGGGTATTTGCCTTGGCCATCAGATTATTGCTCGTGCTCTGGGAGCCGAAACATTCAAGCTAAAGTTTGGGCATCGTGGTGGTAACCATCCAGTTCGCGACTTGGAAACGGGCAGAGTCCAAATTACTGCTCAGAACCATGGATATGCCGTTGATATCGATAGTCTGAAGGATGGGCTCGAAGTGAGCCATATAAACCTAAACGATGGCACTATTGAGGGGTTAAACCATAAGGAACTGCCCATCATATCCATTCAATACCACGCGGAAGGCTCTCCTGGACCTATGGACAATGCCTACCTTTTTCAAAGGTTCTTAGACATGATTAGTATATATAAAAGCAGTAACCAGACATGAAAATTGGGGTTTTGGCCTTGCAGGGCGCGTTCGTAGAGCATATTAGTATTATGCAAAAACTGGGGGTAGAAACCTCACCTATTCGTTTACCCAATCAACTCGACAGCTTGGATGGACTTATCATCCCCGGAGGGGAAAGCACTGTCATACTTAACTTGATGCAGAGCTTCAGTCTCATCCACCCGATAAGAGAGCTTGCTAGAGCAGGGCTTCCCATTTTGGGAACATGTGCAGGGATGATCTGTCTCGCCAAGAAGGTTCACGACCATGATATGGGGACCCTGGGTGTAATGGATATAGTTGTTAAGCGCAACGCCTTCGGCACACAGATAGATAGCTTTGAAACTGCACTGCCAATACCAGCCTTAGGGGATAAGCCATTTCCCGCCATTTTCATTCGTGCTCCAATCATCGAGAGCATGGATTCCGAAGTAGACATCCTGGCAAGATTGACTAATGGCACTGTAGTGGCGGCAAAACAGAGGAAGGTAATTGCTGTTGCTTTCCATCCCGAGTTTAGTGATGACCTAAGGTTCCATCGCTACTTCTTGGACATCTCTTCAATACCAATTGAGAGGCCAGAGATAGGAAGGAGTGTGTCTTGTTCCGAGTTGAAGTCTCTGTGAAGGATGGCTTTCCTGATCCCAGAGGGGAAGCATTGCAGAAGGGTACAGACGACTTCGGCATTATGACTGTAACAAAGGCCACGAGTATAGACACATACTTTCTCGAAGGGAACCTAGATGAAGCCCAGATAGATGAAATCTGTCAGCAATTACTGGCTAACCCTGTAATTGAAGAGTATTCCCTTAACGAAGTGCCACCACCACAAGGCTCTCGCCTCATCGAAGTGGCCTACAATCCCGGTGTGATGGATCCCGTGGAGGAGAACGTAAGAAAGGAAATTCGCGACCTTGGTATAACCGCCGTTGAGTCGGTAAAAACCATCTGAAGTAAGTTGATATGCATAGGATATCTTGTGGGAAACAACTTGCCTGGCAGGGAAGCTGATTGATGCATAACTCAGTTCCTAGTTTATCGAGAGGTCAGAACCGCACGTAGAAATTTTGACAAGATTACCTAGTAAAGTTGCTATTGCGCGGAGGCACGAAAAACTAATGGCAACCAATTCCCACCCTAAGTTAACTGGTGCTCCGCGATTGTATAGGTACCTCTCCTGATTTAATGTTGACAAAAGGGCTCAATACGCTGTTCAGTTTTCGGAATTAGGGTGGTATAATGGTTCAAGACTATTTTGGGGGAACAGGAAGGGGTTCAATGCAACAAAGCGTTGGCTCAGACGCAGAAAGTAAGTTAATATCCATTCTAAAAGTCCTAAGTGAGTCCTCGGAGCCCCTCGGGTCAATCACCATCGCTCGCAAACTTGAACGTGAAGGAATATTCTTAAGTGAAAGGGCAGTTAGATATCACTTGAGGATAGCAGACGAACGTGGTTATACTCAGCCCGTAGGCCGAGACGGCAGGATGATTACCCCGGAAGGGCAACAAGAGGTTAAGGAAGCACTTGCACTACAGCATATGGGTTTCTTAAGAGAGAGGCTGGAGATGTTGGCCTACGAGACAACTTTTGACCCTGAGAAACGTACCGGCCAATTATCGATAAATACGTCACTCATTGACAAGGACAAATTCAAGAAGGCGTTATCGGCTATGACAGACGCGTTCAAAGCCGGAATATGCGTCAGTGATTTGGTAGCAGTGGCTTCGGAAGGAGAGAGACTCGGTTCAGTCATCGTCCCAAACGGGAAAATTGGATTAGCCACGGTCTGCAGTGTGGTGATAAACGGTGTGCTTCTTAAAGCTGGGATTCCTACAGAGTATAAGTTTGGGGGCCTGCTCGAGGTTAGAAATTCAAGGCCAAGGCGCTTTGTTGCCCTAATTGACTATGCTGGCACCTCTCTCGATCCCTCTGAGCAGTTTATCCGCGCTAGAATGACGAGAGTTCACGAAGCTACCAGAACAGGGAATGGTAAGATACTGGGTGTTTTTCGCACAATTCCGGCGCCAGCCAGGGGAGTTGTCGAAGAAAAGATAGCCCGCCTTAAGGAAGTTGGCATCGATGGAGTTTATGCCATAGGTAATACCAGCGAACCGCTCTGTCAAATTCCGGTAGCTTTGAATCGGATTGGTGTCATCCAACTTGGCGGTCTTAACCCAGTGGCAGCAGCCATTGAGGCTGGAATTGAGATAGAAAACATAGCCGAGAGTGGAGTTATTGATTTCGAGCGGTTACATAGCGTTTGGGAGCTGTAGGGCAAATACCTAATCGGGTAGACTAGGTCGCTCAGCTACGTGTATATTACATGACTAGGACGAACGTTATGAACACCCCGCAGCATGTGCAGCCTAGGCAACATTTGTCCAAATAGTAGAGGTCACATTTGCCTGAAATGTTAGTCTGATCGTTCGTATTATACAATTACTTGGATTGTTCAATTTAGGCAAGAAACATTCAAGTTATTAATTGTTTATCTACGGTACCAGGCATGAAATTCAAGAAAAGAATATACAAGAACCTAAAAGATGTCTTTAGCGACTTATGGTTTCCAATCAGAAATAGGAGTCGACTAAGGGAAATAACCCGAAAAAAACTAATATCGCCTGCATTCCGAGAAAGGCTCATGTTGGCTGTTACCGCTGTAAATGGCTGTCGTTATTGCTCTTACTTCCATACCAAACAAGCATTGAAAAGCGGGATTACTGCAGAAGAGATAAGAGGTCTATTAGCCGGAGATGTTGCCAACTGCCCACAAGATGAAGCTGTTGCTGTAATCTATGCACAGCACTGGGCGGAATCTGATGCCCATCCCGATCCGGAAGCTGTCAAGAGATTGCAGCAAACATACGGCCGTGAAAAAACGGAAGCTATTAATTCGATACTGCGTATGATTCGCATGGCTAACCTGTTAGGCAACTCTTGGGATTACTTAATATACCGTATATCCTTCGGCACGAAGGGAGGATAGATCACAATTATTAGCGTTTTGGGCGTGCTTACCTAATTTTGCTGTAAAACAAATCTAAAATATGCCCTAGTGCTGTGAGCATGCCACATTAGACACGCACACTGAACGGTAGAAGTTCTATGCTATTGTGTGAGCACAATCCCCATCATAATACCCAGCACAATGGGGCACGTTTAAGCTGAAGTTCATTTGACAAGCTAAAAATTGAGCATTATCATTATGATGTACATGCGATAATGCGCATATAAAGAATAATTCCATGAGGGAGACTATTAAAACCTTCAAAGCTCTTTCTGATGATACCAGATTGAGAATACTCAATATCCTACTAGAGAGGGAGTGTTGCGTCTGTGAAGTAATGCAGGCATTGGATATCTCGCAGACTAGAGCGTCACGTAATTTGGCTACACTTTACGAGGCCGGCTTCCTTAAACTGAGAAAGGATGGACTTTGGTCGCTCTACTCCGTCGATAGGGATGAAATGAATGAATACTTAGCCGATTTAGTACGGGCAGTAACTAAGACTCTGAAAGGGAACAGGACGCTTGAGCAGGATCGGGAGCGGTTGAGGAAAGCTGTGCGAGTGGGTCCGAGTTGTGCTGAAAAGATGCGTGGAGAAAAAACCAGTGCATAATTTTTTTCACATTAATATGCGTTTATGCGCATTATAGCAAGTAATTAGCATGTCAATACTACTGCAACTACTACAGGGTGGCTGGAACGCTCTACTTGAGTACTTATCAGCACATGTATTGACCTGTCTTGTTCCGGCATTCTTCATTGCAGGAGCCATCGCAGTCTTTATCTCGCAGACATCGGTGTTGAAATATTTCGGGCCACAGGCAAAGAAGCTCCTTTCGTACAGTGTCGCCTCGGTTTCAGGGACTATTCTGGCTGTCTGTTCCTGCACGGTCCTGCCCTTATTCGGCGGTATCTACAAGAGAGGTGCTGGTATAGGTCCCGCAATTGCGTTCCTTTACTCAGGGCCTGCAATCAACGTCCTGGCTATTGTCTATACTGCCCGTATTCTCGGCTTTGACTTGGGACTGGCCAGAGCAATAGGCGCGGTCGCATTCGCTGCTGGTATCGGCTTAATTATGGCAATGATTTACCGCAAGGAAGAGTCATTAAAGGACATGGCGGCATTTGATGCGCTGATGGCTGACCCTGAATCTAAGAAATGGTGGCAGCAGATTACTTTCTTCGCTGTCCTGGTAGGCATATTAGTCTCTGCTGCCTCAAAGAACTGGATTATAACTGGCGTTCTGCTTGTGGCCCTGGCCTTTATGCTCTGGCGCTGGTTCACTAAGAGCGAGCTTGGTATCTGGATGAAGGAGACGCTACGCTTTGTTCGCCTCATTGTTCCTTGGCTGCTGGGGGGCGTGTTTATTGCAGGTATCATCACTACGTTTGTCCCTCAACATGCGGTTAGCACCTGGGTAGGCGGCAACAGTCTCTTTGCCAACTTTATTGCTTCCTTCGTGGGCGCATTGATGTACTTTGCCACACTTACGGAAGTTCCTATCGTCAGCGCGTTCATGGATTTAGGCATGGGAAAAGGGCCTACACTGGCGCTCTTGTTGGCAGG
>Ga0224501_10003067_pt1 | contig 13152 bp, 9 predicted proteins | sample SF_Oct11_sed_USG_4_FD_169105 | JGI IMG/M metagenome (GOLD analysis project Ga0224501, IMG submission 169105) | Sediment microbial communities from San Francisco Bay, California, United States - SF_Oct11_sed_USGS_8_1 | ecosystem: Environmental > Aquatic > Marine > Sediment | place: USA... | reverse complement strand
CAGAAAAGCGGTTTTCAGATCAGTATTTTTTCGGTTTCGCCTGACATTTTGTCATGCTGAAAGTTATCCTCGCAAAAACCCTGTTACATCAAAGCGTTGCCCATGTCATGCGGATTGGCTCCATCCTGACAAAAATGTCATGTCATCAGAACGGTGGCGAACAGACCTCCCCGGCATTGGGCAACCTGGGGCGGCTGAATCCTTAAAAAAAACCTGGGCAGGGCTCCCGGATGGCTTTCAGAACTGAAATACCAGGGTGTCCGATATGTTGTGCTCATCACCGCCTGTTCTGTCGAAAATGGCGATGGCGGCCCTGATGGTCTTTCCCGGGATGAACACGGCGTCATCCTTTTGCCCGGTATTCAGTTTTCGGCTGAGTTCCAGTGTCCATTCATTATTTTGCCAGACTCCCTTGGCACTGACATCGGCCACGGAACCCTTGGGATTGCTCAGCAGGTGGTAGCGGAGCATGACATCGTCCTGCCTTACGTCCTTAACGCGTTCGGATTTGTAGATATCTCCATCATCGGAATCCCTTTTGATATAAATCGACTGGCCACCCTTTCCCTTGATGCGGATGGCCTTGCGGGATGGGTTGGTGGATATGTTGATTATCTTGTCATGGGCCAGCCCGATGGGGTTGGAACGGGCCGACTTCCAGTGCCACATATCGGCGATGAAGGACTTGCCCGACTGCCAGTCGTGGGTGAAGTCTCCGGACATTTCCCACTGCATGGCCAGCCTGTCCTCGCGCTGGTCGCCATCGATGTATCTTTGCTTTTCCTCGTTCCACACAAATGGCCGGTGCAGGGTGTCATGGGTGGTATCGGCCCACTTGAAGATAAAAAACACCTCCTTCCCGTATATCCCGGCTTTCATGATGACTTTACCAACCGTCAGGGGGCCATTCACCGGGATTTCCACTGCCTGAACGGAAGACCATTCGGTATCCATGCCGTCCAAGGATGGCTTGAAGGGTATCTTTTCTATTTGTATAGGCTGCTGGGCCCGGACCGGCAGGCAGAACAGGCCCAACGAAAAAAGGATCAGTAAAGAGGTTTTCTTCATGGTTGCCTTTCAGATAATGCTGAAGGTTTTGTTTTTTTGGGAAAACCCACTCTTTGTCTACATTGCTCCACGGCTGGCTGCTGCCAGCACGGACAACCCCTGTCCCAAAGGCTCCCTGCCTTTGTTGTGCCATCATGGCTCCCTGGCCTCTGCCCAGGCGGGCCCAGGGATGGGGCGGCCCGCCATAGGGAGATTCAGCCGCAGGGCTTCCCCGTCACATTGTTGGCCGTCTGGTGCCAAATTATTTTGTAACTTTTCTATCTATCCAAAGGCCCTGTCGGGCCGCCCCTCCCCCAGGAGGATTTCTATTAATATATAAAAACCAATTCGATATCAACTCCGGATGAAGCGCCAGTTTTCCCCCGCGCTCAGGGGAGGGGTCCTATTCCGGGGCGAGTTCCTGTTCCCATGGCTCTGGGCCGGCTGGTTGCGTCATGCTCATCCGCTGCTCCAGCCAGCTCCACATGGCGTGGAACAGATATTCGCTGTGATCCGTGAGCCGGTGGTCTCCCTGTTTTATCAGCAGCAGGTCCAGCTCCGGGCAGGGGGAGCTCCGGACGAAATCCAGTGAGCCCTGCCAGTCCACCGATTCATCCTGCATGCCATGTATCAAAAGGGTGGGCAGGCTGTATTCCTCGGCCAGAATTTCCGGGGGGTAGTTCTCGGCATCCTCCAAAAGCGTGTAATCCAGCTGGAGTTCCATCCACTGGTTGCTGAAGGCGCGGGTGCCATCGCGGCGCCATTCATCGAGGGCCTCCCGCCCCAGAACCTGGAAGAAGCGCCGGGGGAAGGTGAGCGCCGGGGCGATCATGACATGGGCGGCCGCGCTTTGCGGCTGTTTAACATGCTGCCAGGCGATGACGGCCGCTCCCATGCTGGAGCCGATAAGAAGGGGCGGGGAGAAGCCGGCAGAGCCATCCCGGCTGTGGCCCGCCAGCCAGTCCAGAGCCGCCTGCAGATCTTCCAGGCAGCGGGTCAGGGTCAGGCCGTTCATGCCGCCTCCTGAGTCCCCGTGCCCACGCAGGTCCAGTGCCAGGTAGCCCCAGCCCCGGCCGGTGAACAGGGTCTGAAACGTGCGGGCCTTTGTCCCCTGGCGGTTTGAACCCAGGCCGTGCACGAATACCGCCACCGGTGCCGGGGTGCCATTTGCGGACCGGGCCGGAGGCGTCCAGTCCAGCACGATCTCCTCCTCCGGAGCGACCCGGAGGCGATGGGTGCGGGTTGCCATTGTCCTGTCCTGGTGGTTTCCCATGGTGTTCTCAGACCCCGTCCTGGGCCAACCGTTCTCCGGGGCCGCCTTTGCGTCCGCGTTCCACGTTCACAAAAAACAGGACTATTCCGCCGCCAACCAGAAACACCGACAGGGACATGATGGCCAACCGGGTGTCTCCCGTCAGCAACAGCAGCCCCCCGTAGACCAGTGGGCCGAGCATGGCGGAAAACTTGGAGCTGAGGGCGAAAAACGCGAAGAACTCGGTGGATTTTTCCGGAGGCACCATGGCGGCGAACAGGGCCCTGCTGATGGCCTGTGAGCCTCCCAGCACCAGCCCCACCAGGACGGAGATGAAGTAGAACTCCATCACCCTGTTAATGAACAGACCCAGGATCACCACCACCAGAAACACGGCGATTGTGAAGTAGATGGTGGGTTTCTCGCCGAACTTCAGGGAAAGCCAGCCGCAAAGAATGGAACCGGGAAAAGCGATCACCTGGATCATGATTATCGCCGGGATGAGTTCATTGAGCGTGATTTTCTGGGTGAGGGCCTCGTCCAGGTAGATGTTCTCCAGGGCGAAGGGGGTGGCGTTGGATATAAGGGTTGCGATGGCATCGTTGTACAAAAGGAAGGCCAGCAGGAACACCGCCAGGTCGCGGTGTGATTTCAGGTGCGCGATGGTTGTGGTGACCTCACGCCAGGACCCGGAGGCCAACTGCCCGAAGCTGCGGGTGTTGGACACACTCGAATCCCGCACCCAGGCCAGGCTGAGCAGGGCGAAGCCCCCCCACCACAGGCCCACCATCAGAAACGAGTCTGTCACCTCGCCCCGCGGAGGAACAAAAAATATCAGCGCCGCGATCAGCACCATCACGCTGCCCAGGTATCCGAAGGCGTATCCCATGCTGGACAGGGAGTCCTGCTCGCGCCCCCGGGCCAGGTGGGGCAGAAAGGCGTTGTAATAAACGTTGCCCCCTTCAAAGCCGATGTTGCCCAGCAATATGGCCAGCCCCACGGCCCACCAGGGCATGGGAAACCACAGGGCCAGCGTGGCCGCCACGCCAAGGGCACAATACACGGCCAGAAACTGGCGCTTCCACCCCCCCCGGTCGGCGATGGAGCCCAGGAACGGCGAGGAGATGGCCACGAAGGCGGCCGAAAAACCGATCAGCAGCGACCAGGCCGCCTCGGCGGTAAGTCTCATCCCGCCCACATCCATGGCCAGAGAGGGGCCCAGCATCAATCCGCCTGCCTCCTGGGCGGCTGACTCAAACCGGGCCACGAAATAGGCCGAGCCGATAACAGTGATCACACACAGCACAAAGGCACTGTTCGCCCAGTCGTATATAACCCAGCCGATTCTTTCCCGGCTGTTCAGAACTTTCCACAGGGATTTGTTTTCCATGGCTTTTTTCCGCAAAGGATTGATCCGTACCGCGGTTCCCTTGATACACCGGCATAAGCCTATCACCAAGGGCAGGCGAACACCAACCAGGGGACTTTCCCTGGGAAAAGGGCTCCGGCGGCTTGAAAACGGCCTTCCAAATAACCGGTGAGCGGGGATGCTTTCCCCCAACCCTATTGGGACGGTGAAGTTGGCTTCTTCCCCCGCAACAGGGGCGTGCCGGTTTTAGTGGCAGACCTTTGATGAGCCTGCCCCGTGGGGAGCGGGGATGATCCGGGGAAGCCGGGTGCCGGCTGGAGGGGAGCCCCCGGCCCAAAGGCCGGGGGAGTGGTGGCGAGGGTTCAGCGTTCCCGGCCGTGTGAACTTTTGGGGCCGAATGAGCGTTCCTGGTCTTCTTCCGCCTCAAGCTCTTGCTCGGGCTCTTCATCATCCCATTCATCCCGCCCGGGGCTCGGGATGAGCTGCCGGTGGGGAAGCATCCGGCTCTGGTCCGTCAGCCTGTCGCCGGAAAGGGTTTGAACATCCGCGCCATTCTGTCCATCCTGGCCCAGTTCCCGGTGACCGAGGACGATCGCGGAGAGATCCGCCACCACCTCGGCCATGCTGTGGGCCTGGGAGGACAGCTCTTCGGAGGAGGCGGAGTTCTCCTCGGCGCTGGCCGCGTTTTCCTGGGTGACCTTGTCCATCTCGGAAAGGGCCGTATTAACCTGCCCCAGTCCCTTGGCCTGTTCGTTGCTGGCCGTGGCCACCTCCTTGATAAGCTGATTCACCTTGATGATGGACTGCGCAATTTCGTCCAGGGCGGTGCTCATTTCTTCGCCAAGCACCACTCCCCGCTCGGCCTTGCCCTGGGAGTCCTCGATAATCTGATTGGTCTGGCGGGCCGCCTCGGCGCTGCGCATGGCCAGGCTGCGCACCTCCTCGGCCACCACGGCGAACCCCCGGCCGGCCTCACCGGCACGGGCGGCCTCCACGGCGGCGTTCAGGGCCAGCAGATTAGTCTGAAAGGCGATCTCATCGATCGTTTTAACTATTTTGGCGGTCTCGTCGGATGATTCCTTGATCTCGCTGATGGCCTTCAGCATGCGTTCCAGACTTTCCGTGCCGGTGGCGGTGGAAGTCGTGGCGGTCTGGGAAAGCCTGGCCACCTCGTTGGCATTATCGGCATTGCGCGAGGTCATGGAGCTCATCTCCTCCAGGGTGGAGGATGTCTCCTCAAGGCTGGCCGCCTGCTGGGAGGCTCCGGCCGAGAGCATCTGGCTGGAACCGGCCAGTTGCGAGGAAGCGTTGAGAATCTGGTTCGCGGCTCCGTTTATATGATTGATGATTTCGGTTACGCTGCCAATCAGCCTGCGGCTGGTGCGCAAGGTCACCAGCAGAGTGATTGCGATAGCCAGGCCGGCGGCGATCAGGACTCCCCCGAAGATCATCATGGCCTCCGAACTTTTCCGGTCGGCCTCGGTGATGATATTCTGCGCCGCGAAACGCCCGGTATCGTTCAGCAGGTCTATGCGGTCCGTGGAGTGCTTCCACCATCTGGACGCTTCAATGGCCACGCGGCCCTGCGACAATTCGGACAGAGCCGCCAGCGCCGGGCCGTCATTCACGGCGACAGCATTGTCGATGGTTTTCACCTGGGTTCCCGCCGCCAGCAGTCCCCGCACCTTTTCCAACTGATCCCGGTACAGGGCCAGCGTTTCACGGATGGTTTCCATGTGCCGGATTTCTACCGGGGTCAAATGGGGCAGCTTTAGAAACCTGTCCACCAGGGCATTGGATTCCTGATGCTTTTCCAAGACAAGGGCCGCGTATTTTTCGTCGCCCCGCATGACGTAGTTTTTAAACTGGTGCACCAGCCCGCCATAACCCACCAGGGTCTGGAGTTCATTTACCAGGGAGTCCTTGGCGAACTTGGCCCTGACCTGTTCACGCATCTGCTCCACGCTTTCGATGGCGGCCCCCTTGAATCCGGTCTGGAAATGGTCCTTGACGCCTTCTCCAGCCAGCCCCAGGAAGGAGTCCAGCTTCTGCTGCTCCAGGGCCGCCAGTTCGGTAAACCGCACAAATTCGCTCACCGATATCGTTCCGCGGCTGGATACTCCTGTCAGCACGGCCCGCTCAATACCCGAAAGCTCCTTGGCCAGCAGCAGGTCCTTGAAGGCGAACATGCTCCGGCCCAGTTCGGCGTCCGGGCTGCTTAGCGCCAGAAACAGCACGGATTCCAGCAGTCTGTCGATCAGTCCGCTGAAAAACGGAATCAGTTCGGCACCCCTGATGTTCCCGGAGCTGATTTTCTGGCGCATGTCATCCAGGTTCTCCAGCTCTTTTCGGGCCGATTGTATATCGCGTGTATATTCCTCGCCGGCGTACGCCATGTCCAGAACGCCTAGCTGGGAGTCGAAGCGTTTCAGGGCCTCGTTTGTAGCTTCCTGCTGGGCGGCAAGTTCACTGACGAACTGTTTCCTGCCGGAATTGGCGTATCCGGCCGAGAAGCCCCGCTCTTTCTGCAATTCGTGGATCAGGTCCGAGGTGGTGCCGGAAAATTCCACCAGCCTGGCAAAGCCCCTTATGCTCTGCATGTCGTTGACACTCATCCATATCAGGACTGTTGAAAATAAAAGCAGCATTACTACCGGAAGCCCTGCCACCAGCATCAGCTTTCCTCTTAATCCTTTCGTGTTCATAGTCTTTTCTCTTGTTATTATAGGAAAAATGCTTTGCCCTTTCGGGCGGATCCAGTTTGAGTGCCTCCGGAATGAGCGTCTTTTCGGCCCTGTTTCTGCCGGGCCGGCGGCCTCGTTCCATTGATACACGTCAGTTATCAACGTATTTCATGTTAAACGATGATTTTCGGGCGGGTAGTAAGTTTTAATGGAGAAAATATGGTGTTATTTGTGATGGGAATACCGCTTCCGGAGGGCTGTATAATCCCTTTCGATCGAATTTCCCGACAATTTTGGTTGACACGGAGATTGTGTGGGATAAAATTTGAATTTACCCACCCGCCGGAAAGGCGGGAAAACGTTCTATAACTCAGGAAAACGCGCCTTTTGCAGGACGGAGCAACCGATGTACGCCATTATCAAATCCGGCAGTAGACAATACCGGGTTCAGCCCCAGGCAGTGATCCAGGTGAACAGCCTGGGCCTGGAGGCGGGAAGCGCCTTTGAAACCGATCAGGTACTGCTGGTCAACAACGAGGACAAGGACATCCAGGTGGGGGTGCCATTCGTCAAGGGCGCGAAGGTCAAGGGGACCGTGCTGGGCGCGGTCCGGGGTGCCAAGGTGCTCGTGTTCAAGATGAAGCGCCGCAAGAACTACCGCCGCACCAGGGGCCACCGGCAGGAACTGACCCGTATCAGGATAGATTCCATTGACGTTGGAGCCAAGGCGGCCAAGCCCAAGGCGGAAAAACCCGCCAGCGAAGCCGGGGCGGAATAAGCGGGCGGGACTATCCCGCCAGAACATCTCAGGAGCAGGCAGGAAATGGCACACAAGAAAGCCGGGGGAAGTTCCCGGAACGGTCGCGATTCGATCGGCAAGAGACTCGGGGTGAAGAAATTCGGCGGGGAACGCATCCGCGCCGGCAACATACTGGTGCGCCAGCGCGGCAGCACCTATCATGCCGGGGACAACGTGGGCACCGGCAAGGACTACACCCTGTTCGCTCTGACGGATGGCGTGGTGAAGTTCTACAAGGCCCGGAACAACCGCAAGTTCATCGCGATCACCCCCGAAGTCTGATCCAGTTCCCGGAGCTTCCCTCAGGGCGGTTCCGGGCAATGGCCCCTTGGCGCGGCCAGGCAATCAGCGTACGCCCTCAGATCATATCATCAGATCACACCTGAAGTTTGCACCCTAAGAACGCATCCTCGTATTGCACCGTTATACCGCACCGTTATACCGCACCGTTGTACCGCACCGTTGTACCGCACAATGCTGGCAGCGCGCCAGCAGCAGAAAGCCACGATAAATCCCACAGCGAAGCTACACAGCGAAGCTACACAGCGAAGCTACACAGCGAAGCTACACAGCGAAGCTACACAGCGAAGCTACACAGCGAAGCTACACAGCGAAGCTACACAGCGAAGCTACACAGCAAATCATCTTTGCAAAGCCACACCATCTCGTCACAGGGAAATGCCCAATGGTAAGGCCCAATGGGTAGGCCCCTTTGGTAACGCCGTGGGTAACAGGGGCTATGTAAGGTTTTTAAGGTAGCGTTTGAAGGAAACACTTGAATGAAGCATCCGATCCCGTCCATCCCGTAAAAAAAATCACAGGGGAATCATCGTGTGTCAAAGCTGGCAGGGTCGCATGTTACGGGCCCGGTCTTTGCGCGACGTATCAGGACGCCTCGGCATCGGGCTGACTCTCAGGGGCAGGGGGCTGGCCTTCCTCCGGCGGGGCTTCCACGCGGGATATCCGTACATCCAGCACCCTCTGGGGGTCGGAGTTTGTCACCTGAAAGCTGAAGCCGTTGAATTCGTGTTCCCAGTCCTTGGAGGGCACCTCCCCTGAAATTTCCATCAGGAACCCACCCAGGGTTTCGTAATCCCGGTCATCGGGGAAAGAGATGTCCAGTTCATCCTCAAGCTCCGATATTTCCACTCGGGCGTCTGCCTTGTATTCCCCCTCTTCGATCTTCACCAGGCGGTCCGTGGCCACGTCATATTCATCATGAATCTCGCCCAGCAACTCTTCGATGATATCCTCAAGGGTAACGATGCCCTCCGTCCCCCCGAACTCATCCACCACGATGGCCAGATGCATATGCTCCTTTTGAAACATCTTCAACAGCTCGCTGATCTTCTTTGACTCCGGAACGAAAACAGGGGGGCGCATCACGCTGGCCAGAAAGGTGTCACGCTGTTCCTTACTGGGAGGGGTGATCAGGCTCTTGGTGTAGAAGATGCCCACTATCTTGTCCAGGGAGCCCTCAAAGACGGGTATCCGGCTGAATCCGGATTGCTGGGCCAGTTCCAGTGCGTTTTCAAAGGGGGCCTCCAAAGGCAGCGCCACCAACTCTGTCCGCGGAACCATGATCTCCCTGACGGTGGTGTCGGTAAACTCGAACACCGAGGAGAGCAGGTTCTCCTTGTCCTTGTCCAGCACCCCCTGCCTGTGCCCCAGGCTCACCACAAATTCAATGTCCTCCTCGGTGAGTCTCCTCCTGCCGTGGCGTCCACCGGTCAGGATGATCATCATCCGGACAAACTTGGTCAGCACCCAGGTGAGGGGGAAGAACAGGTAGTGGAAAATCATCACCATGGCCATCAGCAGCGGAGCCAGAGTCTCGGCATGGCTGCGGGCGATAGTCTTGGGCGTTATCTCACCGAAGAACAGCAACAGGAAGGTCATCACGCCGATGGCGATGGGGATGCTGCTGCCGGGGGAAAAGTAAGTCGAGGCCAGATCGGAGGCCAGCACACTGGCGGTGATATTGGACAGGTTGTTGCCTATCAGGATGGTCGTGAGAACACCGTTGGGGTCTTTGCGCCAGACTTTAAGCGATTTCCCCGTGCGGGTATTTCGCTCCATGATCTGTTCAAGCCGGACATCGGAAAGTGAGGTCAGGGCTGTTTCCGAACCGGAGAAAAAACCGGAAAAGATGAAGCAAACGACGATTCCGATCAACTCAAGAACCGGTACTTCCAGTGGAATCGTCATGCGGTTCCCCCCCCCATTTGAGTGCCTTGCGGGCGTGTTATAAAGGCGGCGGAGGCGGTGTGGCGCACGGTTGCATCATCCGGGCGGATCAGCCCCGGGCAGTCCACCGGACGCAGAATGGCCTTCTGCCGATGAAGGCGCAGCACTTCCCGGCCCAAACCGGTCAGGGAAGGCCTGGGGCTCCCTGCGGTTCCAGCTTCCGGGTTGAGATTCCTTGCTGGTGAATCCGGCAAACGGCCGGGACTTGGAGGTTCTTTGTCGGTGCTCATCAATTATTCAGACAGGTTGGTCTTTCACGGACGCCCTGGTTCGGCAATGGCTTATACCAGGACTTTTCCGTGGTCATCCCTCATGTTCATTTTCAATCAGGTTCAATTAACATATCCCGTATGAGCGATACAAACAAATCCCAAAACAAACTTTTCCCTGATTTTTATCTGGGAGTGCTCAAAGCGCCTGTTCAGAACCCCCCGCCAAAACCGTCTGGGCCGGTATTGGCGGGGTCTTCGCTTCTGGGCGGGTGGGCCTTGGCAGCCTCGTTTATTCATTTACCGGAGGAATAAAACCTTTTTGTGTATCAGATGTCAATGCTTGAGACTCCGGACTGTCCGCCTGTGAAATAAAAACATGTTTCACTTGATTAATATCTGATATTTGATATTGGTTTTAAATATCGGGTGATGGATGGGTGGTGATCATATGTTTGCCTGTTAGGGCTTTTACAGGCGGCCGGATTGGGGAACTCAGGCCGGATATGATCGAATAAGCTTTAGCCCAGGGAGAAAAATTTCGCCGTGCGAGCATTGTCAGTCCAGGGGTATATGCGGATGACAGCCAGGAAAACCCTCTCAGCGTTGGGGATGCTTTTGCTGCTGTTGCAGCTGGGCCTCCCGGAGGCACAAGGGCACCAGCTTCCCGGCATCCAGCTTGACAAGGGCTGGCAGTATCGCTGGGGAGACCTGCCCCGGGATTCCCGGGGGGGATTCGTCTGGCCCGGTGAAAATGACGATGGACAATGGAGCGATACCCAGGGAGAGGGACATGTGCAGGGGCCGGGGTTTCCTCCGGGCCGCGAGGGCCGCAACTACCTGTGGTTCAGGGTCACTCTTCCCGCCGAAATAGGCCCCGGTGACGGGCTGTTTTTCCAGGAGCCCTACACCCAGGTCGAGGTATACCTGGACGGAATCCTGAAGACTCGAACGGAAAACCTGGACGCCCCCAGCGAATTCAGGTTCGGCGGGGGGTATGTGCACAGCTTCCCCCTGTCTCCATCCGATGCCGGCAAGAAGGTGTACTTCCGGATCTGGTCCGAGTACACGGATATCGGGTTGTGGGGGCCGGTTGCCGTTACCAATCACGGTGACAGCCTGCGGGAAATCTTCGATTTCCATCTCAATGAATTCATCATCACCCTGGTTCCCATTATCATCGGGGTGTTTTGTCTGGGCACGGCTCTTTTTACCAGGAGCGGCCCGCTGCTGTGGTTCGCCCTGTTCACACTGGGTGCCGGGCTGCAGGGCCCCAAGGGAGAGATCAAATACTTTCTGGTGGACGACATCCCCTTTTGGACCGATGTCTGGCTGGCGGGGGTGATGCTGATGGTGCTGGCTCCCTACGGATTCATCAACGCGTTTTTCGGCCGGGGCCGCTGGGGGGCGATCCGGCGGGTATTCCTGGCCCACGGAGCGTTCTTTGCCCTGTTCCTGGTGGTCTATGTCCTGGGAATTCTGCGCGCTGTTCCCGCCGCGGTTCCGTATGCCTTTTACGAGACCCTGAAGCTGCTGGTTCCCCTGGTGCCCTTTCTCATGCTGTCCCTGTTGTGGTTTTTCACCTCGCGCCGTGATGGCTACACCTGGTTTCTCATGGGGGTGCTGATTGTATCGTATATCCCCATGGTGCTGACCCTGCTGGCCATCATGGGAATCATCGACTGGAATACGGAGGTCTTCCTGGTGGGGGAGATAGGCATGTCGGCGGGCATGGGGGCGATCATCGGGCATCATTATTTCACCACCTACCGCAATATCAGGCTGCTGGCCCATGAGCTGGCCTTGAAAAACAGCGAGCGGGAATGGCTTATGAGGGACCTGCATGATGGCATGAGCGGCCTGCTGGTGAACATGGTCATGCAGGGCGAAGCGGGAATCCGGGAGAAGGCCCCTGAAGGAGCTGGCAGGAGCCTGGATGCCATTACAGGCCTGGCCCGGCAGGCCATGAACGAGCTGAGAATGCTGATTCAGGGTCTGGACACGACAAAGCTGGACTGGAACAAGGCGGTCGCTGACCTCCGCCGTCACGGGGCAGCCCTGACGGAGCCCCATGGAATACAGTTCAGCTTCAAGGAGTCCATTGAGCAGCCAGCCCTGGAAATCAACACCCTGCTATTTGTGAACCTGTACAGAATTTTCAGCGAGGCGGTGACCAACGTGGTGAAGCATGCCCAGGCAAAAAGCATCAGGGCGGCGCTGAGGGTTTCTCCCCTGGGAACCACCCTGGAGGTGGCGGATGACGGCAAGGGGCTCAACCATGGGAACTCCAGGGGCCGGGGGCTGGCCAACATGAAATACCGCAGTGAAATGCTGGGGGGAACCTTTGAGGTGGAAAACTCAAACGGAACATTGATCAAGGTTGATATACCGGCGGCTGCGCCGGAAAGCCAAACCAGTCCGGAAAGCGTTCTGGCAAAGGGAGGAACCGAGGGGATGCCGGAAAATACCGTCAGCAACAGCCGGCGCGGCAACGGTGAAGCATGACAGCCAGGATTGCCTTGATAGAGGATGACGCCATGCTGCGGGAAAGCGTGGTCAGGCTGCTGGAGGCCGAGCCCGGGTTCACCGTGGTGTGTACCTTCGCCACAGCGGAGGAGGCGCTTGAATCCCTGCCGGAAGCATCGGTGGATGTGGTGATCGTGGATCTGGGGCTGCCCGGCATGTCCGGGCTGGAGTTCATCCGTGCCGTCATGGCGAGCCGCCCTGTGTACGATATAATCGTACACACCATCAACGAGGACAAGGACACGGTATTTTCCGCTCTGAAGGCCGGCGCTGCGGGGTATGTTCTCAAGGGGGCCTCCGGAATGGATATAATCGCGGCCCTGAAAAATCTGCTGGCCGGGGGGGCGCCCATGAGCCCGCGCATCGCCAGAAGTGTGCTCGTGGAGTTCAGGGCCATGGAATCGGAAGACCCGGGGGAGTTTCTGCTTACGGCCCGGGAAAAGGAAATTCTGGAACTGCTGGAGCGGGGGTTTTCCTACAAGGAATGCTCGGGCGAGCTGAACATCAGCACCAATACCGTACATGCCCATATCAAGAACATCTATGAGAAGCTCCAGGCCCGGAACCGCCAGCACGCCCTGTTGAAGGCCCGCAAGATAGGTATACTGAAATAGCCCGGGCGGTGAAACCGCCCTTGAGGGCCCGGCGTTGGTCATAGTAGGCAGGCCGGTGAGAAGTCAGCATGGGGCCCGCAGTCAGTCCGTTGAAGATAACACCGCCCTTCTCGATGGCCGTTCCGTTAGGTCAGTGGTTCCGGTTCCCGATGAGGCGGCAAAGCACAATTAGAATAAAACACCTGGTGACTTATGAGCGAGGAATTAAGCGAGAAGGATTTCAGAGAGCGGGCGCTGGCCGTCTACAGCTCCATAGAAAACGCCTTCGATGAAATTGATCCTGATCAGGCCGAGTGCGAGATGTCACAGGGGGCACTCACCATCAGTCTGTCCGGGGGGGCGCGCTGGATTCTCAGCCAGCAACCCGCCGTAAAACAACTCTGGCTGGCGGTGGCCTCGCTGGGC
>Ga0224501_10003066_pt1 | contig 13153 bp, 14 predicted proteins | sample SF_Oct11_sed_USG_4_FD_169105 | JGI IMG/M metagenome (GOLD analysis project Ga0224501, IMG submission 169105) | Sediment microbial communities from San Francisco Bay, California, United States - SF_Oct11_sed_USGS_8_1 | ecosystem: Environmental > Aquatic > Marine > Sediment | place: USA... | reverse complement strand
AGTAGCAAGGGCATCACCTAACGGCAATTAATCTTTTCCATTTCAGTTTCAGCGCGGTTCAATATATTCGCCGCGGCATCCGGATAATCTTTCTTCAATTGCTTAAGAGCCACACAAGCATCCTGAGTTTTTCCCATCCCTGCCAGAGACATACCTAATTTCAATAAGTTACCGGAAACCTTGGATCCTTGAGGATAGTTTTTATATCCCTCTGCAAAAACACGCGCAGCCTTTTCGTAGTTTCCACGGACATAGAATGTCTCGCCGTACCAGTATTTAGCATTAGGAATAAGGGTGCTATCTGGATAATTATTCATAAAAGCTTCAAAACCACGCTCCGCCCCCTCAAAGTCGCGGGTCTTGATAAGGGCAAAAGCACGCTCATAATCAGCCGCCGCTCTATCATCAGGACTAGTTGCTCCGGTTTGCTCAGATTGACGGATTGTTCCAAGCTGCCCTGAAGTCTGGCCTTCCTTTGATGAATAATAGAAATTATCTTCCTCTTCATCTAGCTTGTCTTTCCCCCAAACTGCCTTCGTTTTATCATTAGATGCCGGAGCACTTCCTCCCGTCACCGATTCCCCGTAGCCATAATTGCTATTGCCTGATGCAGAGCCACCACCTTCCAGCGCCTGAATCCTGACCTGCATATCGCCTGTGACCGTCTCAAGCTCTTCTTTAAGACGGCGAATCTCATAGTTCTGCTCTTCGATTGTTCCGGTTAAACGGCGGATTTCTTGCTCCAATTCCTGCAACCTGATTTCCATCGCGGCAATCGCACCTCGGTCACTTTGGGCATGAGACATATCAGATGCCCCGAATGCCAGAACGGAAACCGCCACTAGCGGTAAAGCTGTTTTATAGAAATAAAAGCGTGCCATAAGATCATATCCATCTGGCTGGATTTAAATTATTCGACTTTGCTTACGCCGCGCCGATTTTGAGCCCATGCATTAGTATCAGAACCTGCCACAGCAGGTCTTTCCTTACCGTAACTCACTGTCGTGATGCGGGAAGGCTCCACTCCCAGAGCTGTCAAATAGCTTCTAATTGCATTGGCACGTCGCTCGCCCAGTGCAAGGTTATATTCACGTGTACCCCGCTCATCGGCATGACCTTCAATAGTCACTTCCAAAGTACCATATTGCGCAAGCCATGTGGCTTGATTTTCCAAAGTCATTCTGGCTTGCTGTGTCAAAGTATGACTGTCCGTGTCAAAGAAAACGCGATCACCAACATTTACGACCAGATCAGCCTGAGTGCCTGGCATCGGACCGTCATCAACAAAAACCGAATCGTCCGACATAACAGAAGAATCCATCAAAGTTGTGTCTGTATCACCACTCTTATTGCCGGCACACGCAGATAATGCAATCGCAGCAACACCAATCATCAAATAACGTCGGTACATGGGTTTTTCCCTTCCTACTCTAAAAAATAATTTTAATACTCGAAGCTCTATTAATTCAAAATGACATAATGTCATGATCAAAATCGAATCTGTACCATACACTATTAAGCACAACAGCCTACCCATGCAAGCGGATTCAAAAATGATCCCCAGTTCAATGAAAAACTATTTGATCTTGTTCCTGCTCGCTTTTAATTCATGCAGAAGCGCTTTTGCATCATCACAGTTATAGACATTAGGCGCGTTGGCTATATATGCCTCGATATCATTAATAGCCCTATCCGTTTCACCGATGCGTGCATTCAGAACTCCGGAATCAAAAAGCAAACGAAACTCCTGCGGCACAAGCTCCCTCATTTTCTCAATTAACTTTAGGGCCAAGCGGTAATCTTCGGCTTCTATATAGCGGTTTTTCACCGGATTTAGCAGTCTTACGATAAAGTCTCTATCCTTTAAGGCCTCATAATAAGAAGCTGATAATTCAGCATTTTCTCCTAAAACAACCTTCAACCTGGCACGCAAATCATGTGCTTCTAATATGCCGCACAAATCTGCGGGATCGAATAGAATCTGTTCACTTTCGTGGATCAGCCGGCAAATATATAAGTCCGGCAAGGAAAGTACTTCCATTTTCCAGCCCAAAGACAAAGCCGTCCTGAGATATAAAAGTGCCAGAATTCCCGGGTGCGCTTTTCTTTCATCGATACACCTGATCAGATCGTAACTTTCCAGAATATCAGGCACAGCATTGTCATAGGCGACATAGTTTTCCTGCTCATACAAAACATATTTTAAGGCCGCCAGACGCGTGCGCGCATCATCCTTTGCGCCCTCCTCCAAAAGAAGGGAGAATCGCTTAGAAACATTTTCGGCAAGTTTAAAGATATGAACTACGTAACGCTCTACAGACATTCCATCATGAAATGCCGAATATAAAGAAATCAGCGTTAATGCCAAATCTATATCGGCACCCTGATCTTCTGTTATTATCTTCCAGTAATCATCCGGTTTAAAATTACTCATACACTATTTTCAAAGCAAAATATTATCGCTCGTAAATGCTGTCCTGACTCCAATCAATAGGATCACCATCAGCAACGGGCGCTACCGGCGCTCCATTTGCCGATGTATCACCATAATTCTGGCCAGCGGCATTATAGCTGTTTGCTCCTCCGCCGAAATCAGGAGGCGGAGTACCTTCCGCCATATCCGGCGTACCAACAAGCTTAACGTAATTTACGACCTGCTTTACACCTTCAATTGTGCGAGCTTTTTCAATCACGCGGTTTAGCTCTTTTTGATCCTGCGCAAAGCCCATTAAATACACAGACCCCTGTACAGTATCTACGGAATAATTAATGGACTCGATTTCTTTATCAAAAATAAGGGCTGTGCGAATACGTCCGCTGATCCAGACATCTTTGGCAAAACCGACAATCCCTTCACTATTGGCGACTTTTATCTCGTTAATCACCTGTTTTACGCCCGCGGGCTGCCACGCCAGCCGCACAGCATCCACACGGTGCTGCGGGTCCTGCACTACGCCAGTAATAAGAACGCGCCCCTGATTTACAGTCAGATCAAGCTTGGTAAATATATCCATATTATCACGGAACCACAGACTATTTATTTCCGTTTGGATTCGCGCATCACTGGCCGCGCGTGAAATGCCGCCCTCCTGCACAGCCGCAGTTCCAACAGCTACGCCGGCACCGGTTGCCAGCCCCAAAGCGCATGATGATAAAAGTATTGAAGATGCCGCTACAGATAATAACGTTAGTTTTTTCATTGGAAAGCCCTGAACCTATTTGGAATTACTCGTTTCACAACCATAGGCGGAGTCCTGATTTCGAATCGCCTGCTCGCCAGTATTATGAGGTGACTTCCCATGCATTGTCCAGATGTTGCACGGAACTATCCCCTGTTACTGTGACAACATCAAAACGCATATCACAATGATTGCAATCAGGGTTTTCCGCAAGAAAAAGTGACGCTGCATTTTCGATACGTTTGCGGCTTCGTGCCGTTACAGCTTCAAGCGCATCTGATTTTTGTGCTCGTGCCTTAACCTCAATGAAACATAAAATATTATTTTTTCTCGCTACCAGATCGATTTCCCCATATTTTGTCTTATAACGTACCTGAATTACCTTATAGCCATTTCTTTCCAGATAGGCTTTAGCCAGTTTTTCGGCCTGCACCCCTTTACTGTAGCTTGTTTCCTTATGAAACATCATCGCCTTCCTTAGCCAGGCCAAGCGCCAAATCATAAATATGTTTTCTGGCCATTCCTGTACGCTGAGAAACCAAGGCTACTGCGTCTTTTGTAGAGTTTAACACCATTTGCTCACGCAACATTTCCCTGAGAATAACATCACTGAAACTACGGACTTCCGGTGGAGCAATAACCAAAACAATCTCCCCTTTCGGTGTGCCGCTGTCCTTATAATATTCTATAAGCTGTTCAATCTCACCGGATTGGACTTCCTCATATATCTTAGTAATCTCCCTGATTACCGCCACGTAACGCTTTCCCATGACTGCGCCAATGTCATGCAAAGTAGCCAAAAGGCGTGATGCGGACTCGAAAGCCACTAAAGTTGAAGGCACAGCCGCCCATTCTTCCAATATTTTTTTTCGAGCCTGTGTTTTAGAAGGCAAAAATCCGAGAAAACTAAATTTATCGCTTGGCAAGCCTGAAATCTGCATAGCTGCTACAGGCGCGCACGCCCCTGGAATTGTTGTTACATATATACCTTGTTTCCTGACCTCACGCACAAGTTTATACCCCGGATCGGAAATAAGGGGGCTGCCTGCATCAGTGACCAGTGCAATCATTTTACCTGTATTAAGCTCCTCGATTATCCTTTGCCTTTTTTGTTCGTCGCTATGGTCGTTATATATTTTTGTCTCGACCTTAATGCCATAGGCTGAAAATAGTTTTCGTGAAACGCGCATATCCTCGCACAAGACATAATCACAGACATTAAGCACATTTATTGCCCGCAGCGTCATATCCTGTAAGTTGCCAATCGGTGTTGCCACCAAATAAAGGCCTGCCTCAAATTCTTCTCTTGTTTTTTCTTGCGCTGGCTTTTGCATTTTGTTTTCTATATCTTAGTCCGTATAACCTAATATCAAGAGAATATCATTGCCATGCATAAATCAAATTTTAAAAACATTTTTTTCTTAATTTGTTTTGTTATTATCTCCGCTTTTTCCCTCTCGGGATGTACAGGCGGCGGTTACAATGCACAGCCGTGGCAAAATAATCCCGATGACATTAAACCGGCGCAGGACAATCCCGGAGACCTCAGAGTACCGGGCGTAGAGAGTCAGGCTTTAGGGGAACCTTTATCGGCTCAAGATACAAACGGCGCAACGCCCATTGTGCGCGTCGGTATTCTTCTTCCCTTAAGCGGGCAGCATGCTGGGTTAGGACAATCCATGTTACAGGCTGCGCATATGGCTCTTATGGACATGGGGCATGGAAATTTTGAGCTTATGCCTCGTGATACGGCGGGAACATCAGAGGGCGCCCGTAAAGCCGCACGAGAAGCCCTGAATGATGGGGCTCAACTTATTTTGGGGCCTGTTTTCTCTGATTCTGTAAGAGCTGTTCGGCCCATTGCCCAAAGTGCTGATGTTAATGTCATTGCTTTTTCTACAGATTGGCATTTAGCCAACAGGAATACATATCTTATCGGGTTTCTTCCCTTTGATCAGGTCGAGCGCGTTATACGATTTGCCTCCATGCAAGGCCTGTCGCGCATTGGTGTTATAAGTCCGGAAGACAGTTATGGGAACGGTGTGGTTTCAGCTTTTCAGGCCATCACAGAAAACTATCCCGCAAGCAGCGTTCGTGTTGAACGTTTTTCCACAAAATCAAGCAGCCTAGGTCCGGTTATGGCGAGATTTACAGACTATCAGCAACGCAAATCTACAGACAATGCCTATGGCATGCCCTTTGATGCTGTGTTGATGCCGGTCGGAGGTGCATTAGCACGGCAAGTCGGGAGCTTCCTTAATCACTATGACATGCCGCCAAGCGCTGTTCGGCGCCTTGGGACCGGCCTTATGGATGACCCATCGCTTGCAAAGGATAAATCACTTGATGGCATGTGGTTTGCGGCACCTGATCCTCAGGCCCGAAAAAAATTCGAACAGCACTATAAAAGCCTGTATTATACTGAGCCAGAGCGCATTGCCTCTTTGGCCTATGATGCTACGGCGTTAGCCGCCGTTCTTGCCCGAAGCGGCATTAAACAAAAAGGGTATCCAGCCTTTGATGCAGCGTCAATTACCAATCCAAACGGTTTTTATGGCGTGGATGGTATTTTTCGTTTCCGCAGCGATGGTATTGTCCAAAGAGGCTTAGCGATGCTCGAATTTCGTAATGGAAAAATTGTTGTGATCGACAGAGCACCAAAATCATTTCAAAATAATCAGTTTTAGATATTAAAAATCAGAAACGATTCGAATCATTTTTCTTTATTTTAGTTAGAATCAGTCAAAAAAAAGTATAAACGATCTTATGCGTTTTTCTGAAATTCAATTGATTTATTCAAAAAGAACTTTGTCTATATAACTGATAATAAACATAGATTTTATTTCGAGACGACATCCCTTAAAATTAAATCTCTATGCACTTGCCAAGATTATAAAAATACGGCATATCTTATAAACTTAATACGACACGATAAGTTTTCTAACCTGACGGAAACGCATTCTGTTTCCGCGTGGCCACAGGAGGGAACCATGGCTGATACTGCTTTGCAAAATGATGATTTTTATGAAGAGGACCTCAAGGCTCGAAAAGGCCGTCCGCGCAGTGAAAAATCGCGCAAGGCCATCTTGAATGCTACAAATAAATTGCTGCTCCAGACTTCGGTTCAAGAATTAAGCATCGAATCTATTGCCAAAAAGGCAAAAGTAGGTAAAACCACGATTTACCGCTGGTGGCCGAACAAAACGGCTGTTGTGATGGAAGCATTAGCCAGTCAGCCCGGCCTTCAAAGCCCTATGCCGACTGCCAATAACCACCGTGAAGCCATAATCATGCAGCTTGATAAACTTATACGTCTTGTCGACAGCCATAATGGTCAAACCATCGCGCAGCTTTTTAGTGAGGCACAGGCCAGCTCAGATTCCTTGAAGATTTTTAAGGATAATCTGCTGGAGCCGCTTATGGATGCCATGCGCTATAGTATTGAAGAAGGCCAGAGAAACGGTGAATTCCGTAATGATATCGACTCAACAATAGTGGTTGATATTCTCTGCGGTCCAGTATTTTTCCGTCTCATGGCACACCCAAAGGACCTTACAGATGAGTTCCGCGAAGACTACCCTTCCGAGGCTTTAAAAATCCTCTCGCCTGATAATGCAAATTAGATTTTTATAGTCGCTCCACTGCTTGCGCTATTTCTAAATTCAGGTAAGCTTAGCCTATGATTGATGGATTTGAAAATTTTAACATCGCACTCATGTTACAAAATCTTATATCATGGTGCGGGGGTTATTTTCTTAACCCTAATACACTTATTCAAGGTGTTATTATTGTAACCTCCTTTGGCTTTGGCTTTGTTTTTTACCGTCTTGCACGCAGGTCTGTTGAATCATTGATCAATAAATCCGACCTGCCGGGTAAAGTTAAGCGCATTGCCAATAATTTGCGCAAACTCCTCTTTCCATTTATCACGCTTATCGTGATTTTTATGATCACGCGCATCGCAAGTTCGGACCTCATCGGCGTGGATGTCTCTCTCATTAACGGAATGATGAAGGCCCTGCTGGCATGGATTATTATTCGAATTATGGCGCAGTTCATAGAAAATAACGCCGCGCGCAACGCTTTTGCGATAACTATCTGGTGCATCGCAGCCTTAAGTATCTTTGGTATTTTAGACCAGACAACAGAGATTCTGGATTCTATCGGCTTTAATATAGGCGAGTTCAGATTATCGGCTTTGGCCGTTCTTAAAAGTATTATTTACCTCTTTATTCTCATTTATTTTGCAACGTTTGTTTCTTCTTTGGTAGAGCGCCGCATCATAAAATCAACAAGCCTGAAGCGTTCATCACAAGTTCTAATTTCCAAGATTATCCGTGTTGTTTTGATTGCTATTGCTGTACTGATCGGTGTGAATGTTTCAGGAATCGATTTATCCCTCTTTGCCGTATTTGGCGGTGCGATAGGCTTGGGGATAGGTTTTGGATTACAAAAAGGAATATCAAATCTCTTTAGCGGTATGCTTTTGCTGGTTGACCGCTCTATTGAACCGGGCGATGTCATAGAGCTTGATAATGGTACATTTGGCTGGGTCAATCATATGGCGGCACGCTACACGGAGATTGTCACGCGGGATAATAAATCTTTTCTTATTCCCAATGAGGAATTCATCACACAACGCGTTGTAAACTGGAGCCATGGTAATTCTCTGATAAGGCTGGAAGTTTCATTCGGCGTACATTATGATTCCGATCCTCACTTTGTGAAAAAAATTGCTCAGGATGCCGCCGTTAACGCAGATACAGCAGGGCGCGTATGTCAGGACCCCTCGCCTGTTTGCCATCTGGTGGAATTTGCGGACAGCTCTTTGAATTTTAAGCTACGCTTTTGGATTAAGGATGCACAACACGGCGTCACCAATATCCGCGGGGATGTTATGCTGGCGTTGTGGGACGCTTTTAAGGAAAATGGCATACAAATCCCCTATCCCCACCGCGAAGTTTATATCCATCAAGTCAAACAGGGTAAAAGCTAGGCCGCTTTGGCGATATCTCCACTCAGAGCACCTTCCGCCGTTAGAACAGCAGCCACAGCATTAGTCACAGAAGCAATGCGCGCAGCCATCTGAATATCGGATGAGGACATACCCTCATTCCTGAGCGCAGCCTCATGTGCATCAATACACATACCGCAGCCATTAATCACTGAAACAGCCATAGCCCATAACTCGAAGTCCTTTTTATCAACACCCGGATTGCCGATCACATTCATGCGAAGCTTAGCCGGCATTGTCTGGTATTCCTTGTTTTTAGCCAAATGGGCAAAACGATAATAAACATTATTCATCGCCATAATAGCGGCGGCTGATTTGGCTGCATTTTTCTCAGCTTCAGATAATTTTGTCTCTGTTTCGGCCTCTATAGCTTGAATAAGATTGGCGTTGCCTGTGGCATAAGCGCTGGCGTAGAAACATCCCCAAATCTGTGCTTGAGTAAGGCTTTCATCATTGGCAAGACTGGATAAATTCAGCTTTATGTCTTTTGCGTAATCAGGGATTTGAGATTTTATTGATTCGATAGACATGGGTTTTCTCCTTAAAATATAAAGTGTCATCCCGAGCAACGCCGAGGGATCTTATTTAGATTCCTCCATGCCCCCGCATCAAGTGCGGGGTCGGTCGGAATGACACATCAGATTAAGCCGCTATTTTTTCGGCTTCCGCGCCAACATCAATTGTTTCACCACCAATAGGGCGATTACATGGGCAAAGCTCATCTGATTGAAGCGCATCCAAGATACGTAGCGTTTCTTTCGGGTTACGGCCAACACTCAGACCATTGACCGAGACATGCTGGATGATGTTATGCGGATCAATAATAAATGTTGCGCGCAGCGCCACACCGGCTTGCGGCTCACGAATACCTAGAGCATCAATCAATGAACCATTTGTATCGGCAAATGACCACTGGCCCAGACTTTTAAGCTCCGGATGCTCGCGGCGCCATGCCAATTTACAAAATTCATTATCTGTCGAGCCACCAAGTACAACCGCGTCACGATCGGCAAATTCGCTATCGAGTTTTGCAAATTCTACGATTTCTGTCGGGCAGACAAATGTGAAATCTTTCGGGTAGAAAAAGAAAACCTTCCATTTACCTTCAAAGCTTTTCTCTGTGATGGTTTCAAATGCGCTTTGTCCGTTTTCCTCGTGCTTGTTAAAGCCCGGCTTTACGCCTGTAATTTCAAATTCGGGAAGTTGATCACCAATGCCTAGCATAGTTTTTCTCCATTTATGGTTAAAGTGAATCTCTAATTTATGAGCAGAAGGTTGCACGTTTTAGACTCAAAAAGCCAACAATTATTTCCATTAATTATTATCGAAAAAAACGATACTATTTTTGTTTTATATATGATATTTTCAATAAAATGAATAGACCAACTTTAAGACAACTCGGTTATCTGATCGCCCTTCAGGATGCCAAATCCTTCTCGGGCGCCGCCGAGCTTTCCAATGTTACACAATCAACCTTAAGCGCTGCCATCCTTGACCTTGAAGAGACCCTGCAACAGCGCCTTGTTAATCGCGGGCGCAAGAACATTACACTGACCGCTTTTGGCGAGGAAACTTGCGAGACCGCGCGCACTATCCTGAATAAGGTTGATCACCTTCTCTACCGCGCTCAAGCCATTAAATCTCCGCTTTGCGGTCCCTTACGTCTTGGCGTCATCCCGACGATTGCACCCTATTTTCTCCCGCGCATTATGCCTGCCTTGCAAGAAAGCTATCCTGAGCTGGAACTTCATCTCTATGAAGATATAAGTGCGCGGCTGGTTGATAAAATCCAGCATAATGAAATCGATCTGGCACTGATGGCCTTTCCCTATAAAACACCGGATATGACCCAATTACCGCTTTTTAAAGAGCCGTTTTTTCTGGCTTGCCCTCAATCAAGATGTACAATCAAAAAGCCGGTATCTCTGGAAGATCTTGACCCCGATCAACTTTTACTACTGGAAGACGGTCATTGTTTGCGTGACCATGCCATAGAAGCTTGCAAATTAAAAATCCCCTCGACACGCAAAGCCTATAGCGCGACCGGCCTGCAAACCCTGATCCAGATGGTTAATAACGGGATGGGCATGACCTTGCTGCCTGAGATGGCCACTCAAACCCCGCATGTACCGGAAAACGTTAGTATCCTGCCATTCAAAAACCCAAGCCCTATGAGAGAAATCGGATTTATCTGGAAAAATAATACTCTCCGGAAGGAAGAATTCCTAATGCTTGCAACAATAATCAAAAAGCGATATAAAACGCCCCATGAACAATGAGAATTACAAAGTCGCGGCCATGTACCGCTTTGTCCCGATTGATGACATCCCTTCTATGCGGGCGGAGATATACGCCTATGCGCAAAATAATGTGCCCAGTATTTGCGGCACGCTTTTACTTGCCCCTGAAGGGATTAACGGGACAATCGCCGCCCTTCCGGAAGACATGGACAAGATGGCGGCTTTCCTGGATGAAAAGCTTGGCGTCATGAGCAGCGAGACAGCTTGCGAGTTTAAATATTCGCATGCGACATTTAAACCTTTTAACCGTTTTAAAGTGCGCCCTAAAAAAGAGCTGATTACACTTCGCAAACCCGAAGCTAACCCTCATGAAAAGGTCGGGGAATACGTCGAAGCGGAAAACTGGAATGATCTTATTTCAGATCCTGACGTTTTGCTGATTGACACACGCAATGAGTACGAGACGCGCGTAGGTATATTCGAAGGTGCCATTGATCCGAAAATGGATATCTTCACCGAATTTCCCGACTGGGTTGAAAAAAATCTCGATCCTGAAAAGCATAAAAAAGTTGCCATGTTCTGTACGGGCGGTATTCGCTGTGAGAAAGCCAGCTCCTATATGCTCGCTCACGGTTTTGAAAATGTCTATCACCTCAAAGGCGGCATTTTGAAATACCTGGAGACTATTCCAGCCGATGAAAGCAAATGGAAAGGCGATTGCTTTGTCTTTGACCAGCGCGTTGCTGTCGGGCACGGCCTGAAAGAAAGTGAATGGACAATATGCCATGGCTGCCGCGAGCCGCTAGAAGCCAAAGATCTGGAACGACCGGAATTCGAGCGAGGCGTTTGTTGTCATCATTGCGCCGCCGATCTTACGCCGGAGCGCGCCAAAGCGTTTCGTGACCGCCAGAAACATTATGCCGGCATCTATGGTGATGATTAAGAGCGCTGAACTTCCTAGAGCTATTTGATAAAGATAACGGGCAAATCGTATAATATTGGGGGAATATATACAATCTGCCCGTATCGTTGTTATGCCCATTATTTTACATAGATTCTAATTAATTGCACAGCAATCATGAGTATATATACTTTTGATTAGTGCCTCCCTAATAAATTAGCCCTTTGATTTTGTGCTCTAAGTTTAATACAAAACGTACACTAAATAATGTTTTTAAAACAGTGCTCTATTTGAATAAAATCAGAAAAACCATCAGATAAATACCTGCGCCGCTATTATCCAATAATAGCCAATAAAGGTGTGCGTTTCGGTCTTAAATCGCAGGATAAATCGTGCATATAATTTTTATGGACCTGTTAAGAAGAAATATTTAGTGTCATATTGATAAACTTAGGATTTAATTTTGCGTAAGATCAATTGATGTCGACCCGATTAACACAGGCCCAAAAGAAAAACATGGCGCAGTATAAAACCCGACCCGCAAAGCTTACTTTGCTTACCCTATCCTGTGTGGGGCTAAGCGGTTGTGTTGAAACGCTTCATGATCTGAAAACGCCGGAATGGCTGAAAGCGCCGAGTATATTATATGAGGATGCTACTACGTATAATGATAACTCTAATGCTAATGCCAAAAATATTTCTTCAGAAGACTTACTGGATGCCGACGGGGAATGGACCATCGTTGAAGAGAGCGAAGGCTATGACCCTTCGAAGGCTCATTTACAGGCAAGGGAGAAAGTCGATCCCCGCCGCAGAAAGAAAATGAAGGAACTTGCCCCTCATTTCGAGCCTAATGCGGAAAGCGGAGAGGATCATAATCAACGGATATTGCTTGTCGATAATCATGAAAAACAAGCCATGCCTGATGAAGACACGGATAGCGGATTCCTCAGTAGTTTAAAAGGGTTATTCGCCGCACCTGACTCTTCTGAAAAAGGGAATCCTGCTCCAAAAGAAAAGCCTGCAATACTTGTCAACACGGATTATATGTCTTCAGAGGGGAAAGACGGCATTATTAGACCACCGCCTCTGCCAGCAGCAAAATATAAACCCTTTCAAAAGATATCAACGCATGATGATGAAACCTCGATTGATACTAATGTTCTGGACGCTGTTGTCTCGGGTAAGGAAAAGCATGAAACTATTAGCTGGAATGCACTCAAAACATCACCTGCCCAAAAGACTACCGCAACCAGCCAGACCCTTAAAACCGTAAAACAAAAAATAGATTCGAAGGCACAATCTATTCCTAAAGCAAAGACAACTCATCAGGCTCAGGCAACGCAAGAAATAAAATCAGTTTTCAATATAAGAAACAGTCGTCAACCGGGAAAGACGCGTCTGGTTTTAGATATTTCCGGTTATGCGGAGTTCAAAACCAAAATTGATCCGATACGTAATGTCCTGCGTGTTAGGATCTATAACACACACTGGAATACCGAGCCACAAGGCAAGTTTGTGAAGAATAGCCTGCTCGGAAGTTATGTTGCCAGAAGCGATGACAGCGATAACAGTGTTTTGCTTGAAATTCGCCTGCGGCGCGCCTCTGAAATTTTGGGATCGTCTATCCTTCTCCCATCGACCACCAAATATCACCGCATTATGATTGATCTAAAAGAATAACCCGCCTTCTTCAGGCAGCCTTTGAGCCCTGCTTAGTGTCTGAACTGGTCACAGTTTTCTGTTTGCTCACGGGATCTGATTTTTCCGGATCAATATTTTCAGGATTTTTCTTACAAAAAAAACTGATTATTTTTAC
>Ga0224501_10003065_pt1 | contig 13153 bp, 10 predicted proteins | sample SF_Oct11_sed_USG_4_FD_169105 | JGI IMG/M metagenome (GOLD analysis project Ga0224501, IMG submission 169105) | Sediment microbial communities from San Francisco Bay, California, United States - SF_Oct11_sed_USGS_8_1 | ecosystem: Environmental > Aquatic > Marine > Sediment | place: USA... | reverse complement strand
TATATAAGTTAGTTGGGTAAGTATATAGAGTAGGTTGGGTAAGTATATAGAGTAGGTTGGGTAAGTATATAGAGTAGGTTGGGTAAGTATATAGAGTAGGTTGGGTAAGTATATAGAATAGGTTGGGTAAGTATATAGAGTAGGTTGACCGACTCCTAACCAGAACTGAGGAAGGCAACGGAAAACCACCTCAGGACCACCCCGCGACACTATGACAAGCCAGGTCATGAGAAATCTGCCTTCGGCAAAATACCTCCTTGTATACGTTACTGATCCTATGTTTATCACCATACAATTGGCGAGTTAGATCAAAGACAGTGGAATTCATACAGTGTCGCAGCACCTAGACTTTGGAACACTTTTAATCAAGACCTTTTAAATGCAAAAACTTCACATAATTTCAAGACTGGGCTACGTAATTACGTGATACACAAGATATAGGTGTTTTCAATGCTGACCAGGCTGTCAAATGGACTCTGTTTACTGGACCGATGTCTTTGATTTATGCTTCCTTCGGTTCACGGACCTTAATGTAAAAAAGACTTCTAGTCTTATTTAAGCTATCCACGTAAAATAAAACTATCAAATCAAATCAAATCAAATCAAATCAAATACAACAATTATCGCAAAAACTAGGTCGAGTTCGCCAAGGTAAGACAATTCCATCAATGTTTAATAGCTTTTTGCTGTTTTAGCCAGTTAACTATGCATGAAATATGGAGGTTCTTTATATAAAATGTAATAATGAATTTAAGTAATTTGATATTCAGAAGATGCCTCTGTGGAGCCAAATGTTGTCATCTTAAAAAAATTGAATTGAATTGTACTAAATTGTTCTAAACTGAATTGAATTTTGAATTGAATTGTATTAAATTGAAGTGAAGTGAATTAATTTGTATTGTATTAAATCGTATTGTATTAAATTGAAGTGAGTTGAAATAAATTGACTTGACTTGACTTGACTTGACTTGACTTGACTTGACTTGAATTGAATTATTGAATTGAATTGAATTGAATTGAATTGAATTGAATTGAATTGAATTGAATTGAATTGAATTGAATTATTGAATTGAATTATTGAATTGAATTGAATTGAATTGAATTGAATTGAATTGAATTGAATTGAATTGAATTGAATTGAATTGAATTGAATTGAATTGAATTGAATTGAATTGAATTGAATTGAATTGAATTGAAAGCTGCATAGGTGGTGATTATCTTATTCTCAGAGGTAAGTCTCTAGATGTATCAGCCTGTGACTTGAGTAAATTGCCTACAGATTTGGGAAAATGAGAAATTGTCTACTCTCAATGATCAGCTCTGATGGCAGCTGGTTAACTTGGATAATCGCCATGTGATGGGGGCTAAAGCGGGAGAAAGTGTTTGGACCATATCGCATAGAACCAGGTCACCTGATTGCTTTGATCTTATGGAGTTGTAATGTAGCTCCTGCACTACTGGCTTCACAAAACAATGATACAATAGTTAGGAAAGAGTGAGGTATCATGCAACTTGGGAAGCCTGAATCAAGTCCAAAAATATCGCGAGGGCCGACCAAAATTTGCAAGACCATCTCTTAAAATGACAATGAAGTTTATTTCCAAGAAACTGAATTTAGAGAAAGTACTAATATGTCATAGAGTAAATTCTTTTGCCAGCACTCACTCAAGGCAGGATCTCAGCATCTTCAATTCAAAGTCCGATCAATTTCAAAACTAGAGAATCCGTTAAACGAAAAGGTCACTATTCTTCAGTGGGACCTAAGTCAAAATTCTTTAGATTGATAATTCCTTACCTTCACTTGAGTGTATTAGCCTGAGCCATTTCAAAAACTTTCCAGTTTTACCAAACATGTTTGATTGCTTTGATATGCACGAATGTGACTAGCACATGCACTTCCCCAATAATTATTCAAATATGCAATCACAAACTTAATAAGCCATAATCTGCCTATAGCGCAAATGAAATGCTTCCTCCCAATCTATTGATATCGGACAAAAGTACTGTGATGGTGTTGTCATTCGACTACAATCCTGATAAAGGCCAAGTGGCACTGTATGACCTCCCACTTGACATGTGATGTCATTATTCGAAAGACGCATGCATCACCATCACGCAAGCTACTGACACCACACATGATACAAAACCATCCAGGATAGAAAACCCTCCATAATACGAAAGCAGTCTGCAGGAGTTAGCACTTGCTGAGTTCAAGTCATGCTAAATGCCCCTTAAGAGATTAAGCTCCTCACATAATTTTTACCACTCCAACAAACCTCTGGCTTAGAAGGTCCATGAAATATGATGGCTGACTGCCTGAATGGACAAGTAGATAGCCACTCTTGATGCAAAACTGCCCATAAAAATCTGACGTCATTCAGTTCAGATAATCTATGAATCTATACATTAAGCAATTAGTTCAAAAACTTATTCTCTTACCTATCAAAGGTGTAAAATTGCCTAAGCTAAAGTCAACCCTAAACATCGGCACAAAAAGTCTCCTGGAGAACATGTATTTGATACGAATTCACTACAGGCTACTTATAGAATTTAGAAATCAGTAGGACTAGAGTTTATTGACTGCTGCTGTAATAGAATATAGAGACTGCAGTCGTTGAAAGAAAACTTCATTAGTGATTTCTTAAGTAGATCACAAGTACAGTCATCTGCAAACCACAACAAACTAGAGCTTCAACCATTGCCAAAGACCTACTCACATACGAGTACTTTGCCTTTTGAATGTCGTTATTTCCGCCCATGCACATAAAGTCAGAAAAGTAATAGTACACAGATTTTAAGTGGGTACCAAGAAGTTAGTGAAAAATTTTTTATCTATTGCAGGATTGATGTAGTTAGACTTCGCTGAACTTCTGTAAGAACAAACATTAGGTGACAATGCGCCAACTCACCATAACTACCGTGTGCCAATGAGAGCATTCTAACGTCCGGTAAGTCTCTCCAGTAAAATATGAGTGCTCCGACATGCTTATCTGTTATTCATACTAGTCTCGAGTTTTCACTAATCCCCGAGGGAATTTTTGTCATTTATAAATTATACAGAAAATCGTGGCACTAGTCAGGCGATCAAGGTATGGTACAAATGAGTCCCTTGGGTTGAAGCCAGCCAAAGGTATGTATGTTAAAAAGGCTCAAAAGCCACTCGCGACAGCAAACTGAAGTCCCTTTCCAATTGCGCAATCTGAGAACCGAAAGATGACAAGAATCGGCTCACCAAACCTTTTTTGACTGTTGGCTGAAGTTTCTTTGTCATCCATGAGGAGAGGAATGCGAAGCAACGGCTGTGCACTGATGTGTTCTGGGGCAGCGGTTCCCAGGCTGCAGCCATACGCACATAGGGGGACTTAACTCCCGAATCATTTTCCAGATTAGGGGGGTTAAATCCTGATTTGCCGTTACTCATTCTAAAATCATGATGCTGAGTTTTTACTTAAATGATTGTGTTTTTCATAGCATAGACCATAAAACCATCTGATGCGCTATAAACTAGATTTTATAAGTTGCATCTATGGACGAATAGTGGTGACAGATGATTTTGAATACCGGAGATATTGCAAACTTTGGTGTAAACGCAATAAACAGTCCAAAATAGTGCATCTGAGTGTTAAAAAGTTACGCCGATTTATTGTGGATTAAAAAGTGAATATGGTAGCTTCAAAAACATTAAAACTGCTTAGAATGAACAAATTGCGCATTCAGTTCATACAGTTGAAAGTTAAAGTTCAACTGTCTCGGTTTTGAAGCATGGAAAAGCAACTCCAAAACCGCTTAGATACCTCTATCTAGCTTGCAGGTTAACAATTTGACGCTATTGTGAACTAGGTGTACATATTCTTTTCTTCCCTAAGTTTACCAGTAGCATACTCACTCACCTTAATAGCATGTGTGACACCTACGTAGTCTGTGAACTCTATGATGATATAGCCTAAATCAGTAATAAAATATCGGCATGAAGTACTAATCCTATTAAGCTAACAAGTTTTCACTGGGATGGGAATACCTTCTCTTCTCCAATCGCCATTATTGATCATACAAATTGAAACATCACACATAACACATCACACACGCGATTCGCATACAGTCACCCGTTATTGTGCCCAGTGCTGGGGAATCTAGTGGCAGGCATGACGATGGAGGCCCATCGTATCTTTGAGTAAGAGGAAGCTGGGTGATAGGCATTCCCCGCTACATTGTCTCCTCGGCGAGCTTTCAATGTCTATTTTCACACTCTCGTGATGCGACTCGATGCCTAACTTATAATAGTTCCCCCAACACAAACCCAACACTTTAGCCATGTTTGTGTCCCAACTTTTGCCAGAAAGCGTTGTGGGAGAGTGGTGAGAGCGCCCGGTACTGAATGGCTTGGATTCAAGACAATTTGTGTGCGAGATTATTCAAAACAAAACTCCCTCCGTTCACCGGGCAGAGTTTGGGAAGGGGATGATAGTGAGAAAGAGGAGTGGCACTCCACCTCAGTTACACTGTTGCCAGTACGGGTTAGCTCTTGAACAGTCACTTGCCCACCCAGTCATTGATCTTGGGGAAAAACCTTTATACCTCAAGGTGGTGAACAAATCATCAGGAACTATCCTAACTACTTTCAGAAAGAATGCTTGACCACAGTGATTGACAAGCTGTGCGTGTATTTATATGTGTGTGGTTTATTAAATGAACCGATTATCCTTTTGAAACAATCAATTCCTTTTATTTTCCAACAGCTTCCTCTGGTTAGTATGAAGGTCCAGATAATAATCTCGATATTAATTTATCTGCTACCTAACTAATTCACACCCACGATGAGTATTTTCCTGCTGTGTGTCAAAATCTACACACTGTAACCCATATGGTATAGCTAGTTAAAATTAATGTCTGAATGTGTTACATCATAATTCACTAATTAAGCACTCATAATAACCTGTCAGCTGAGCACATGTGGGTTCCCGCGGGCATTTGCAGCACTTTTCGACCCGGCCTATCCGGGCCCTTGTAAGTATGGTTTAACAACTAGACGCACGTGTAAGCACCTGGATAAGGTAATCTGATAGGTGAATGCAAGCATACTAACACCCGTCATTATTATCTACTTGTAACATGCAATGAGCTACCCCTGCATGCAATGTACAGTATATGCTGCCTTTGAGAATTCAGGGTTTCATTACTCACATTTCGGTGGGCCATGCAAGCAACAGTATTTTTAGACAACTCCTAGTTTCGCTACATGCTTACCCATAGACAGGGTTTGATACAGACGAAACAGTGACGATTTTTTTCTCAACAAAGGTTTCCTTCTAGACCCACCTGATAAACATGTTGCAGATCAATTGTACAGGACTACACAGTACATACTGTAATGTGTTAAATATAAATCCATACATATTTCATTTCTATAGTAGACGTACGTATACCAGTTATTGTATAGTAATAAGTTGTTTTTATGCAAAACATGTGGGATACATGTAACTCTTCCAGCACTGAGGCTGTATACTTAATTTGAGAATCAAAGGTAAGCCAAGTAATTCATCAATCTGATTTGGGACCTCAGAAGGCTCTTTTCATCTGTACACGAAAGTTCCAATTGAGTGCATAACTTACCAGACTTGGATAACAGGGAGTACATGGCTGGCCCCCTCTGAGAGCTTGCAATGAAGTGATCGCTTAGACTAGTGTTTCCTGTACTGATGTGATGCTTAAGTAGGAAGTCCAGGGTATTGAAAGACAGAAATTTGATTTTCTTCAAGAACCGCATAAGGAGTGTTGAAGCAGGATTGTCAGCGAGTGAGGGTATACTGAATATTTCCAAGGTTGGAGTTTCCAACCAATGCGTGTCTAGGTATGGGATAACGGCCTAGCGCAATCGTGGAGCACTGTACTCAAAACCGTGAGAACCTGGGTTTGAGTTCTGGTCATGGCAAGTTCCCACTGCAAGCATGAGCCTCTCACATTATTCCTAAGTCGGAAAAAAACGAGCCTCACTATGAGGTGGAGCATTAAGACTGACCCGCTCGTGGTGCTCCATGCAACGCCAAGACTGGTGAAAAGGCTGGCATCTAACTCGGCAGCTTCACCATAACAGTGAAGAGGTTGTGCAAGGAAAAAACATCTGAGTATAGTCTAATTGTATTCCATTAGGAGATGGGTACAAACAATCAATATAATTCAGGACAGTTAGCGGCACTTTGTGTATGTCATCAAGCAATTAACATGTACATGTATGTCTGTTTACATACATGTAGGAAAAATCTAGATTTGATCACGCATGTTTACATGTACTACTGGCACTATTTTGCTTGTATAGGATGATAAATTCTTAGTACTAGTTCGTGTAAAAGTGAATATAAGCTGCAAATTGACCACCAGAACATGTCCTAAAAGAGATTTCCGTGAACTGTGATATCAATGGAACAGACTCATAGACACAATTCACTAATCTATTACTGAGAAGTTTTCATAGAGTGAGTGATTACCAGCCTTGTTTGCTTACCATTTGTAGTAAGAGCAGCTGATGAGGTCTTCCTGTGTTTATATCTGCCAAGTTCTGAAGTGTGTGGTAGGAGTCCGCCATATTTGGGTATGTTATTTTCATGAATTTCCATATTCAGATTGGTTTCATGGTTGCATCTCGGGCATGCTTGTTCAACTGTAAAAACCCGCACCGATATATGAGCTGTTGAATGATCAAACATGTTACTGGCTGTAGCAACTTTGATTTTGGTTTAAACGGCATTGCGACCTGACGAAGTGCTTGGATGAATTGCTGGCAGACGCAGGTATTCCAGGATCTGTTAGAGACCAAGTTGGGGTAGCGGGATAGTCCTAGTCATGCTGAGCTCCCACTGCAAGAATGAGCGTCTCACATAATTCTCGACTTTTACCACTCCAATAATTCTCAGACTTAAGATAGGATGGGATAGGCAAGAACCTGAATAGGAAAAACAGTTGATTGGCAAATGTTCTTTCAACCTCCATATCTGATCTCATATAAGCACACCATCAGTTTATTGTAAGTAAATCTTGCTACGTAGTTTGGTTTTAAGGAAAATATATGCATAAAAGGCAATGGAAACCAACTAAGTATCATTCCATGCGACTACGACAGGTTATGAGAAGCCCGCTCTTGGCGGGGTACCTCATCATGTATAAAACGACTGGTTATCCAAACATTGATTGTACAGCCCATGTACTGTGGGATTAGCAAGAAAACTAGGTGTTTATCGACATATAATCCCATTATTATGTGTCTATGTGGGCGTCTCCATGACAATACAAAGCATGTGTCTGGATAAACTGAGGCAGTCAGTCAGTGAGTCAGTAAGGGTCTCATTCAATATTGGAAGAGTTTAAAACTAAAGTTAATACCGATACCGGCTGCTGTGTAGGTTTAATAATGTATACACTTACTATCATTGGTTTTCCCGGAGGAATGTACACAGTGCATATAATCTGTACCTACAATAACATTACACAAAATAACAAAATGTAGCGGTACAACTAGCAATCTAGTTACAGATAATATGATCACTGTATATATGAGATTCTAGTAGATTGTTTTTTGGAAAGAAACACAAGTATTATTCGCACTTACCGTTATTGTCCTCCCCTGATACAGTCGTCAGTGAGAAGCCATCAACTATCCTGTCTTTCCGTGAGTATGATGCTCCCATGTTTGGCGTTTACTGATGACTAGTTGCATTGATGCTTGACCATGATGGAGGCATCTCCCGAGACACAATGCCAAGCATGACTGAGCATCTATTCGAATTATACCCGCGACTCCCAATGGAGACTCCCGGCCATCATTAATACTGAGAACCTAAGGCATGGAAAGCGATTAATAAAACTAGCTAGCTGGATTATTAGCTAGACTTACCCGTCTGACCTGTCATGGCTATTTACCTGATGTTTATTTTGAAGCCAAATTTGATGTCACAGCCTCAATATCCAAATGCGTGCCAATTGGCTATGCGCATGCTTGAGATGGTGAAAGGTCCGGGTGATTTTTCCTGGTATTATAGAGAGTAATTAAATTATGTTATGGAGAACAATCATCTACATGCAATTAAAACCAGTAAGGTGACGAGGATCAATAATCCTAGTTTTATTGGGTTTTAGTTATAATTGTGTTAGACTCTATTGTACTATCACAAACAAACACGTGAAAACAACCCTCCATTGATAATCCCAACATGTCAGTCAGGTAACCTCGGTCTTTGGCATGTGGCGGGTGGTGGGGCGAGCGGAGCTGCTTCACTCACCTTGTCACATGCCTACAAGCCAGATCACTTGACTTTGATACGTTTACAACAGGTGTGTGATGATATCATAGATATCTGAAGTGGCCCTTTAAAAATATTGTTGAGATTTACCATAGTTATATGTCTATGTACTGTAATAAGTCAACAGAGTTTAAATGAGATTTAAATTAATAATGTATTGCTAGTAGGGGTCTGCACACTGCTGCTGGTTATTGAAAATACAGAGCATTCGAGAGAATTCTACACAATAATTAGGAGACAGATAGAACTGTTAGAGCCAAACCAGGAGAAAAGTTGCGTTAGGCTGATCGTGCAGATGTTCAGACGCGGTCAATTAAACCAAGAGGCGAACAACAAACAAATATTTCGGCAGGCAGACAGGGATCTTTCTAAAACATTTCATTTCTAAGTGAGGAGACAGAAGGCAGTCTCTCAGAACCCCACGCGTGGGGTTCTGAGAGTAGAATGCCGGGGAGATTAATTATGTCCCAGTGGCTACCTTGAGACGACACTCCTATAGATTCGTTGAATCAAAGATTTTGTGTTCAGAGTGATGCTTTTTATTTATAGTATTTTCCTAATACCACAGTTGGTGCATGAAAGGCATTTGAGTTCATAAGCGCAGTGGGTGATTATTAAAGCCTCTAGAAGGGCTTTATGAGGGAGTGACAAGGTTTTCAAAATGATAGAATAAAGAATATATGCAAAATATTCCTCCTAATACCCCCAAAAGTAATCAATGCGCTTCTGAGGTTGTGTGACATGTTGTGACATGTTGTGACATGTTGTGACATGTTGTGACATGTTGTGACATGTAACCCTGAAATTATACCAAATACAGGCCTCAATCAAAAGCTCATAGTAATACTATTAGTATTAATATCGAGAAGAACAAGAGCGGAATTCCTCACTACGGAAGCTCAAATATAAACTGTATCTGTCTATCCTTGTTCCATTCTGCCAGATAGCAATCAAACTCCTCATTCTGAGCCACAGTCAGGTGATTTTTCCAGTCTCCTACGGAACCTTCAGTAGGAAACATTCACAACTCATCACAATGCATATCCACATGCAAATCACATAACTGCAGTAAAATCTCTCTTTCCATTTCATCAGTATCATACCAGTCAAACAAAAGCAGCTACCAGAAACCAAATCTTTTAGACAGTCCAGGTCAAAAATCCAGGATAACACAAACCAACAACATCCTGTCACACATAGGCCAGCGACATAAAGGCTTTAGTCTCACTGCATTGGCGCAACTTACGAGTACACAAACCTTTTCTGAAGAGCGAGGCATTTTCATTCTTATAGGCTTGTCTAATCATTGCCTCCGAATCATATTTCCCCAGTTTCATCTTTTGAAATTCCGTTCTGTGCACTATGCCATCAATGAGTTCGGGAGAGATTTCCTCACTGAGGAACTCGGCTAAGGCAGTTATCTCCCTCGCTGGTTGCTTTGAAAATAAAAAGTGGAAGTTGATGGACGTCACATGGCTCACATTAAGTGCATACATATACCAAGCAGATCCTCTAAGTATCAAACACCCGAATGTCAACTTATTGTACTGAGTTTTGGTATGGCTTAGTTAATTACCAAAATAATAAAACAGAGTCGCGTGTGGAGTTTTCCCCTCTCACCCTGCATTTGCAAGCCATGAAGATGCATTATACTCCAATTACTTTTAACCATAATACCGGCATGGAGTCCAGGCGAAGGGACAAAAAGATTCTTCTACTGCGAACGAATCTATGTGCGGATGCAGTTGGTAAGTTTGATCCTTAACAAAACGATTGAATAGGCAGTCTATATCGTCTGACAGCTCGCGTGCCATAACTCAGGAAGATAACTCTGTAAGATGCGCAAATGTATAGTACCCACCTGCTTCAGCTTCTCAAAGTAAAGGAAGTACACATCAGGATCATCTCTGTAGTTATCCCAAGCATCAGCCAAATGGTCAAAGTATGAGCTGTACCAATCTGTAAGTAAAGGACATAGGGTTGTGACTTTGTGACGTACCCATAAATTAGTCCGTGTCATTATAATATGTCTTGTTTGATATTTTATTATTGTCATTTATTATATGTTAACTTTTTCGTTTTTTAAATTGCTGTTTCTGAGACTTGGGAAAACACCTTTCAATTATCCATCAGTGGAGATAGTTTTAGAATAAATCATTGATGTCATTACTGATTGATTGGGGTTAGTTGTCATAACGCTCACTCAAGATCAGGCATGTAACAGACTCTAAACACTAACAAATAGAAAAATAGATAAATTTGAAAGCAAACGTGACCTCATACCCTGTATGCATGTATTCTCTTGTCTAGCAACACCTATCATAACAACCTTGCATACACAATCAGTGAATCATTGATGTGTGATTGACAAAGCAGCTATCCGAAGGTTTCACTCAACTCCTGACACAATGCTGGCATGGCTTGTGTTACATGATCATTAGAATCACAATGTTCTCTTGAATGCGTGACTATAACTTCTCAGGCTGAGTTGTTTATACCCTGTTACTGTAAGTATTAATAGCGGCACGGTAGCGGTGAGTGGCAAGCGGCACAGAGAGTGGGGTTGCAGGAGTGTTTACACGAGAGGCACCGCTGTCTGAGCCACAGTCTGTGTTGCTCAAATGGGTGTCAACTTACGCCAATCTAGCAGCATAGTGCCGTTATGAGCCGACGTTGCATGCACTATTTCTCTAATTGGTACAGGCGCAGTGACCAATCAGAGTGTTGTCTTATTAACTTCGGATAGATTTCCGCCTCTGGTGTTCAGGCCAAGGGCGAACTTGATAGAGTGGCAAACTCGAATCCGCGTTGTTATTGGTTGCCGTTTGCCTGACGCAGAAGAAATAGCACATGCAAGATTCCTGTTTTGCCACTGGGTCACCGGAAGCTGACGCCCACTTGACAGCCATTTTGAGCGGTTTTTAAGCGGCAACCGGGTGGTTGCCGCTCATTTAATCTGACTACTAGAAGGGCTCGTATTCATATAAGTGTCCAGTGAGTTATGTAAATACGTCATCCTTCAAGGGTTCTTATTGGTCTTCAATCAAATATATCGGTCAGCACACATGCATCATCTGAGCTCTAAGTACTGAGCCCTTTATAGCACACCAGTTGAACACGTTGATCAAGCATACATGTAAACAGGAGCTTCAGTTGATTGGACGCTGACATGCTTATGGTGATAGGTGCCTTTTTTATTATTCTTCTCAAGCACTAGGCTATCTATTTTAATGGAACGCCTAAGCCCGAGGCTTGTTGGAGTGGTAGGCGCTAGGAATTATGAGAGGAGCTCATCATGGGGGCTGAGCATGGCTAAGACTTGAACCCGCGATCTTTCGATTTGGAGTCAAGCGCTCAAATCACAAAGCTTTCCCATTATCCCTTTGTATGGAATCAGGTACTTACTGTATTTAGAGTGGAGAAAGCGTTGCATGATTTCACCGAGTGTTGTTACCTCCGTTATGAAACTTGCAGCCAGCAGGTGGTGATACATTGACACTAACGTGTCCTTTGGGTTTCTTATACTATACACCATCTGGCAACAGAAACTGTAAACTGTAGTTCATAAGAAAACCATATCAACATCAGCAGTATAAGCTAACAAACAATATCCTTATTAGGGATTAGATTGTAGCCCCAGTACAGCCAAGAGCCCTCCTAAAGACCCTAAGTACCGCCTTCTTGTGGAAAATAGCGTTCATCAATTTTTATACCTTGCATCCATTGGTCAGCATTTTGGGCATATGGGAAAGCCAGAAGTGCGTGTTGATGGCGATTGGCTCGTCACTTTTTCGAGATGCCTCTATCTTTTCCAGTGGCAGAGTCTCAAACCAGCTTAGACACTTATGATCTTTATAAGATGTGTCCTTCGATAACACCATTGACAAGATCTCCCATATCCAATGAGTGCCTAAATTGCCGAAACACATCATGAATAAGATGCTTGATGGCAATGTACCATACGTCTAAACACAATAAGTAAAGGCACACCAGTAATATAGGGGGATGTAATATGCTGTTAGGAAGATCCTCGCGCCTGATTTGCCAAACCTCATTTGTCTAGACTCGCCCATGTTAGTCCAATCGTAGGAACAGTTAGCTATGCTATGATGTATACTGGTGCGCCTACTTAAAATGATTGGTGAGGTGCTCAAAGTTATACAATACCTGTTTTTGGGTAGTTAACCAGAAGAACATCCTTCGATTTAATTTTTGTGTTGGCTATGTTTTTCTTGACTGGGGCATAGCGTCTTCCTGGGTACTCAGGGACAGGCACTATGACACCAGATGGTGCTGGAATCAGAAACATCAGACCCGTAACCTTATTCTCAATACCAGCTTCCTCCTCTCCTGACTGGATAGTTGGGAATGGTAATTCACTCATCTCATCGGTTGCTTAGTACATATCAAGATCTTTGCACAATTTTGGGATCTGAAAAGCGATGTAAGGAAGAAATCAATTGGAGTGAGTGTGATGTGAACACATCATGATTGAGGTTCTGAGCTTTGTCGTGGTGGAACTTGTATCTCAAAATCAACTGCTTCAATTCTGTTCTGACATGGGTGACAGGCAGCGGACTCGCATAGTTAACTGGTCAGTGTATATCATCCACCTTGTCGGAGTTTCGTGGTATCTATAGACCATACAGAATACTATTTTACGCTAAGCTGCCACACCTCCTTCAAACACTCTCTCAAACACACACTCTCTCAAACACACACTCTTTCGCACACACACACACACACACACACGCACGCACAACACACACGCACTCACACCACACACACACGCACACACACGCACACACACGCACACACACTACACACACGCACAACACGCACACACTCACACAACACACGCA
>Ga0224501_10003064_pt1 | contig 13154 bp, 13 predicted proteins | sample SF_Oct11_sed_USG_4_FD_169105 | JGI IMG/M metagenome (GOLD analysis project Ga0224501, IMG submission 169105) | Sediment microbial communities from San Francisco Bay, California, United States - SF_Oct11_sed_USGS_8_1 | ecosystem: Environmental > Aquatic > Marine > Sediment | place: USA... | reverse complement strand
GGGCGCCTTCAAGTCCGGGTCTTCGTTCAGGTAGAATCCGGCGAAGCGTTTTGCCCGCTTGACGTTCTTGCGGCGTGTTGGATCTGCCAGCCCGAGGAAGTAGAAGTAGATGTAGCCTTCGCCTTGATGGAACCAGTCGTAGCCTTGCTCGTACTCCTTGTAGACTTGGCCATACTTGGTGAACTGGCGGGTGATGGCGTCATATTCCTTCATTGATAAGGATGAAAGGTGATCGCGTCCGCCAAGAGCATAAAGCAACGGCCAATTGTGGAAGCTCTCGTGTGCGTCGTCTAGGCCGTCTATTCCTGGGAATTCGTCGCGCCAGATGAGGGTTCCATCTTCTCGCGTGTATTTCTCCAGAAACGGGAAAACTGATTCGCTCATAGTGTCAATAAGAGCACGTTCAAGTATAGCCCACAAAGGCGGTGATGATAAGGGTACTTCGGCATCGATTCTTCTCATGGTGATCATCAGAGAACGTCCGAGGGAACACTAAAAAGGATTTCTGCCTATAGTGGCTGTTCTTGTTCATCTCGAACACTGGCACTCTGGGAGTGCACGTCGAAGATGGTCCTAACATTAGCTCGCTAGCTAGCTAAAGATGCAGTCAAGCACTGGGATTATGAAGGCTAGCCCTTGTATTTGCCTACCATATGATGCTCTAAGCCATTCCCTTGTCATGTGAGGCGGTAGAAGCGCTGGGCGTTGAGTCCGTACAGCTTTTCCCGCTGCTCTCGACTTAGAGAATCGGTGACCTCTAGTACTGAGCGGTAGACTTCGTGGTAGTTGGCTGCCAAGAGGCAGACGGGCCAATCGCTGCCCCACATCAGCCGCTCGACGCCGAAGACCTTCAATACGTGGTCAACGTAAGGCTTCAGATCCTCCACTGTCCACCTTTTCCAGTCAGCCTCGGTGACCATTCCCGATACCTTGCAGTATATTTGCGGGATGTCGGCTAGTTTAGCGATGTCAGTAGCCCACGGCTCCAGCTCATTGGGTGCAATCCGAGGTTTGGCAATGTGGTCCACGACCATCCTGAGCTCCGGAACTTGGTCCGCCAGAGTGGGGATATACTTCAGGTGATGGGGCCTTACCAGGACATCGAAGGTCAACTTGTATCGCGCGACCTCTCTAAGGCCGTGAAGTACCTCTTCCCCTAGTAGCCATCGTTCGTTCCCTTCAGCATCCGCATAGCGGATGCCCCTTAGCTTCGGCCGCTTCGATAACTGTGCCAATACCTCGCTTATTCTTGGGCTGGTGAGATCGACCCAAGCAACCACGCCGGCCAAGAACTCGTGGGCATCAGCCAAATCCAGCAACCATTCCGCCTCTTCCAGTGAATTGTGGGCTTGCACGACGACCGTGTGCTGTACTTCGGTCTCCTTCAGGAGAGGCAGTAGGTCTTGAGGCAGGTAATTGCGTCTGAGAACCTTCGGCTGATGTTTCAGCCACTCGTAGTGGAAGCGGGACAAGTCCCAAAAGTGCTGGTGGCTATCGGTTGTCACCGTTCTCTCACTGCCTGTACTCTGTTAAGATATGTCCTCAGAGAAAAGGGCTCCTTGTGGGCATATAAGAGTTAAAGTGTGCCCACCGACTGAACGTCGAGCAATCTTTGCTAGATTGATCCTGTCCTGAATGATGAATTATGGCCTTCATAGTTGCCAATCTTGCAGCGACCAGGTCGGGTATGGGACAAAGGTAGAGGCGATTGGGCTCACTGCAATACTGCTATTTGCACCACTGTGGCACATTGCAGGGAAGGGGAGTGAGTGTCACAGAGGTTAAATAAAGCCTTGAATCAGAAGTATGGGACCACCGTTTAGGTTTGCTCTAGGAAGCGGTTGCCGGTTTGGAAAGCTTGAAAACCACTTTGGATCTCGCGTCTCCCCCGCGGGTTGTTGTCGGGGATCCGGAGAGTTGTCGTGGTTGCGGCGGGTGTGAGCTTATCTGCTCGCTGAGTCACGAAGGCGAATGCAACCCTTCCGTCTCAAGGATAAGCGTGAAAAAGGACTTCTTTCAGATCGAGTTCATCCCCGGGACGTGTCGTCAGTGTCCCGATCATCCGTGCATGGACGCCTGTCCCGAGGAGGCTATTCACATCGATGCTTTAACAGCAGCGAAGGTGATAGAGGAGTCCAAGTGCATCGGCTGTGGGCTGTGCGCCAGCGCTTGTCCCTTCAATCAAGAAGGCCGAACGATTCTGTTTCATCAGGCGAAGAAGGTCTACGTCAAATGCGACCTGTGCGGAGGGAAGCCTCTTTGCGTTGAGTACTGTCCGAGGGAAGCCTTGAGATATGTTAGGTGGAATCCTAGGCTCTGGGAAAGGGAGGAGGGGTCTCTATAGCCAAGCAAGCATATGGGTGGGCAGGGAACCTCCTCAAGGTCGACCTGTCTTCCGAAAGGATTTGGCGTGAGGACATCTACCAATACGTGCCGAAGTTTGTGGGCGGAAGAGGAGTGGCCGCAAGGTTGGCTTGGGACGAGATTTCCCCTAAGATCAATCCCTACAGCTCCGAGAATAGACTCATCTTCATGACTGGACCCTTAACGGGGACTCTGGCACCCACGAGCGGCAGAACGATCGTTTGCAGCGTTTCGCCGCGGATATATCCACAGCCTTGGTATACTCGCTCAACCTTCGGCGGGTATTGGGGACCGGAGCTGAAGTACGCCGGCATCGATGGGATCGTCATTCAAGGAAAGGCTGCTTCGCCAAAATACATCTGGATAGAAGACGGAGAGGTTGACATCTCAAACGCGAAAAGGCTTTCAGGCAAGGGGACATATGCAACCCAGAAGGCTCTGAAGAAGCTCCATGGCGACAGTGTCCAGGTTGCCTGTATAGGTCCGGCCGGCGAGAACCTCGTTAGATTTGCCACGATCCAGCACAACCTGACGAACTCGGCTGGCCAGGTGGGCTTTGGAGCTGTTATGGGCTCCAAGAAGCTCAAGGCTATAGCCGTCAGAGGAACTTGCGGCGTGAAGATTGCTGAGCCTGAAAGGTTCCTTGAGCTCTGTCGATATGTCAAGCGTCAAGCGCTTCCTGGTCATATGGCTGTTCGTTCAAGTCCTCGACCGGGTCGGATACAGTGCACACATGCATGCACAACGCCCTGTGGGGCCGTCATATACAGAAACCTTAAGTCAGTTTTCAGCGACGGCTTCATCAATGCGACTCCCCTCTGCAATGACTGCAATTGGTTTGGCAAGCCTGAAAACGGGCTGCTCGTCCACTACGAGGCCGATGGACTGAAGGTCAAAGGTTGGCCAGGCTGGGATAAGTCCACAGCAGTGGAGTTCACGAGCCTATGCGAGGATCTCGGCCTCTGCACATGGGTGCTCCAAACCTTGGCTCCCTGGCTCACAAAATGTGTTGATGATGGGATCAGGAACATTGGGGGACTGAAGTTAGACCCCTTGGAGGCAGAATGGTGGTGGAAATTCCTCCATATGATAGCTCGCAGGGAGGGTGCGGGCGATATCTTTGCGGAAGACTTGATTAGGGCCGCCGAAAAGCTTGACTTGAATCTTGATGTAGCCCGTTTCCAGATGCCTGCGTGGGGGGCGCCCGCCCACAGAGACTCTAGGCAGAACGATCGGCATCCAAGCCCGGGCTACATAGTGACTGCCCTTCAATGGGCTATGGCGAGTAGAGATCCCTTCAACAGCGAACACAGTTACACTCTCCTGCAGCACTACATAGATCAGTACAACCTGGGGGAAGGAACCAAGGCTGAGAAAGCTTTCGCTCAAGATATACGGCACCGATAAGGCCTTCGATAGGGATACCTATGAAGGCAAAGCCCAGCCCGTATTGTTCAGCGGCAACCGGAGTTGTGTTAAGGACAGCCTGCTCCTCTGCGACTGGGTCTTTCCCCGCCTCATAGCAAGCTTCGAGACTGATCGAGACTTCAAGGCGGCGGATGACATAGCGGGCGACACTTCGATAGAAAGCTGTCTCTTTTCAGCTGCCACGGGAGTATCCTGGACGGAAGATGAACTTGACAAGGCTGGGGAAAGGATCTACAACCTTGAACGGGCGATACTCGTCAGGAGCGGACGGTCAAGGAGAATGGACGAGACTGTGATCCCACACTTTAAGCTGCCCGACAAGTACGATGGGACAAGACTGGACGAAGAGAGATTCAGGAAGCTCATGGACGAGTTCTACAGACTCAGAGGCTGGGACCAGAAAACGGGCATCCCAACACGTCGGAAACTTGAAGAGCTAGGATTGCGGAATGTCGCCGCGAGCATCCATCAAGATAGCTAGCTTTTCTGGTATCTGAACTCAGATGGCTCGTCCTTATGATGGTGCAGAGAAATCCTTGGCATAAGATGGGCAAGCTTCCAGTTTCTAGGGTTCGGCTATTCTAGGAAGACATCGTCATCTTGCTCGTTGGGTATCACGACAGCAATCATGATCAGACGGTCTTTGCCGATATTGGCCATCTCGTGGACAGTGCCTTTCTTGGCGAAGAGGAAGCTGCCTGGCCCAGCTTCTTTGGCTGGTCCTTCGTCGAAACTGACTCGGATTCTTCCCTCTTGGATGAGCCAGAACTCGTCCGCTCTGGGATGATAATGCTTTGGATAGACGAATCCTGGAGGCCAGCATAGAACGACCATTCTGAAGCGTTCGGTGGCGAGTTCCCTTTCTCTCCAAGGCGGATTTCCGTTGCGAGTCTTCACTTCCTCCAGAGAATCGACCGGTCTGTTGTTTGCGTCTTCCGGGGCGACATAGGGCAACCCTCAATTCACCTCTATATCTTGAAGATTTGAACGGAGAAATCTTTTAAGAATTATGGGAAGGAATCCTCTATCTTCTTGCCTTCACAACAGAAAGCTTAATAGAATTCCATCTATATTCCTAACTCTGGAATGGGCGGGTAGATCAGCCTGGAATGATCGCGGCGTTGGCATCGCCGAGGTCGCGGGTTCAAATCCCGCCCCGTCCACTATGCATCTACTTCTGTTTCCGCTATGATTGTCCCGCGTTATCATTCTCCCATTTCAATACTCGACTCGTAGGGTGAAAGAACTCATATAACTGAGAAGGCATCATTGTTGTCTCAAAGCGGCAACCAGAGGGTTCCCTACGGCTGGTCTTCCGAAGAGAATCGCGCGAAGTTTTGCGGGCATACGAGCTTGGGGTCTGAACGCTAAGGTTCTCGTCAGTACAGAGGTACTCAATGTGCCGATGTCTTGGATCTTCTTCTACCGAACGATCTTCATGAGGAATCTAGGCATGGGCGAGGTCTTCATAGGCTACGCCATGATGTTGCCGATCGTTCTTCAGATGCTCCTTCCAATGCTTGGCGGATATTTCGCTGATAGATTTGGCAGAAAGCGTGTCTACCTGCTCTTCGACATCGGATGGATCGGTTCGATGGCAGTCTGGTTCATGGCTACAGAGCCTTGGCACATGATTCTAGCTCTGTTTCTCCAAGGATTGACCACAACAACGTTAAGCATCTGGGAAATTCTCCTCATAGAGGATACCGAACCACAATATAGAGCAGGAATATACAGCTTCATCCAGTCAAACTATATTTTTCGCGGGCTTCTCACACCAGCAGCGGGAACCCTAATCTTCCTCTACGGCGTCGATCAAGGATGCCGTTACATGTTCCTAGTAACCTTCATAACAATGACAGTTGCCTTCATCATCCGTCTAGCATGTCTCCGAGAATCCGAGTTGGGCAAGACGCTACTATCGCTCGAGAGAGATGGGTCGGCAAGACCCAAAGGTTACATCGAAACATCGAGAATGATATTCAAGCACGGGAGATTGTTCACATTGCTCGTTCTATCGGTTCTGGGCTCCATGACATTGCCGCTGATCACCACCTACCAACCGCTGTACTTGAGTGATCCAAAGGCATTAGCCCTCGATGAAAGCGTCATCTCAATGATCCCTATGGCCTCGTCCATTCCAAGCTTGATAGCTCTATCCCTTCTCGTTCCGAGGCTAAGGCAGAAGCACATCCGTAAAGCACTATTGGTTGGCTACTTGTGCGGGATCTTCAGCTCAACAATCCTCATCGCAGCGCCCCGAGGCGCACTAATCCTAGCCATATTGTCATCAGTGCTTGACAGCGCCAGAAGCATAGCCATTTTCTCAATTCTGAAAGCTTTCCTTGTCAACACTATTGACGAGATAGACCCGTTTGCAAAGGCGAAAACCATGTCACTGGTACAAATGTGTTCTGCGTTTGCCTCTTGGCCAGCGCCTGTAGTTGGAGGATACCTCTACACCGCAAGCCCAGCCTGGCCCTTCATATTGATCATTCTTCTTCTCGTAGGAAGCCTGCCCTTAATGTCAAAAGTCTGAACTCTCATGGTGAAGGAACTTCACGTAATCGGGGTCTGAGACTGGGGAAAGACTGCAGCAGATATCGGTGCTTGCTCTTCCTTGGCCAAGGCACTGCTGAATCTTCCCATAGAAGAAAGGGGGAGTACTCCGTTGGCTTCGCCGAGGTCGCGGGTTCAAATCCCGCCTCATCCACCATTGAAAGCTCGCAAGTTAGCCACTTCTTCACGAATATTTCGATATGGGATAGCTGCCTAATTACTCTCGCTGCAAGCCGCTTCAGAAAAGGCAAAGAGATGGCAGTGGGGGCAAACTGGCTAGAGAAATCAGACGGCGCGCAATTCTCGCCTCTGGACACATTCAGTCTCAACTCCTTTTCTTCTCGATCGTCTAAATGGCCTCAGAAGATTGATAGGGTGGAAAAAAGTAGGACCCTGTTATCGATCTAAGTTTCGAGCATCTGTCTCATCGTACATTAGCCTTGACCTTGGCTGGCTAGATCCTCTTGGGAATCATTCCCACAAATGTTTTAAGCTTTGACGCACAGATGAACTGAATATTAAGTATTTCTGGGTGAACTAGCGAAGGATGTAAGGGATGAAGATAAAGATAAAAGCTGGACCATTTAAAGGAAGACGTAGGTACTTGATGGTCTTCGTTGGGGCCGTTCTTCTGCTGTGTCCAACAATGCTCGGACCGTTTCCGTGTTGCGCTGATGAGGTGTGGTCGGATGATTTTGACGATGGCAATTTTGACGGATGGACCGTGTTTGGATTAGATGCTGCCTCAGAACCACCCAGGCGGGTGGATGTTGGTTTCATCTCCGCCGCCGACAACACGCTGCGGGCTACAGGTGGGGGCATGAGCTACTTCAGCATTGCATCCCATCCCAGCTCAGTCACCATTGGAACTTGGAGCTTTGATGTGTACGTTACGGGGCGTTCTGGCATGTCTAAAACATTTGTTGGTTTTATGAATGCGGCTTTGCCTCCGAGTGAATCTGCACTCGGCTACGATATCGGAATCGATTTACCGCTGTTTCGATTTGTTCTTTTGAAATGGGTAGGATACGACTACTATGAACTTGGCGAGTACGCTCCTGAAGGCGGCATTACCGACAAGTGGTGGCACATCGATGTGACACGGGACGCAGACGGACATTTCTATGTCTACGCTAATGGGACGCTCGCGATGGAGGTTGTGGACACAGAAGTCACAACATCAGAGTACTTCCGTTTTGCCTCTGAGAGTGGCCCAGCCTTGGACAACATCATCGTCAGTGACACAATAGACATCGAGCCGCCGCCGCCACCTGAGGATCCATTCTACATTCAACCGTGGTTCTTGGCAGCAGCCAGCGCGGCAGTTGTCCTAGTGATAGGGACAGTTTGGATGCGTAGGAGAGAAATAGGGTTTTCATAGAAGCATCTGACATGCCATCGTTCACTTCAGCGCGCGTGTGCGCGAAAAGAGAACCAAAACAGGCTCCTTTTGAAAATCTGAGAAACCTTCTGAAGGGCTTACACATTTCGGTAAAAGAGCTTGCGTTCCTCATATGGTCGCAACTTTTTCCTGAGAGCTCACAAAACCACGCCTTTCAACCTCAATTTTCCTTTTTTCAGGAAAGAGAATCAATCTCGCTATTTGTGGGAAGCAGCATCATATAGGAGCCCAGTTCCAGAAAGGCGATTAGACAGTTTCTCACGTGGAATCTGAATCCGTAGGAAACTGGATCTAGAACCACATAACGATAAATAGACGTGGGGAGCTATCCAACTACCAAGAAGTACTGGAGGAGTGAGGAAGTGAAGGGCATAGCCTTCCTAGAGATAAGCCCAGATGTCATGGATAAAGCGATAGAGACGCACTATAAGAGGGTGTCGAGTAAACGTTCAGTTAAGACGCTTTTTCCGCCCCACATGATAGCGAAGACAACCGACGGCTTTCTGGAGTTTGTGATATTCGAGTCAGAGGATGAGTCCGAGATAGCTGAGTATGTAGCAGCCTACACACGGGTGGGCGTTAAGATGAAGGTCTACCCGATAACTGAGACTTCTAAGACTCTAGAAATCTGGGAAAGACTGAAGAAATAGCTCGAAGCTGATCCCTAGACACGAGTTCTGGATCCTGCCTTTAGATGAGGGCGCCCTAGTTCACGATCAGGATGTGGGAGAACCCTTTGTATGAGCTGTTCTTGCGCAACTCTTTTCTCCTAGAAGGGATCAGTGAATACAGGTGCGGAGTGGGAGATCGGCGTGTCCTGGCATGTGATGATACAGCCACAAGATCGGGCGCGAATCTACCTCAGAAACCGGTACACGGAGGCGACTCCCTCATACGCCTTTGAGCTCTCATCATACACGATGGAAGACTACACAATCCGAGAGGTCACGCTCGAAGAGCCTTCGCGGAATCGGTTTGGCGCTGACAGTACAATCACATGAGCGGAGACAACGTGCGTCCAAGACTTCCCGCCTTGACCCTTCTGGCAATCGTCTTCACCATAGCCCTAACCTTTGCGACCCTAGAGGCTCCCGGAGTAATCAACTCCATCCTACGCAACTACTTTCCAGACATATACTGGGAACCAGAGAGCATAGAAGCATTGATGAACACTGCAAGGCCGATAGGCTACATCTGCCTTGTGATAGTCATCGCATTAATACTCATAGGCTTCATAACCGAAAGGAGACGGTTGTCGGCCCTGGGTTCCTTCGCCTTCTTCCTCCCTGCATTCGGATACTTCGCAGCATCAATGTTCTTCCTCACAGGCATAGGGATCCTCAGAGTCATGTGGCTGCCCTTCTGGGATTCGTATCCAGCCCTCTTGAAACTGGGCGACATAGCCTACCTCCCGTATTGGATAGTTATGTATCCCTTAATGAATCTACCCGCGGTGACTTACCTAGTAATAGGCATGTCTCTGGCAAGCGTAGCCATAGGCGCGGGCCTGCTCGTGTTCTGCGTAGGCAGCTTCACATGGTTCTACGGGAAGCTTGAGAAGAAGGAGGTCTTCGACTTCTGGATATACAAGTATTCGAGGCATCCTCAGTACTTGGGCTTCATCCTATGGAGCTATGGGGTCATGCTGCTTACGGCTATAACACCCGTCCCATTCGGAGGGTACCAGCCTGAACCCAGCCTTCCGTGGTTGATCTCCGCACTCCTCGTAGTCTGTGCGGCGCTAACTGAAGAGATCACGATGATAAAGCAAGCTGACGAGACATATCTGGAATATCGAAGGAATACTCCATTCATGCTTCCACTTCCTCATCTTCTCTCTCGGATGTTCACAGCCCCACACAGAATTCTCTTGAAGAAGGAATTCCCGGAAAGCCGCAGAGAAGTTTTCTACAGCTTTGTCATTTACATCACGGTGTTCATCCTGCTCTCGCTTCTCGCTCAGCAACTGAACCTTTCCAGCAGCATTATGCGTTGAGACCTTACTGAGTTTTGTATAAGAATGGGGTCCACGGACAGAAGCTACGACAACTACGAAATCCTAGAAGCCAGCCTCAAAGGCGATTTTGCAGAGACTTTGTGCTGCTGACCGCAGTTCAGAAAGCATTCGCATGCTACGATTCCTGTTGTCTTTGTATTTATCGGCGTCCGAAGCCTCTACCTCGACTTGAAGCTGCATGGACTCTTGGGCCTATGTACCTCCATAGCCAGTTGACGAACTCCTGAGGGTTCTTTGTCTGGATGTAGATCTCGCCGGGTCCTGTGACATCTGTTACAAGCCCTTCTCCTCCAAGTATCGTGGACTTGAGTCCCCCGAACATGCGAACCTTGTATTGGCAGGTTGAGCTAAGAGCGGCCAAGTGGAAGTTGTCAACTACCAAGGTCTCGCCCTCTTTGAGTTCATGCTTATCTATCGCCCCAAAAGTGTTGATGAATATGTGTCCCTCTCCCAGAGTTTTTATCATGAACAGGTTCTGCCCGAAAAGGCCTTTTGTGAAGCCTTGCCATTCAGTGTCCAGTTGCACTCTCGGTGTGGAGGCAATGTAGGCTGCACTTTGGACTATGTATCCCTTTCCGGGATTCACCTCCAGACGGGTTATGTCGCCGAGAGGAGCTGAGACGAATCCAACTTTTCCAGCTCCCCCACTTGAGATGTAATCATTGATGAAGAGGGTTTCGCCGCCTAACAATGAGACTTTTATGGTTCCCCACAAACCCGCTTCCTTCATCCTCGTACGGGTCCTAACTTCGATGTTGCTACTCATGTAGGTCATGGCCCCGGCTTCAGCGGTGACAAACCCTCCTGGGGGCAATTGAACCTCCAAAAGAGAGTAAGAAGGCCTATACTTTATCTCGTATTCCAAGGGTTTTTCTTCTTCGCCAATTGTGGAAATCTCTGCGCCACAACTTGGACAGAACTTAGCGTCAGATTTCACTTCAGCCCCACAAGCTGGACACTTGACCAAAGCAATCACCTATATTATTTGCGCGCGGCCTCCTATAAATATCATGTCGACAGGTGACACGGCTCCATTCTATGGGATATATGTCGCGGCGATGTCAATATTGCCTGTGATGGATCTGAGACTCGCATCGAAATTGCTGCCAGCACTATCGTTGTCCGACAGCAGCAGATTTTCCGTTCCCGGGAATCCGTGGCTTCAGCTCTAACAGTGATATTCCCTGGAAGTTCCACTATCCGTGCGACATCCACGTTAATGCTAGAGCGTGTTCTGAAAACCCAGGAAAAATACGGGGGGTATCGATTTTGCGAATGAAAACCTCACACAAAATTATGGCTAAGGGAAGCGTGGTAAGACTACAGAGAAAGGCCAATGTTGACACGCACCGAGTTCATCGTTTCTGGGCAGAATCTCACCAATGAAGATACATCTAAACCCTTAGGGCACCAGTTCTACTCCTCTTTGGGCCTATCACTCATCAGCGTGCAGAAAAGGGAGCAACGACCGCCAAAATCAACTAGGACACTTCCATATTCCTTCTCATGTCTAGGTCGGATTGGAGAGCGCGCTAGCTCAAGGATTCTCCCGTTTTCCGCGTTCCCTAATATAACTTATCATGCTTCTCAGACTAAACTGATCTCTAAGATCTGAATAAGGCCGGCTTAACCTTCTTGCATCTTCTTTCGGAATTCCTCCCTTCCTTAGTTCGGCTTCAAAAGCTTTCCTGGCCCTCCTCACATGCCAACCCAGAGTCAGCCAAGTGAGCAGGAGGCTACCAGCTAGCTTGAGAACGGAGGATGCGACACGAGATGCATCTAAGAGCAGCTTCGTCTTTCCCGTCAATCGTCACCCCCACAGCAAAAGACATAAGGAAGAGTCTGGATCAGCCTTCATTTTTCTCTTCTTGAGTGGCTGGCTCTTCCTTGGCGGCCTTAGGTGTCTGTGATTCTCCTCTCTGGCCTACAGTTTCTCTGATCAGTTTTCCGAGGTCATTGAACGTCTTGGCGTACTCTTGTGTCATCCTCATGACAGCTTCATCTGGCATCCCTGAAGACCTCAGCTCCTTGTAGAAGTTGGCCACTGCAGCTCCCATGTTCTTCCCCGCCTCCGCTGAGAAGATCGATGCCACTAGGCCCTTTATAAGAGCTGGAATCTGCTCCGAGACCGCCTTCAAGATCTCTCCAACCTCTTCTGCTTCTGAACTTGGCATTTCTCATCTTCTCCTCCATTTATACCCGTTATAATACTTTGGTCATGGCTGTTAAGAATTGTGGGCAAAAGTGACCGTCTTCGTGTTCAATTGGCCCGAGATGTCAGAAGTGCACCAGCCAGAGGTTTATATATAACAGTGTTGTGGAGAAACACCATGGAAGATGAGAATACGCGAGGCAAGTGAACCATACGAAGATCAGGAATCTCGCTGCAACATATCCAATATTCGTAGGAGTTTCCATGATTGGCATGTGAACATCTTTCTACTTTGCCAACGCGATACCTGTTTTAGAGACCGAACCTATCCGCACCATACTGCACATCATCGCTAGCTAGCTATTGTACACACTAACTGTGAGTCTTGGTTGTTATGCACAGAAAGGAGTCTTAGAGTCCGTTGGGATATTCGTCATATTCATAATTGTCTCAATCGTCTTCATTGCACTTTCATTCCTGAAGCCGCGTGAATTTGGAGCTGACTGACCAAGTCGCTCCTTTACATCTGGCTCGTCGTATATCTCTGTCGAATCTCTTCAAGCGTCATCCTATTAACATCTGCCTTGCCTACACTGCTCTCTTGCTGCTCTACGATTATTCCTTTGCTCTTCTTCTCTTTTCTCTGGGCCTGTACTACTGATATTGTCATGAGGATGAGCCCACCGTAGAACAGGAAATCGATCAGCCGCGGAAGAAAATAGCTGAACGTCGGAAGCGCATATAAGGGCACCAACATGCCGCTGAAAGAATCAGCATAGAGCAGAATGACGGATACCAGAACGAAGACGACGCCAACAACAATCATCCGACCTTTGGAATCCGTTCCACCATCACCCCGATGCTACCCTTGCCTACGGCGATTTGGCGTTATTGCTACGCTGCAATGACCTATAGAGCTTGTGTATTACCAGTCTAGACCAGTGGCTTCAGTATGTGAAAAATGCAGCTAACTAGCTCGCCAGTATCACAGGCATCGCAAGTGTTGTCGTTCTAGCTGTAGGATTCTTGGCAGGATCGAAACAGGTTGTGCCTACCAGAATCTAGACATTCTTAGAGGGAAAGCTGCTAGACATCTCACGTTATTCGTCTGGCGTGCCCTAGGAAGTTGGCACGCAGCTACAGCCATAGATAGCTAGCTTCGGCATCTCCCAACGTCCAGGAGTTACCCCATGGGTTCTTCTTTGGTCTAAATCTCAATAGCCGCACCACCG
>Ga0224501_10003063_pt1 | contig 13155 bp, 12 predicted proteins | sample SF_Oct11_sed_USG_4_FD_169105 | JGI IMG/M metagenome (GOLD analysis project Ga0224501, IMG submission 169105) | Sediment microbial communities from San Francisco Bay, California, United States - SF_Oct11_sed_USGS_8_1 | ecosystem: Environmental > Aquatic > Marine > Sediment | place: USA... | reverse complement strand
CGGGAAAGGAAACAATGGAGGGGATGGCTATGTGGTGGCGCGACATCTCTATAACAGAGGACATAAACCTCTGATAATCCTGTTAGCCCGACGGAAAGAGATTACCGGAGATGCTAAAACTAACCTCAATATCGCTCTCAATATGGGAATAGAGTTCCTCGAGGTGCCCACCCCCCAACTCTGGCAGAAGCAGAAGCTCCCCCTGCAGAGCTTCGACCTGATTGTCGATGCCATGCTGGGTACCGGGCTCTCCAAACCGGTGACTGGCTTTTATAAGCAGATTATAGAAGAAGTAAACCGCTCTGGAGTCATGGTAGCCTCCATAGATATTCCCTCAGGACTATCAGCAGCCAAGTCATTGGTACAGCCGTAAAGGCTGACCTCACGGTCACCTTTGCCTGCCCGAAATATGCCCATATTCTCCCTCCCGCTGAGGAGTATGTCGGAAGATTGGTGGTAGCCGACATAAGCATCCCCCAAAGGGTAATTGAAGAAGAAGGTGTGCACATCAATCTCATAGATGAGGAACTGATAAGGGAAATCTTTCCCAGGCGTAAGGCCAACACTCACAAAGGACACTACGGGCATCTCCTTATAATAGCTGGCTCAGAAGGCAAGACCGGCGCCGCCTGCCTGGCAGGAGAAGGAGCCCTGAGAATAGGCACCGGACTGGTAACCGTGGCCACCCCCCAGAGCTGCAATCCCATACTGGAGGTGAAGCTCACCGAGGTGATGACCGCCGCCCTCCCCGAAACAACTGACAGAACCATCTCGGAAAAGGCCATTGAGCCCACTCATCATTTATTAGAGGGTAAATCTGCCCTGGCCATTGGCCCGGGACTCTCCCTTAACTCTCAGACACAATACTACATCCAGCAGGTTGTCAGCACCTCCTCTTTGCCCACGATAATCGATGCCGACGGAATCAATGCCTTCGCCGATTGCCCCGATAAACTAAAAGGGAGCGGAAAGAGCCTTGCGATAACCCCCCATCCAGGTGAGATGGGCAGATTGATAAAAATGAAGCCAGAAAATATATTGAAAGACCGCATCGGTATATGCCGTCGCTTTTCCCAGGAGCATCACCTCTGGATAGTTCTGAAGGGATACCGGACGGTCATCTCCACTCCCGAAGGGGAAGTCTACATCAATCCCACCGGAAATCCCGGCATGGCAAGCGGTGGAACCGGCGATGTCCTCACAGGGATGATAGCCGGTTTGGTAGCCCAAAGGCTGCCTATGACCGATGCCCTCATTTTAGGTGTTTATCTGCATGGATTGGCGGGAGACATGGCGGCCGAGCAGATGGGGGAAAACTACCTGGCAGCCGCTGATATCCTGGACTTCCTCCCCGATGCACTCCTCCGATTTGAGAAGAAATGAGCGCTAAAAAACCGAAAAAAGAAATGACCTACCGCACAACCTCTCCCAGCCAGACCTTTAATCTGGGCAAACAATTAGGCAAAAAGCTGAAGGGTGGTGAGACAATCCTCCTCATAGGGGAGCTGGGCAGTGGAAAGACCATCTTCGCCAAAGGTTTAGCTTCCGGTTTGGGAATAAAAGGCTCTACCGAGGTAACCAGCCCCTCATTTACTCTGATAAACGAATACTGCGGAAGATTAAAACTTTTGCACATCGACCTTTACCGAATTAAAGGTCCCGAGGAGCTTTATGACCTTGGTCTGGAGGAAATTATGACCCCGGCCAATGTGGTAATGGTAGAATGGGGGGAGAAATTAGGACCCTTCAGCCCGGCATCGGCTATTGTGGTGAGACTGTCCGCAGAGGGAGAGCGGAAAAGAAAAATTACTATCTCCTTTCCAAAGGAGATTCAGGTAAGCTTGTAGTTGGGGGCTTCCTGGGTGATTATAACATCGTGGACATGCGCCTCCTTCAGACCAAAACTGGTAACCCTTATAAACCTGCTCTTCTCCTGAAGCTCCTTAATAGTCCGACATCCGCAATACCCCATTCCTGCTCGCAGACCGCCGACGAGTTGATAGGCACTATCGGCTAACGATCCTTTATAGGGAACCCGCCCTTCAATTCCTTCGGGGACCAGCTTGGTCTCTTCCAGCTCTTCCTGCTGGAGATAGCGGTCCTTGCTCCCTACCTTCATCGCCCCCAGAGAGCCCATCCCTCGATATGTCTTGTAGGCACGTCCCTGGTAGAGGATCACCTCTCCCGGGCTCTCATCAGTTCCCGCAAAGAGGCTCCCAATCATCACCACATCGGCTCCCGCTGCCACGGCTTTGGTGATGTCGCCCGAATATTTTATACCTCCATCAGCAACTATGGGAACTTTGCAAGGCTTAGCCGCTCGGGCGCATTCGGCAATGGCGGTTATCTGGGGGACTCCTGCGCCGGCGATGACTCTGGTGGTACAAATAGAGCTCGGACCGATGCCCACCTTGATAGCATCCGCCCCCATCCCAATTAGCTCATCAGTGGCTTCCTTGGTGGCCACATTGCCGGCAATGAGGTCGGTGTCGGGGAATCTTTGCTTGAGCACTTTGATAGCCTCCATCACTCCCTTGGAATGACCATGAGCGCTATCGACCACCAGCACATCAACCCCTGTCTTTACAAGCTCTGCCGCCCTCTCTTTATAATTGCCTGTCACCCCTATGGCAGCCCCTACTCTCAGCCGGCCCAGTTTGTCCTTACAGGCGTTGGGATATTGGCGCCTCTTCTGTATATCCTTTACGGTGATTAAGCCCCTCAGCTTATAATCTTCGTCCACCACCAGAAGCTTTTCTATTTTGTGTTTGAGGAGAATCTGCTGAGCCTCATCGAGGGTAGTCCCCACAGGGACTGTTATCAGGTTCCCCTTGGTCATCCGCTCGGAGATAGGCAAATCGAGCTTGGTCTCAAAACGGATATCGCGGTTAGTAAGAATCCCCAACAGCTTTCCATCATCATTAACTATGGGAACCCCTGATATTTTGAATTTCTGCATCACCTCCATGGCTTCGTAAATTTTCTTGTCAGGGGACATAGTAATGGGGTCGATTATCATCCCGCTTTCCGAGCGCTTTACCTTATCCACCTCAGAGCACTGCTCCTCAATGGTAAGGTTTCTATGGATTACGCCGAGCCCACCCTGCTGGGCAATGGCAATTGCCAGGCGTCCCTCGGTAACCGAATCCATAGCAGCGCTTATTATGGGGATGTTTAGTCGGATATTGGTTGTGAGCTGAGTGGTGACATCGGTCTGGCGAGGCAAGACCTCCGATTTCGCCGGCAGCACCAGGACATCGTCGAAGGTTAAGCCGAAAGGAGGATTTTCGTCAAGCATGTAGACCTCCCATTCTCAAGTTGGTTTACTTCCTTGCTAAAAAATAAAACCTCTTCACCCCTTATAAGGAATCTAAGAAATTAAAAAAATTACCCTTAAGTGCGGTGCCCCGTAGTGGTAAAGTGGTGGTCAATCCCACTAAGGGGGGACGGGAAGGATAAATAATTCTATACTTTAACCCCTTTCAAGTAGCAACACTTCTTGTATTTTTTACCACTGCCACAGGGGCAGGGGTCATTTCGTCCAATCTTTCTCGAGTCCCTCTTAACCGGCTTAGCCTTGACAGGCTCCGAAGATGCGGAAGGGACATTAGCTGCCCATCTCCGCTTGGCCACGACCACCTCTTCCTCTCGAGCAGGAGCAGGCTCTATGAGGAAGAGGAATCGGACAATATCGTCCTCTATTCTCTCCTTCATCTGCCTGAACATCTCGAAGCTTTCCCGCTTGTAAACCACCAGAGGGTCTTGCTGGGCATAGCCACGCAATCCGATGCCCTCCTTGAGGTGGTCCATGGCATAAAGATGGTCTTTCCATTGGGAGTCCACGATCTGCAACATCAGCATTCTCTCGTGCATTCTCATAGCCTCGGAACCGAACTCCTTCTCCTTTCTCTCAAATTTTCCTTTGGCCTTCTCCCAGAGGAGCTCCCGCAGTTCGCTGTAGCTCAGCTGACCTGCGTCGACTCCTTCCTCAATCATGTTAATCCCGTAGTAATGTGCGATATTTTTGCTCAGTCCTTCGACATCCCAATCCTTGGGGTCGGTGTCCTCATTGGCGTAGGTATCCAGCAACCAATCTAATATGTCTTGAGCCAAGTCTAAAATGTACTCTCTCTGGTCGGGATTGGTCAATATCTCCCGCCGGAGTGAATAGATAGCCTCCCGCTGCTTGTTCATTACATCGTCGTATTCGAGCAGGTTCTTTCTGATATTGAAGTTTTGACCCTCCACCTGCTTCTGCGCTCGCTCAATGGCTTTGGTAACCATCTGATGCTCAATGGGAACCCCTGTTTCCATCCCCAATCGTGACATTATTCCGGAGATGCGGTCCATGCCGAAGATGCGCATGAGGTCGTCTTCCAGAGAAAGGTAGAAGCGGGAGGAGCCGGGGTCGCCCTGTCTCCCTGCTCGACCCCGAAGCTGGTTATCGATGCGACGAGCTTCATGCCGCTCGGTTCCGGTGATATGGAGCCCACCCAGAGCTGTAACCCCCTCGCCAAGGACAATGTCGGTCCCCCTCCCGGCCATATTGGTAGCAATGGTGACCGCCCCTGCTTGACCTGCCTGGGCTACAATCTCAGCCTCCTTCTCGTGGTATTTGGCATTTAATACTACATGCTTTATCCCTCTTTTCTTCAGCATCCTGCTCAGCCTCTCCGACTTCTCTATGGAGACTGTGCCCACCAAAACCGGCTGTCCCTGGGCTACCTTACCGTTGTAAGCAGCTTCTTTCTGGTGGAGCTGAACTATTTCGCTAATAACCGCCTCGAACTTCTCATCCTCGGTCCGATAGATGACATCGGGATATTCGTCCCTCCACAATGGCTTATTGGTGGTGATAACTACCACATCCAGGTTGTAAATCTTGTTGAACTCCATAGCTTCGGTATCGGCTGTGCCGGTCATTCCGGCTAACTTCTCATACATACGGAAGTAGTTCTGGAAGGTAACAGAGGCTAAGGTCTGATTTTCGGCCTCTATTTTGACACTCTCCTTCGCCTCCAGCGCCTGGTGAAGACCTTCGCTATATCGCCTGCCGGGCATCAATCGCCCGGTGAACTCATCCACAATAATCACCTGACCAACTTTGACCATATAATCGACATCTCGCTTGAAAAGGGCATGGGCCTTCAAGGCCTGGTATACGCCGTGGAGGATGTCCATATGGGCTGGGTCGTAGAGGTTCTTGACCCCCATAAGGGTCTCCACCCTGGCTACGCCAGGCTCTGTCAGGGTGGCGGTGCGTGACTTCTCGTCAACTTCGTAGTGCGTATCTCTCTTCAGATGAGGGATAATCCGGTCGATGACATAATATTTCTCAGTTGACTCCTCTGCTGGACCGGAGATTATGAGCGGAGTGCGGGCTTCGTCTATCAGTATGCTGTCCACCTCGTCGACAATGGCGTAGTGATGTCCCCGCTGGACATAATCGTCGATTCCAAACTTCATATTGTCTCGCAGGTAATCAAAGCCGAACTCGTTGTTTGTTCCGTAGGTTACATCGCAGGCATAGGCTTGTTTTCTCTGGCTATCGTCCAATTCGTGCTGAATGGTCCCTACGGATAATCCCAGAGACTTGTAAATGGGGCCCATCCACTCACTGTCTCGTCGAGCCAGATAGTCATTCACGGTTACCACATGAACTCCCTTCCCCAGCAGCGCGTTGAGATAAACCGCCAGCGTGGCCACCAGTGTCTTCCCCTCGCCGGTTTTCATCTCTGCTATCTTCCCCTGGTGGAGGACTACGCCCCCTATGATCTGCACATCAAAGTGTCGCATATGGATAGTGCGCTTGGCTATCTCTCTAACCACAGCAAATGCTTCTGCCAGGATGTCATCTAGGCTGGCACCTGCCTCTATTTTCTGTTTGAACTCAGCGGTCTTGGCTCTCAGCTGCTGGTCGGATAGACGGGAGATTGACGGCTCCAAACTGTTCACTTGCTCCGCATAGGGCTGGAGCTTCTTCACATCTCTCTCGTGCTTGGTGCCTATAATTTTGGATAAAATAGAATCAATCATCAAAATTCACCAGCATCATATTCAGTATTTAATTAAAGATAGCAAATTCCTGCTTTTAAGTCAAGGGGAAACAGGGGATGTGAAGGAGACAAGAGATTGGTTATTTTTGCTAAAGCAAAGGCATATAAATTCTTATTGGAAAGAAATTTCCTTCCCTTTTCGGCCAAGGAAAAGGGACAGAAAATGGAGTAGGAGCTACTCCTCCAATATGTAGTTAAGAGGATTTACAGATTTATTATTAATTCTTACCTCGTAATGAAGATGGGGACCTGTGGCTTTGCCTGATTGACCAATATAGCCTATCACATCCCCCCTCTTCACTTCTTGACCTCTTCTCACAGCGAATTTCGACAGATGCCCGTAGCGGGTGGTATAGCCGAAGCGATGCTTGATTACAACGATATTGCCGTAGCCTTTGTTTTGGGAGGCACTGATCACTATGCCGTCGGCGGGAGCTATTACCGGCTTACCCAATGGAGTAGAGATATCTATCCCCTGATGAAATGAGTTATGCCCGGTAAAGGGGTCTGTGCGATAACGGAAGAACCCGGACAAATATCCTCGGACCGGCCATATAGAAGGTGTGGAAGCCAGCAAAAGGGACAGGTTTTCATAGTGGTCCATTAATAGCTGAAAATTCTTATCCATATCCTTCACTTGCTGCTGCAGTGACGGCAGATTGTGCTTCAGAGCTCTTGTAGCGGGAGATTGTTGTACATCATCCAGGTTGCCAACACCGCCGTATTCTCCTCCTTCCGGAGGAGGTTGAATACCGGCAATGGTGTTGAGCTTTTTTCTATAATCATCAAATTCTGCTATTTTCTGGCTTATGATATCGGTAGAAACTTTATACTCGGCATTCTCATTCTTAAGCCGAGCATTCTCCAGCAATAGACTGTCCAGCTCGCCAACCCTCGCACTCAAATGAACATAGTTATATGCAAAAAAGCCTATTGAGATGATGACAAAAAAACAGATAACCGAAATCAGCACAAGGCGATGATGAGGAATTTTTATCTGCCGAAACTTTGCAGCGGCGTGAGGAACGATGATAATGGTATAAAATCTCTTTAACATAAGACCCCCTCCTTCTCATATATAGTATTTAATTATATAATACTTAATTAACACAAAGTTTGAGGGAATGTCAAGGTTTTTTACATCCATCTGTATAAAAAAAGAGTGAAACGCTAAGCTCACCCCAAATCTATATTAATTTTTATTGTAATCTCCATTATAGTATGTTAGTATTTTATGAATTAAAAAGAAGAAGTAGAAGGTATTTTCAGGTATTTACTTGAAATTAAAGAAGGAAGTAAATATAATTAAAACTATGGAAGGGAGATGTGAATGCATTATTCTCCTGTTATGGTTGGGGAGGGATTTCGAATGATAAGGTATCTGTTTGGGATAACGATAGTTGCAATACTGGCTATCTTATTTACCGCCTGTGGAGGTAAGGAGGGCGAAGGACCGCCTCCAGAGACCAGACAAGGGGAGGTAACTATTAGAGCAAAAGTAGCCGCGCAACCTCTGGCAAACTATACCTTTGAGCTCTTTACTTATGACTTCGTCGACAAGGTCGATAAGGTAGCCTATGAAGTAAAAACAGAAATGAAATACGGTGAGCTAGAAGAGAGTGCCCGCCAGCAGATTAACTTCCACCCCCAAGAGCAAGAGCTGTCGGCCAATATAGACAAGCTTATCACCGACTTTGAAAAGGAGACCAAGAGAATAGAAACCGAACTGCCTCAAAACAGACAGCAGGAAGCCCAGCTTAACCAGAGCGCCAGAGCTGCTTATCAGAGCTATCTCACCAAGGCATACCCTAATCGCTCTGAACGGGCAGCAAAAGAACGCCAGCTAAGCAGGGCAAATACCTGGTTTGAGGTATATCTAATTTACAATTCCGAACTCCAGGAAGTTAAAAAAGCAGGCAATAGCGCAAAGCTAAGCCTCCTGGATAGTCTCCGCACGCAGCTGGACAATACAAAGAAGCAAATGGATGGCGTCCAGAGAAAAATAAGTCGAGACCTTAAATTGAGAGAAACCCTGAGACCAACCCTCGAGCGAAATCTCAAGCCTCTTCAGGCAAAACTTGACAGTCTCAACGAACAGGTGACCAATATATTAGAGAAACAAACTGCTGAGATATCAACCATCATCGTACAGCGAGTAAAAGAGTTCTATCGCAACAGTGAAAGGGGAAAATTTGCCACCGATAATTTCGGCATGGCTCAGTTAGAACTTACCTATGGGGAATATTGGATTGTGGGTCTGGTACATTGGGGTGATAGAAACCTTGTATGGAACCTCCCTATTGAGGTCATCAAAAGGGATATGGAGTTTGAAATCAACGACCAGAATGTCGCCTACATAAGAAAGCAAGACCTCTTTAATTATGTGGTGATAGCTCTGGAGAGCGCTCAGACCCTCCAGGCTTCATATCAAGAGCCTGTAAAATAAACTCCCTTCCCCCGCATTGCCGCAGAATCAAAATAGGTGTTCACCTTAAAAGTGTCCCCATCAGTGAACACTGTTACCTGACCATCTCTGGTTGTGTAGTAAACTATAATTCCCTTCTCAGTCTTAAAGCTCTTCGTTCCATCCTGCCAGAAGCCCAGCCTCCCGCACACCACCACTGCACGAGGTTTTACCATCTCAACGAACTCATCGCTGTTAGAAGAGGTGCTTCCGTGATGGGCTGCTTTCATTACCTCGCTCTGTAGTTCGCTGCCATAATTAGCAGTAAGCTGGCTTTCTACATTTTCTTCTATATCACCAGTGAGCAAGAACCTGACTCCCTTATACCTTAACTGAATCACCAGGGAGTTGTCATTTTCCAGACGATAGGGCAGCGAGCTTCTGGGGGGCGGATTCAAAACCCTCACTTGCACCCCTGATACCTCCATGCGGTCACCCTGATAATGGCTCTTGAGTGGAACCTCTTTCTTCCTTATCAGCTGCAGAAAACTTCTATAATAAAAATTTTCAAGAGATGGGTTACCCTGCCATACTTCCCCTACATCAAAATTTTCGATTATGGCATTGAGCCCACTTATATGGTCAATATGAGAGTGAGTCACCACCACCCAATCAATTCGCTTAACCCCCTTATTCCAGAGAAAAGGGGAGATTACATACTCTCCGGTAAAGGAGAAATCATCTTTATACCCCCCTCCATCGATAAGCATCCGCTCACCCGAGGGGAACTCCACCAGCACAGCTTCGCCGTGATACACATCAAAAAAGGTAACGGTCAAATAGGGAGAGACCTGGGGCTTGAAGGGGAAGGTGAGAAGCAGAATGGCAAATCCTGCCCAGAATATCATTGCCCCCGCTTTTAATAGTCTCCGCCGCAAGGGAAGAAGCATCACCAGCATCAGAGCGTAATAACCGGCAACCACCCACCAATAAGGGGTTGGAATCCGATAGGACGCATGAGGGAGGTTCCCTACCCAGTAAAATGAGTTATAAAACAGACGAAGCAAAGAATCCAGCAGGACAGAAAAATAGAGGGAAAGAGGGGATATTGCCAAGCTGAGGAGATAAAAGACAAAGCCTCCCATAACCACCAGAGCACTTAAGGGGACGACAGCTATGTTGGTAATTATAGATACTAATGACACCCGATGAAAATAGTATATGAGAATGGGTAACAAACCTATCTGAGCTGCCAGGGATATGGCTACAGCTCCCCTGAGATATCTTGGCAGAAAGTGGAGAAACTTGCTCACTCGATGGGCAACGAGCACTATGAATAATGTAGCGGTAAAAGTGAGCTGAAACCCAGCATCAAAGAGCTGGGCGGGGTAGCACAGCAATATTACCAGTGCGGAGAAGGAGATGGTGTTCAAAAAGTTCCCTTCCCGGTAAAGTATTCTCCCCATCAGATAAACCACAGCCATAATGGTAGCCCGCATCACCGAAGCCCTCCCCCCGGTCATGATGGCATACAGAGCCAGCAATATGATGATCAGCCCGCAGTTCCATCTTTCGTTAATCCTCAGAAAGGAAAACAGCAGGTAGAGAAAATAGCTTATTATCCCTATATGGAGCCCGCTTATGGCGAGGATATGATAGGCGCCCGATTTTTGCATCATTCTCGCTGTCCCTTCTGATATCAGGCCGCGTTCTCCGAGGGTCATCCCCTTTAAGATAGCACCTCGTTGGGATAGAAGTCCGGAACTGGTGAAAAAGTATTTATCTACCAGCGTGGACAATTTGCTCCTGACCCTGTAAAGCGCTCTCTTCAGGCTATTCCCCCTCTCTTTCTCAAGCACCTCTATCAGCAGCGGGCTGCTCACACTCCCTACCAGCGATATTCCCCGCCGTTGGAGGTACTCCTCATAATTGAATCCTCCGATGTTCTTATAGACATAGGGCTTTCGCAAACGGGTGATGGTGCGGATAAAATCTCCGTATTCAACCTTATTCTTTTCACGACGAGAGAGCGACGAGTGATAAACGGTCAGCCGCACCCTACCCTCCACCTGCATCACCTTCCCCTTTGAGGCTAAGCGTTCCAGCCGGACATAGAGATAAAAGCGGTCGAAGCGCTCCTCCGGGCTCTGGTCTACCAGACCAAAGAGCTCAACCGGCTGGCTAAAATCAATCGCCCCTCGCTGACGAAAAAGTAATTCTATGTGGTTAGAGGGGAGCTTCCTTTCCCCGGCAGGGAGCCAGAGAACCCCTGCTAAAAAGAATCCCAAAAGACAACAGAGGAATGAGCCTCGCAGCCTTCCTATTTTGAGCAAATAAATAGCAAGGACGCTCACCACTATTAAGCATACAGTAATAGCCCAGAATAGGACTACCCCTTTTCGGGCAAACAACAGCCCTCCTATGAAAGCTACAGATACAAACAACAGAGGGTATCTCATTGACCGGTATGGGCTAATAAAAAACTATGAGAGCCTGACTATGATTGCTTGAGATAAAATATGCTCATACGGGGAATCTTGTAGGAGGCTAAAAGCTTTTTCCATACAAATCCCTCCACCGTATCCTTGAAAAGCCTGGGGCTCATTCCCCGGCGGTACTCTTTCAACTCCTCCTCCGCCTGGCGTTCAATCTCTTTGACCACTTCTTCATCCTCTGCATGCCGAATAGCTTCTTTTACTATGTTCTCCAGCTCTTCAAGTCTCTCCTCAACCTTCTCTAAATCCATCTCCTCATCAGCTTCTGCTCGGAGCTGATCCACATCTCGGTTGATATCTCTAAGCTTCCCCTCCAACTCATCTTTACCCTTTCTGGCTGCTATTTTAGCCGCTCTCTCCAGTCCTTGCTGGAGCTCCCCCAGAAAGGATGCTATTTCCCCGGGAGTAAAAAGTGGAGGCTGCTCTTCACTTTTCTTCTTCCCTATCAAAGATTCCTTGAACTCTTCCCAGGCTGAAAGCACCTCCTGGGCGCAATAGGCAATGGAATTAATCTTCCTCCTTTTTTGAGCTCCTTTTGTGAATTTCTCAAATGTCCTGTTCAGACCCTGAAGAACCACGGAGAGAGGTATCCCTTCCTCCTTCCACTTCTGAATCAGCCACCAATCCTTTGGCGAGAGAATCAATGGACTCTCGCGTAATCGGACAAAGTGCTCCTCAATGGAGCTAAAATAATCATCAACCCTGGGCATTTTACCTCTTGTTCATAATGACAGAAGAAAAAGGGAAAAAATTAGATATTCTCATCTTCTCTTTGAAGGTCTGAGCTTGCCGCTGGCTAACAGATGACGGTAAAGTCCACCCACTGACTCCTTAATCAGCTGGAACACATAGCGATAGGAGTCCAGATCAGCACCATATGGGTCGGGTATAGAGCTCTCCGTAGTGCCATCAGGGGCGAAAGACCTCAGCAGAACCACCTTGTTCTTCTCCGCGGGGGCAAGGTTGACGATCTCTTCCCGCTGTTCCTCGTCCATCGCAGCAACAATGTCAGCCCGGGCGACCATCTCAGGGGTCATCGGACGGCTTCGATGTTCGGAGAGCTGAAAACCGTTCTCCTCCGCCACCTTTTGAGCTCCCTCGGAGACTTGGGCACCGTTGCCAGCCCAGCAGCCGGCAGAGCTCACTTCTACCTCCAGCAGACCTTTGTCAGCTAAAATCTTCCTCATATACCCTTCAGCCAGGGGGCTGCGGCATAAGTTACCAGTGCAGACAAACAAAATATTCATCCTACCCATCGTTACTGAGGAGCTTTCCCTCATCTCCTGAACTGTGATAAAAGTGTAACTTGACAGAGAGAAAATTGTCAAGGAAAAAGGGTGGCGCTCCCCCACCCCCATTCAAGCCATTAAAGGTATCAGAGGTAATACATACCCTCCATAGCGAGGCTGTATAATTTAGTGTTGAAATTCTCTTCAAAATAAAAGAGGGTGTCTCCTGGTGAGGTAAAAAGAAGGAGATACCTATGGCTCAACTGTAACTTGCTGATATTGTAGCCGGAGCCTGGAAAGAAATCAGGAGTTATGTGCTCAGGATACTGGAGGAGGCAGTAGAGGCAGTGTTATTGGATGAGAAGAATAAGGTATTGGGAAGAGGGAGGTATAAGAGGGAAGGCTCAAAGGGGTGGGGATGGGGATACCGCCAGAGGAAGAGTATCCTGACCTCCAGGGGCAGCTTGGAGGAGCTCATCATCCCCCATATCAGAGAGGAAGGGCACGGGGTGTGCTGGCTGCGGAAGAACGGAAGGAGGGTCAGAGCATAGGGAGAGTGGATTTATGAGGCGGTGGAGAAATTCTGAGGTTTTATGGGGCTTTCCGTCAGAGGTGGCATCAGAGGGAGCCCAAGATAATCTCCATACTGGAGAGACACTTCCCCTGGACCATGAATTGTTATGCCTTCCCTCCGGGATGGAGAAGCTCTGGAACTGAACCAGAAGGATATGGCAGGAACAAGGGTCCAGCTAATCGACCCCAAGGTGATAATCTCCCGGGCAGCCATTAACCTTGCCCTGGGAAAATCCCTCCCTCCTCCCAAATAGCTCCGTATTTAAGCACCTCGATTTTTTCTACATACCTATCCTTTTCCCCTTCCTCGTGCAGGCATGCCATGAAATAGAAGCCTGCCGAGTGTAGGGAGTTTTATGAAGCGGAGAAAGTCTTTTCGGTATCTTTCTATTAGTTTT
>Ga0224501_10003062_pt1 | contig 13157 bp, 8 predicted proteins | sample SF_Oct11_sed_USG_4_FD_169105 | JGI IMG/M metagenome (GOLD analysis project Ga0224501, IMG submission 169105) | Sediment microbial communities from San Francisco Bay, California, United States - SF_Oct11_sed_USGS_8_1 | ecosystem: Environmental > Aquatic > Marine > Sediment | place: USA... | reverse complement strand
AGTGACAGGGACAAAGATTGATAGCCCTCATTATTTATTTAAAGAGAGAATGGGGTCCCCAACTTCTACGGTCTTCATGGTTTTCACAAATGTGCGTGTATTTGTCTGCTATATGCATATTTTTCGATCAAGTAACCGTGACTCATCTCAATACACACAAGTACGCGTTGGATTCAAGAGATTGAACTTTGACCACGACATATGCCTGATCATTGGAAGACGTTTTATGGGTCAACTAGCGAAGCCAGCTTTCACAATTGCATTTGGGGAAGATTCACTAATTGATGTCAAGTTTTACTTTTACCCACTACAATGTCGGAAAGAATTGAGAAAACCTGTGGTCAGCCGACGCTCTATGATCTTGCCTGCAAGAATATACAGCAATACCAATGCCCCAACAAACAACTGATGAGCTGCAAGAGGTAGGGTTTCCCACAACAAGTACTGGACTAGGTTCGTATTTTCGGTTACTGAAACTCCTTTTTTGAACCTAGCATTCGACTTGCTCATTAGTTTGTGATCAATTTTGTTCAATTTATTTTCAAACTAAACTTCCCTATGGGTCTATTCAGTCTTTCATATCCGGCAATCTTCATTCATTCCAATCGTCTCCGAACTATCACTCATGTGTACGCGGTAATGAATCGAGTCTCCTTTTGTGAGAATTAGGAGTTGCACACCCTCGTAATTACACATCCATCGTGTTTGGTGAGTTAGTGTGAGAGTGCAAAACTCCACACGTGTATATGCATCGCGCACATACGCTCTTGGCGGGTTTCATTCTTTAGAATTTAAGAGTAATATAGTAGCTCACAGAGATGGTGGTGGAACTTTGCAGGCTTTTAGCTTTCAGTTCTTTCTGTGCTTCGGTAAACAGATCTGTCAGCCTTTTCACCTGATCGAACTGATCATAAAGAGAAAAGCACATCTCTCTCGTAGTAACAACCCTGCATGCAAAAAATCGCAGCTCAAAGACTAGAATGTTTCTCAAACAGAAGAATGACAGTTGACTCCTACTATTCAAATGCTGGATGAGGCAAGTTGGATCATTCTGGAATCCCTGGTGAAAGAGAGCTGTTAATTCCTGTGATAGTGCCTTGGGTATGATAGCAAAAAATGCATTTGAATGGACATACAAGATGAATAAATCACTACAACAGCAGTAATCATTTCTTTCATCAGGGGGCAAACAACTCCATCCACCACCGTTTTGAGGAGGAAAATACTGACGAACAGAATGTCAGAGAATAAATTTAGATTTTTTTTCACACCATTCAAAGCGATTGCTGAAGAAGTCATGATGATGTTGTAGGACTTTAGGGATAACTACCTGCTGATTACATCCTCATTGTGCCTCTCTTGTCTTTTTATTCTGTTCATCAGTTCAGTGTTAGTAATTTTGGACTGGCTTAGCTCCATGGACAGAGCCCTAATCTGCTGCTGTCTCATCAACACCTCTTCGGACTGAAAAACATGGGAGGTCTTCATGGTTAGTTGGAGCTTATACTATAATCTGAAAAGTTGAAAAAGGCGTGGTATTTTTGCTCCTGGTGGTCAAACCAATGAGTTCCTGCAGCTCAAACTTAACCTGCCCCCAATGTTTTAGAATTGTTGTTATTTTAGTATCATATCGTGTAGATTATTTTTACATGTCAAACTCAGTGGTACTAACCAGGAGATAGGCATTTGCCGTCTAAACTTTTCACTCAACTGACTACTTGTAAAGCCACTTTCAATTGGGCCTCTTGTCTCAATCCCTATTGTCTACTAAATTCTTTCATGGATTTAGCAAGTCATGGGTTTCTTTGTCTGTAATCCTAAAGCCTCTAACGGGCTCTATAGCACCCATTCGGTCGGTGTGCGGAAAAGTTTACAAAGCGAGTGCCTATCTCTGGGTTAGTACCACTGAGTTTGGCATGTGGTAGTGGTCTACACGATATGATACTAAAATAACCAAAATGCTACAACATTAGCAAGCAGATTAGGGCACCTTTGAACTGCAGGAACTCATCAGCAGCAAACAACCACGGCCGTTTTCAGCTTTCCCTTACTAAAGCAATAGACACACTGAGATTGGAATCATGCAGTGATACAGCGGCGGTGGAGCATGTGCTTTTCAGAAAGAGCCATCATTGTTTGGAAGAGGCAACTGGGATGAGAAAACCACGTGACATTCATCTGTGCCATGACATAAAGGTCACTGTTACTGATCTGTGGTCACCATAGAAAAGTCGACACTGCAGTCTGCACGGGAGGATAAATACTAACTAATCTGTACCTTCTGTTTGATTTGTGCCATCGCTTGCACTTTGAATTTCTGCACTTTCTTCGCTTCCTCTTGTAGCATATTGTAAAGATGAGTCATGTTGGTCTCAGTGCTCCCCTGCTGTAAGTAGTATATTGGGCTATGATTATTAATTTTGTGCCAGACCACATTGTTGGGTTGGATTGAGATAAAACACATGAGCTCTGGCATCAGATAGTAAAATATTCATACTCACGAGCTACACATTCACCTTGTGTCAGTACAATATAAGGAAATAAGACACCATGCAGAACTTTCCAGAAATAACTAGGAATGTAGAACAACGGAATGCAAAATCACAGAATATTGAAATGCCTTCTCAGATCAGGATTCAGGATGAAGACCTCATATGTGTCTCAAACAAAAATTCACCTCTTTGTCCGGGGTTAGCTTAGGTTTGCTATTTACTGTACTGAATCCTTCCTCTTTGGATATCAGGATCTCTGCCTGTTTTATGGATGTATTAGCTTCTTTTTCGAGGCCTTTAGTTTTCACATCAGTCACTTCAGCCGAAGATGTTGCCTGCTTCTCTTGAGAGATGGTCGCAGTTCTAGCCGGTTTTGAAGGCTCATTCAGCGCCATCGAAAGCAGAGCCTGTGTATGTCAATAACAATTTAACCTCATCATCAAAAGAAACATTTGACCCTTACTGTGATTGAAATTCACGTGAAAGCGAAGGCGCCAATGAATGTGGACACGAGTCTACAGCCAAAAGAACGGGTGTGGATATTGATTTCCACTTCAACGCTGAGATGATGTTCAGCATGCATGGAAAGGCTGCACAATGAGTCCCGGTATAGAAAATGATTCGGCTGAACTGTAAACTTGTGCCATCAGGTCTGGCAAGTGGTAGCGAAACCTTCTCAACCCTCGGATTCACTATCAATACGAGTAAAATAAAAGAAAATTGAAACATTGATAATAGTACAGGGTCTGCCCAACCGAACCTTGGTAGCTTGCTGTTTGTTCATCTTCCGAATCTCCAGCAATGAAGCGTCCTGCCCTGATGCAGCCGGTAATAATCTTGAGAAAAACTCCATGATTGATTACAACTTTATCTTTTCACTACAAAATAACCATTGAGTAGAGCGTAAAGGCGGACTGGACGCCCGATGGGGTAAAAAACCATACTGTGTCTCACACTTACTATGATATTGATGTTATCATTGATCATCATCATGATGACTCACGTAAGCCACTTTGATAGGAGCAAGGTTTTGGGCGAATGGACTGAAGACTCAGCTGAAAATAACGGCTCTAGAGAAATAGCCCTCTTTTAAAGCCTTTCAAAGGCTCTATCAAAAAACTCTTTTGGAGCGATTCTGTCGCCTGAACCTATACCCCCTAGTGGGATTGCATTTAGTCAACCAATCAAATCTCATCTTTGAACCTCGTGGCAAAACTGCACTAGCTGTACTAGCCGCGGTAAATGGCAATGAGTCAGCGGTAAGATTTACGGTGTAGTGAGTGATCCATATAAATTCTCTTGGCTGGTAAAGTCAGTTACTTTTAATGGTTATTCACTACATTTGCTGAGCTAATTGCTGAGCACAGTTGACTACTTTAAGTTTTAGATTGCCTTATCATTTATTTTCTTCCCTTCCATTTTAACTAGGTCAGCCAATAGAATAGTCACCTTTTTTTTAATCTCTGGCAGGACTTTGGAATTGGAGTCTCCTATAAACGCAAATATTGCCCGATGAAGCCCGCCTAAAACATCAACTGAAAACTCGGCTCTCCTATAAAAGCGGCTTTAGTCACTCGCTAGTATTGGACTATGATGACTGAGTGAGTGGGTCACTGTGACTGTCTGTGTAGTGTATCACTTATTCATTCGTGATAAACTAAACATTCATTGAATGATTGATCACTGACAATCATTCATAGATGATAGAGTAGATGACAGACAGACGATCTTTATCTTATCTACAAACAACAGTCACTAACATATGTGAGATGGCGATACAATTAATTTGTCAACAAAGTCGCTGTCAATGAGCCCCTGAGTGTGAATGTGCTCACTCGGTGAGTGACTGGCCGAATGACTTACCGTCACCCCTACTCACTCAGTCAATCACTGACACTGACAGTGACACGCTCATACTCATAGAATAGAACAGAATAGATAATAGTACCAGTATGATCATTCATTGAATGAGTCTGAGTGTAACACTGACAGTGACAGTGAGTGTGACACTGAGTGACCTGACTGCCTAGTCTAAATATACTCATACAATACATCATAATCATTACATCACATGATTATTGATACTGACTGAGAGTGACTGTGAGTGACACTGACAGTGAATGAGTGATTGAATCACTCGGCCCGAGTTAGTCACTCACTCAAACTTTGACTCAAAGTCAAAAGTCACTGACTTAAGTGACTTACTCCTAGTCCTTACTCTTAGTCACTGACTTAAGTTAGTAGTAACTTACACTTACAGTTACTACTTAGTAAGTCACTAGTCAGTTACTACTTACTAGTTACTACTTACTTACAACTTAGAAGTTAGTTACTAACTAAGTTACTAGTTAGTCAGTGAGTCAATAGTCACGTCAGTCGTCAGTGGCTGAGCGACACTGAGTGGCAGTGGCTCACATACTATGTAGTAAGTAACTCAGTCTTTGTCACATCATGCCAGGAACATACTGGGTGAAATGCCCAGCTAAACATGACAAGAGAAGAGGCAACAGCCAAGTTTCTAGTATCCGTACCAACACAACAGCCGATCCAAAATTCGTAGCAGACGAACACAAAAATAATCACGATGTTCCCAATAGCAGTCTTACGCTACTTTTATATTTTGGTCTTTTAAAATAACAACATTATAAAACTTCATATTTGTATAAAAAAATTTAGAAGATTTTTTTGTACAAAACTCACTTTCAATAAAACGCGTCGGGGTCTGACGCATGCGCAATCTGTTTGTGATTTGGTTTCTAAACATGGCGTCGTTATGGTAAAGTAAGATCCTAGTATTGGCTGGATTGTGAAAACTTTGGATGCGTTTTGACTATGGCATCGATATAAAACGAAGCAATGGATAAATCAGTCTTCCAAAATGGCTTTAACAACACATACTCGTATCCTTATTGTGCGTAGAATAGGCAGTATTTCCCGCTAGTGATAATTATTTCCCACATGGTGATCACGATGGAATCAGAAGAATGTTCAGTTCACCCTATTTTTTTATTTTGGCATCGACTATTCACTAAATATTGAATTTGTTTATTCATTTAATCACTTGGTCTAAAGCCTACTGGCTTTGTCGACAGTCGCCACATACGCGGGATGGTCACCATTCTGCTGGCTCTTCACTCACGCTCAGTGAGTATCCCCTATCCTGACCTATGTGAGTATGTCATGTTCGTGTTGTAATTGAGTCACCTCACGGCTACGGACGCCCTATGGCCTGAGACATTGCTGTCTATATTCACTATTCACGATTATGCTTCTAGGGTGAGTAACTTGGGAATTTTCAGTGTCACTTGCATCGCGGGGTTTTCAATTATCACCCAAGAAGTTTCGCTCGACCACGTATGCCCGCGTTGGATCATTCTCTTACCATAAGCTGAAGAATATTATCCTCAAATGTATCAGAGGTCGCATCAGATTCACCTTAGAAAAGTCGTTAGAAACTCGGCGGGTGCGATTCAGACTCTTTGTACTCTTCAGCTGAAAAGTTGTTGATTTAGCAACCTAACAATGTTTTTTCCACCACTTGCACACAGGCATTCGCAATGCAACGCAATTGCTGGGGAGATGTGACTCGTGTGATTACTTGTTGGTTAGTTGATAGCTAATACCTACCAATGACAGTTTGTACACAACGGCCTTGGCTACCTCTGAACGGTCGTTATGCCCTTGCCTTGCTAAGCGAGATCAATCAGCAGCAACCATGCTGTCTCCAAATTATTTTTTCATATTTTTTATTCTCATCAAAAATTCACAAAATATGGCTTATATCATAAATACATTGTACGTTCCGTAAATTTTCGAACAAATTGCTAAAACACCAAAAGCAACTTTATTTTCTGTTTCTGTCATATAAGCCTATATAGTGAGTCAGCAGCTTGACTACCGGATCCGTGTTTAGATAGGGACTAAACCGGCGGGAATCGCTAAGCTCTGTCCATCATCTTATTGTGTAATGCCTTATCAAGTATTTGAGGCAGCGGGTTTTGAGCAAGATCTTTCAAGAAATGAGATCAAGGGTACATTGTTAGACCATGTTTTTCAGTTCACTTACACTTTAATCTTATTGGGTGAGATCTGTGCCATTGACAGCAGATGGTCTGTCACGCGGTCTCAGTTAGTGTAAACTTGATTGCTCAGTGCATTAAGTTTTTGCCGGAACATCAGGGCATTCCAATGACATATGTCACTGGAAATTCCGTGATTGGTGGGTAGGGTGAAATTTTTCTGCTCATTATTCTACACGACACCTGGTCATCTAACCCCTGCCAAACCTTAAGCTTTGTTTGGAGGAGAAGGAGTGGGAATCTATCAGGAGAAGCCGCTCAACCTAACGAATTCAAGCCCACAATCTTGTGATCTCCGGCTCCCTAACCACTGAGATGCTCATGTTTTCCCTGACTACTGTCTTCTCAGAGATAAATATAAGTTGCTACAGCAACATCACCTAGACCAGCTGAGAGATGAGATTCTCGGTAACAGAGAGGACACAAGCCAAAAAAATCGAAAACTGTCAGCTGAGACAAACAAACGCAGAAGGTAAACTCCCCGCTGCTGGTGATGAGCCATTTTACCCACTGATGGGGTCCTGACCCTGTTATCATACGTGAGGGGAATAAAAAGGCCCTGGGTCAATCTTACCAAATGATCTGGTTTTATATAGCACTGGGTTATAAGCAGCTAGTTTTTTATAAAGCCTGGTGAGTGTTAATGTGAAACTAAATTATGGTCATATAGATTAATAGTCCGGCCGCTTCGGTAGATTGAAAATAGGAAAACTCACTTCCTGAAACTTGAGTTTTGAAATCAGTGCTTCCTTTGATAAGATACTGAGGCATATAGAAATTGTCTATGAAGAAAACAATCCAATACAAAAGAATTTCAGTTTGAGGACTCATTAATTTTATATGCAAGACCGCCTTGAAACTTGAATTTACCAGCTGGCCCATGAGAGAATATACACACATGGCACTCAGTAAGATGAGGGCATTTCGCCTACACCTTTAGTTAGTTCATGTTTATTGGTCACAAGCGTTTCAAAAGAAATACTGTTATATTAGGTGTGTTGATGTACTTCCACAGGGAATTGACAAATCGTAAGAAGGCACGGGAGGATGATGAGGAGAGGAGGCGTGCAGCTATCCTGGCTGAGAGACGAGCCAGGATACAGGACGTTACTTATCGGTATCAACGTGGCCAGACAGGACAGAGCAAACCACAACAACAACAAAATGGACAGCCCAACCGCCTCATAAGACAGCGTGAGTGCATTATGATGTTAGGATTTTTCGTTACTTCTGCCTACCTAAACTTCTCAAATGGTGTTCTCGTGGGGCTCGTTTCTTCATTGATTGAGACTGTGAAGGGAGATTTCCACTCAAGGGCACCACAAGCTTTGATTTATGCTAGGTTTCATCTGCAGAATTATATTAGCACACATTTAAAGGTTGGATGACGAGGCAAATTTTTTTGGCTGATCAGAATCAGCATGTCTCGAAACCTACCTGAGTCAAGTTACAGTGCAATAGACACAGTGGAAGTGCCCTTAAATCCGTGCTAAAGATGGTAAAATTGGCACCCTCCGAAAAACGTTTCTAAAAAGGCGGAGCCTAATCGGTCATTTATATGACGTATAATATTGCAAGTTTGATGACTAGTCAATGGCCAGGCACTCAAAGTTGATCGTTTTCTACCTGGCTTTACAGAGAGTGTCCCAATATTTGGGACACCTCATAACCACTGCCACATTCCTAAGGTTGTACACAAGGGCTGAGAATGGATCTAGAGTGGAATCACTAGCTCCAGGTTTTTCAAAACAAGCGTAAAAAGAGCCACGTTTGGCCGATATTGCCCGGGAATCCCAGGGAATGCACGTGACCTGCTACAACGATCATGCTGAAGGGTAGAGTTGACGCCTTGGCTTCAACTGGTAGAAAACCGTACATATTACAGCGTCAGACAGCCACTCGGTATAGGACTAGGTTGCAAACATACTGCTGGCCTGTTTACGCAATAAAAGCACTTGTTTTGCTATTAGTAACGAACACAAACTAAGACTGAAAGACCGTTTTCGAAAAAGGTGAGTAAATTCACTCGGTCACCGAGTTAGTATCACTCACTTTGATTGCAAGGTAGACTAAGAGTTAGGAATAAGCTAAACTCAATGAATTTACAGGTATTTGTTTTCATTTTTGGGCCCATTTCGTGCTCATACTTCGATCCCAGTAGTCAGAAGTGTGACGAAGTTGTAGAAGTTGGGCTTTGGCTACCAATCGCGCAGGCGCGCGTATGTAATAACGTGGACCCGCTGTGATGTCTTTTGCGACAATTTATGTCACGTGGGATAATTTCAACTAAATAAAAGTTCATTTGAGAATTCCAAGATTTAACCGTATTTTTTACTACATCCCCTGCTCAGTATGAACTTTTATTCGACTCAGGTAGGTTTCAAGACACACTGATTCTGATAAGCCAAAAAAATTTGCCTCGTCATCCAACCTTTAAAACTCTAGGAATTAACTGTATGCATAGCCGGTTTTATAAAGAGTAGGTGTTGGTAGTTTATTCCAGCGCTTTTAGTAGTACTTCAAGTAAATTAACTAGTGAGTGATATTGAATTTCAGTTCGACGGGACTTGCCTTTGTGTCATGGCCTTATATCAATACAGAGGACAGTCGGTAGATGGGGAGGAATCCTAAGTGTAGCAGTGGGGTAGTGGATAGCTTGCTGGTTTAGGACAAGTTGTTACCGGATTGACCTCCAGTACGGACTCGGACTCAGCGTGTCATTTAACCCATTGTTGGGTTAAGATCGAATTGCTAAATAAAATGAGTCCCAATCATATGGCATGACCTTCTATTTGGAGCATCGTGATTCTATGTGAAAGGAACCCTCGGGCTCACTGGTGTTATCCATGTCCAAAATCATGGTCTTGTTTTATTCTACATAGACCCGTCCCAATGCTGATTTGATCTACTTAGGCGATGTCACTATTATTAAAAGTTTCTCGAAAAAAGGGTTTGCTCTGTAATATTGAAATTCTTGAATCATTTTTTAAAGATAATGAGACTTTTTCGGCCAGAGCCACCGCTGGGGTGCAGCTACATCTCGTCATTGCATTTTAAAATCTGTGGGACACTCCACTTCCCTGGACAACGGAGTTCATCATATTCGTATCAATGGATATAAATCAACTGTGAAACTAGAGCACTAAATACTAACTTAAGACCACCGCGCCTAATTGGACTCAAATCCTGTAATGTCAGCTCTATTTAAAATCTCTTTAAAAGAAAGTTAGCCTAGATATTTTACAAACCTTGAAAACTTTTCTATTTGTATCTTTATTTATTAAGTATAAAAAGTTTGTGAACGTTACACCGATAAGTCACATCGTTGTCTTTCTCTGTCACAGGCCGTGCTGTGAGCGCTCCTGTCAGCCGCACACCTGTGAATCTCGACGAGGCGCTGCGTAATATTCGCGGAACTTCACCGCAGCAGTACACGTCAGCAGCCAGTGCGGCCAACTTTATCCAGGTAAGGCTGCTCCAGGCCGAAAAAAACCGAGTGGTGGGTACCAGGTGTTCTTATAGTTTCTTTACTCTATGTAATCTATGCCAAACTCTATTGGGCCATGGCAGGAAATGTTACGACCGCGCTGAGCTTGTAACAAGCCTGCCCAAAAATTGTTCCATTGTGGTGCTAACCTTTTGGAGATTGTACAGAATATTGCGAGATATGGGCAGAAATCCTCCACTTGACTGCCTTTTCTATTTAAGTTTTAACATGAAGTGAGGGTGTTTGTGTTGCCCTAAGTTACTGCGCAGATAAAAATCTGCCTAGTTGCATACACATCTTTGTTGGTCTCGAGTAAACATAAGGGACATAAATTGGAAACCCGGCAGCATAACCCACAATACTACGGTAAGCCCGGCTGCATAACCCATAATACTATAGTACGCCCGGCCGTATAACCCATAAAGCTACCGTAAGCCCGACCGTATAACCCATAATGCTACCATAAGCCCGGCCGTATAACCAGTAATACTACAGTAAGCCCGGCCGTATAACCCATAATATTACAGTAAGCCCACTTCTTTTCTGTAGAAATATGGTGCTCATAAGCAGAATCAGTCCAGTACTGATGACAAGCATGGGGGCAGAATTATACAGAATGGTCACCCCGCCAGTCAGTTCGATCAGCAACTCCTGGATCATCAAGGTAAACTTCCGTACTTGCAGTAATTTTACATACTGAGCAGAGTAAGCAAGCACTCCTACTTCTATTACTTTATATTCTCAGTGAGGCTAAGCAAGCCTTCATACTCCCACTTCTTACTAATTTGAGTGAGAGTAAGTAAGCCTTCATACTCCCGTTTTGCATACTTAGTGAAGACTTTTACTTGGTTCTTGGCTACTGTCCTGGCAATATATCCCAGTGTATTATCTAACTGGGTACATGGGTTCAGTTTGTTCAGTATTTCTCTCTGTTTGCCGTATCCATGCGTAAGGGTTTAAATCAACTCGCCAAACTTTCATTTCATGGTTATTCATATTTCACCAAACTGTCCGCAAGTGGGGACATGGAGGCATCTGTCAAGGCTTGCAGACACCCACCGTGCAAACAACTGCAGGTCTGCATGCATTTGTTGATCTGCATGCATTTGCTGGTCTGCATGCATTTGCTGGTCTGCATGCGTTTGGGGAAATCCGCAGACACTCATGGGGAAAATGCGGCTGTATACCTTTATATATACCTTTTTTCCTATTTCAGACCCCTGTGCAAACTCACGTAATGGTAATGCCTCACTCCTTGCCTCCCACGAGTTGTGCTCATTTTTCGCACCCGAGTTATTTATTGCCGTTGTGATGTGCCTAGTATTTTAGTTCCTGGGTCTAACAGCTTATAACAATGGTTTGCTCAAACTCAGGCGTAACTCAAGCTATTTGACCGGGTTTGGCTCATTTATAGCATGTTGATATGATATCAGACTTACAACCTAACCGCAAACTCAAACGAAAGAATATCCTGTAGACCTTCTAGATTATAATTGTGCAAAAAGACCTCATTACTTAGGTTGTTGTTGTTGTTGTCGTTGTTGTTGTTGTGCACTTCTTGTAAACTTTTTTTAAGTTGGAGTTACGTTGTAATCCAGCCATCATCACCCCGTTATGTTGTGACGCGCTGTAATCATCTGTGTTGTAGCCACTCTTGTCCGGAATCAAGCTGAACAGATTCAGTCATTTAATGAACAGGTCTTACGGACTATGTCTCTCGGCTCAGCCGGGCCCCCACCTTCCAGGGCTGGCCCCGCTCCTCGCGCTCTGCCTTCCGCTGATGACATAGACAGCGTCGGCAGTTCAGATAGTCTGGAGGATGAGCAGCCGAGCTCTCGTAGTCACCCTGTCGCTGACCCATGGACGACAGGCGGTGACACCTACCGACAGGAAACGCCAGTCGTGGTGCGCCCGCCGCCCCCGCAAAGACACTCCTCTTCTCGCTCCACAGAACATTCCAATGGCTTTCAAGTGGTAACAAATCCAGCTGTGCAGCGGCCAGCCGCCCGCTCTGAAGGCCCCTCAACTGACAGTGCTGTTAACGGCAGCAGATCAAACGGGACATTACAGTACCACAGTAATTGCACTGGCGAATCCTCACGTGTGATAAGCCAGCAGTTGGCAGGCGTGCTTGACTTCACTGAGCCACGCCACCAAGGAGACAACAGGAACCTCAGCAAATCGAGCCGTGGGGGTAATGGCAGTCTCACTGAATCCAACCGTGGAAGTGTGAGCGTTACAGGGGTCGCAGATGGGAAAGCTAAGCTCAATGAGGCTGAGGAGCAAAGAGAGGATGATGCAGGTCAGCCAATGTCGGTAACTGTCAGTCACTGTCAATGATTGTCAGTCACTGTTAGTAACCTGGCTCAATTTTAATGAATGGGTGTGTCGCTGCACCGTGAATATTGTGAGGCAATGGGCATGACTGTCTATTAATCTCTATGTCTCTACGTCTCACTGTCTATTGATGTCTATTGATTGTGGAGATGTGCCAAACCTTTAACTCAAGAATTAATGTTTATCACTCTGCCGCACCTATAATAATGCTGCCACTTTATCTGCTCAGACCCTGGTACTCGATATTAGTCATTCTCTCAGCGCCGAATAGCCCCGAGCCGATGATTTGCAAGGCCTGTTACCTAGGACAGATTTAGCTCATACTTTACACCTGTGTGATGATGCCCTCCCCCCTCCCGTGAGACGTGCCCTCACCCTTCCTCTTATTTACTCAATCTACCAGCATCTGTGAGTCTATGGGTTACTGAGTGTTTGCTCCTGTTAACTTCACAGTGTGTTGGTTTTAGGCACTGCGTTCTATCTCAAGTCGCGGACGCAACCCCAAATGAAGGTTCCTCATTTTCCCCCATCGGCGTGGGATTCACCTAAACCCGAGTCCACCCCGGCTGCCCACCCACCGCCTGAGCCCATCCCCATCTCCGAAGCAAAAGTCGATGACACTCAGTCTGACTGTGACTCAGGGCCACGAGGAATCCTCAAGCGCACAGGCAGTGCCAGCTCTCTACCTCGTTCTCAATCTACGCCAAGTATCAGGGACAGTTTGGACGTCGCTAAGGAACACTACCGTCGTGCCACACCCAA